>Ga0307518_10001565_pt1 | contig 16918 bp, 13 predicted proteins | sample 25_EM_MG_FD_203889 | JGI IMG/M metagenome (GOLD analysis project Ga0307518, IMG submission 203889) | Populus trichocarpa ectomycorrhiza microbial communities from riparian zone in the Pacific Northwest, United States - 25_EM | ecosystem: Host-associated > Plants > Roots > Unclassified | place...
ACGGCCGTTGCTGGTGGGCTGCCAGCGAAGCACTCTCTGCTCCACCGCGAGGAAGGCCGCGTTGAACCCGAAGCCGAGCAGTCCGAGCAGGACCAGCCACGACCACATGAGCGGGAAGTCGAACGCCTGCTGGGCGTCCATCAGGGACCGGCCGATGCCGTTGTAGGAGCCGACCAGTTCCGAGATCACCATCAGCAGCAGGGAGATGGACAGGCTCAGCCGCAGGCCCGCGAAGATCTTCGGCCCGGCGGCGGGCAGCACGATCGAGCGCACCCAGTACGACCGGGGAGTCCGGAACGACTTCGCGGTGTCGATCTTCACCTGGTCCACCGAGCGGACGCCGTCCACGGTGTTGAGCAGCACCGGCCAGATCGCGCCGAAGATGATCGATCCGGTCTGCATTCCCGGCCCGAGTCCGAAAAGGACGATGAACACCGGGATCAGCGCGGGCGGCGGGACCGAGCGGAAGAACGCGAAAAGCGGTCCGACGTAGTCCATCCCGTGCTTGGACCGTCCTAAGAGGACACCGAGCGCGACACCGAACGCACCGGCCAGCAGCCAGCCGCCGAGCGTCCGGCCGAGGCTCGGGAGGACGTTGTCGAACACGGTGTCGGTCAGGAACAGCTGCGACGCCGGACCGGTGAACCACAGTTTCACCGAGGCGGACAGGATCTCGGTCGGCGGCGGGAAGAACGGGCTCTCCGCGAGCCGGGTCGCGAGCTCCCAGATCCCGAGCAGGGCGAAGAAGAGCAGCCAGTTGCGGACGAGGATGCCGATACCCCGGCCCACGCGCCTGCCGACGCGGCTGGTCAGCGTGAGGGTCGTCACGAGACCGCCTCCCGGTCGACCGTGCTCCAGCGGAACGCCCGCCTGCCGATCATCTCGAGCCCGCCGTTGATGAGGAAGCCGAGCGCGCCGACCACCACGGTGCCGGCGAGCACGAGGTCGAACCTGGTCGAACCAGTGCTGGCCTGCATGATGAAGTTGCCGATGCCGAGTTTGGCCCCGGCGAGGAACTCGGTGCTGACCACCGCGATCAGCGCGATGTTGGCGGACAGCCGCACCCCGGTGAACACGAACGGCGCGGTATGCGGCAGCGCCACCGACGTCAGCGTCCGGAACTTACTGGTGCCACAGGCCTTCGCGGTCTCCAGCAGGACGGGGTCGATCTCGCCGAGGGCGTAGATCGTGTTGAACATGATGGGCCACAACGACGCGTACACGGCCAGCGTGATCTTCGCCTCGGGCCCGCCGCCGATCAGCAGCAGCACCAGCGGGATCAGCGCGACGGCGGGGATCGGCCGCAGGAACTCGATGACCACCGCGGTCGCGGTGCGCAGGCCGGGGATGCTGCCGAGCAGCAGGCCGGCGGGCACCGCGATGGCGACCGCGATCAGCAGGGCGATCGCCCACGCGAGGAACGTGGCGATCAGGTCCCGGACGAACTGGGTCTCGCCGAACTGTTCGAAGATCGTCACGAGGACGACGGACGGCGGGGGGAGGAACTCTTTACGGACCAGGCCGGCCTGGACGATCACTTCCCAGACGAGGAAGAAACCGGCCAGACCGGCAAGGGCACGGAGAAGTCGTGGCACCTTTACCTTTATCCAGCTTGAGGGGCGAGCATCGGAGCGGCGTCGAGCTTGGCCGTGATCACTCCGGTCTGCAGCAGCAGGTCCGGCACCCGCTGCAGGCGACGGGCGTCCAGAGTGGACCCGAACGTCGGCAGCGTGAGCAGTGAAGCGGTTTCCGCGTCGACCTTGGCGTACTTGACGATGAGGGGTTCGATCTTGGAGCGGTCGGCCGAGTCGCGCACGGCCTTGCTCAGCGCGCGCTGGAACGCGGCCAGCGTCTTCGGGTTCTTGTCCACGAAGGACCCGAGCGCGCCGAAGCCCGCCAGGGGGAAGTCCTGGGTGGCGCCGGTCGAGATGTCGACGACCGGGGTCGCGCCGACGACCTTGGAGGCCTGGGTCAGGAACGGCTCGGGCAGGTAGCCCGCGTCGACCTGGCCCGACGACAGCGCCGCGGCGATGTTCGGCAGCGCCATCGGCACCCACTGGACCTTGCTGGTGTCGACGCCGTGGTCCTTCATCACCGAGACGGTGAGCAGGTGGGAGGCGGTGTTCTTGTCGGTGATCGCGATCTTCTTGCCCGCGAGGTCGTTGATCGTCTTGACCGACGAGGTGGGCACGGTGACGACCGCGTTGCTCTTGGGGCTGGCCGAAACCGAGTCGGCGACGAGCCGGATGTCGGCCGCGCCCTTGCTCTTCGCGACGAAGAACGGCATGTAGGTGGAGAAGGCGATGTCGACCTCGCCACCGATCATCTTGGTCATCGCCTGCTGGCCGCTGGGCGCGTCGACCGCTTCGACCTCGAGACCTTCGGCCTTGAAGTAGCCGCCCTCCTGCGCCAGCCGCAGCGGCGCGAGGTCGACGACGGGCAGCAGGGCGACCTTGATCTTCGTCTTCTCAAGGCCGCCTTCGCCACCCGACGCCTTGGACGTGTCCTCACCACCGAGCGCGCCGCAGGCGCCCAAGGTGGCCAGCATGAGCGCGCTCAGGGCGACGCTGACGGCACCCCGTCCTCTACGTGCACCGTTCCTGCTCATGGCGTTTCGAAACAAAGCCAGCTCCTCGGAAACAATGAATCACCGTTGGGTTTTTTCATCCGTGTCGTGGCTTCATTTCGCCAGGCACGCGGTCACCTTAGAGATTTGCCCACCTGCTCACAATGGGTGTCGTGAGCGGGTGATCATTTTAGGCCATTCGCCCGATCACCTGATCACCCGCTTGGACATCATTACTTTCAGTGATCAATTTCCGAGAAATGTGACTATTAGAAGTAACGGCCCGCCGTCAGCTGGTGGCTTGCGCCGCGATCATCGGGCCGACGTCGATCTTGGACTGGATCGCGCCCATCTGCAGGAGCAGGTCCGGGACGCGCTGGATGCGGCGGGGGTCCAGGGTGGACTGGAACGTCAGCAGCGTGGTCAGCGCGGCGGTGTCCTGGTCGATCTTGGCGTACTTGACCAGCAGCGGCTCGATCTTGGAGCGGTCCGCCGCGTCCCGGGTGGCCTTCTGCATGGCGCGCTGGAAGGCGGCCACGGTCTTCGGGTTCTCCGAGACGAACTTGCCGAGCGAGCCGTAGCCCGCGGTCGGGAAGTCCTGGGTGGCGCCGGTGGCGGTGTCCACGACCGGGACGGTGCCCGCCTGCTTCGCGGTCTGGGTGATGAACGGCTCGGTCAGGAAGCCGGCGTCGATGTCGCCGTTCTTGAGCGCGGCGCCGACGTTCGGCAGCTGGATCGGCACCCACTGGACCTTGCTGGCGTCCACGCCGTGGTCCTTCATGACCGATTTGGACAGCGTGTCCGAGACGGTGTTCGGCGCGGTGATGCCGATCTTCTTGCCCGCCAGGTCGCTGACGCTCTTCACGGTGGACGTCGGCAGCGTGACCAGCATCGTGCTCTTCGGGCCGGCCGAGGAGGCGTCGGCGACCAGCTTGATGTCGGCGGTGTTCTTGCTCATCGCGATGAAGAACGGCGTGTAGCTCGCGTACGCGATGTCGACCTCGCCGCCGATCAGCTTGGTCAGCGAGATCTGGCCGGTGCCCGCCTCGATGGCCTCGACGTCGAGACCCTCGTTCTTGAAGTAGCCGCCGTCCTGGGCGAGGCGCAGCGGGGCCAGGTCGATGGTCGACATCACGGCGACCTTGATCTTCGACTTCTCGAGGTTCCCCGAGCCGCCGGAGGAGGACGAATCGTCACCGCCGAGCAGGCCGCAGCCACCGACCGACGTCGTGACGACGGCCGCCATCGCGAATGCGATCGCCCTCGCCATTCCACGAGACGGCCGCCCCAGGCGGGCGCTCAAGGCCTTCTTCGAAAGCAAGTGGTGCTCCTGATCGGGGGGAGGACACGTGATGACGTGGCCTGATGTGGAATTCGGAAGTGACTCTTTGTCGAGTCACGGGCCCACTGTAGAGAACACACACTGTGCTCACAATGGGTGGTCATCCCATGATCCCAAGTGGTAACGATCACCCGAACAGGTTGTTTGTCAGAAGTGAACACAACAGGGCGTGTTCGAGGCGGGGACTTGTTGACGATTGAGCGTCGACGGGTCAAGACCCGTCCGGGGCCTACTCGCAGGTCTTGACCGAAGGGTTACATCTGGGCCTCCCGTTCGCTACCCTCATGCACCGGTAGTGAGGTGTGGACCACTGATGTAGTGAAAGAGAGTGCCTTGGATGGCCGAACGCTCTGGACCTTTCCCGAGGTGCAAGGCACTCTGTGTCGAACAAGACCCTGATGTCGGACACGACCGTGCTTCACTGGTGCGCGCCCGCGTACTGGCGGGTTAGGCCGAATAGACCAATGACGTCAGGCGGGATTTCGGCCAAGTGCACTTGAGAGACTGCGTCAAAGACGACTTCCTCATTCGTCAGAGTGAGCACCCGCGTCCGACGTCTCCCTGCCGGGTGGCAGGAGCGTGCGGGTAGTGGTCTCCGACAACCGACCCAGGCAGCAGCAGAACGGCATGTCCAAAATGGGCTTTCCCGGCCCGAATGAAGATGATGGTGGTGCGGCGGTGCCGAACGAAGACACCGCGGGGGTGGGAGGGACCCCTGCGCGGGAAACCGGAGACGGTCCTGGCGGGAAGGCCGGGTCGTTCCTGGGCCTGCGTAACTGGCGTCTGCGATCGAAGCTCGCGGCCGTCCTGATCATCCCGACGCTGACCGCGCTCGCGCTCGGCACGCTGCGCGTGATCGACGACAGCGGCGAGGCGGCGCGGTTCCAGGACACCGCCGACCAGGTCGCGTTCGCCGACAAGATCACCCTCGTGGTGCACGAGCTGCAGAGCGAGCGCGCGCTCGCCGTCGCCCGGATCGCCTCGCAGGACGCGTCGCGCCAGAACGGCCTCGACGCGCAGATCGCCAAGGTAGACCGCGCCGTCGACGACCTGCGCGCCTCGGCGAACCAGATCAACCCGGACGATCAGGACACGAGGGACCGCTACTCGCGCGGTCTGCAGCGGCTCGACGCCCTGCGCCCGCTGCGCGGCGCGATGAACACCTCGCTGCTGGGCGACACCCCGGTCCTCATCGCCTACTCCGGCATCCTCGACTCGCTGGTCCAGCTCGGCCGCGAGGTGACCACCGCGGTGGCGAACCGCGACGTGCTCCGGCTCGGCGTCACCGTGCAGGCCATCAGTGAGAGCAAGGAGTTCATCGCCCGCGGTGACGCGGCGCTGCTGATCGCCTCCTTCCGCTCCGGGTTCCCCGGCGACCTGTTCGACCAGGCCCGTTCGGCGGTCGCGAGCGGTGACGCCTCGACGGCGGCCTTCATCGCCAACGCCAGCCCCGAACAGCGTCAGCTCTATTCGGACACCTTCTCCGGTCCCGAGGTCGACGACCGCCGCCGGATCACCACGATGGCGTTCTCGCTGCACCAGCAGAACGAGCCCCCGGCGATCGACAACGTCGCCCTCGGCAACGACAGCCGGGTCGCGCTGGACAAGCTGCGCGCGGTCGAGACCAACCTGCTCGGCCAGCTGCGGGCACAGGCCGACGGCCTGGCCACCGACGCGATCAACTCGGCCTGGATCGGCGGCGCGGTCGTGCTGCTGGCCCTGCTCGCGGCGCTGTTCCTGATGCTCGTCATCGCCCGCCTGATGCTGCGCCCGCTGCGGGTGCTGCGGAAGACGGCGCTCGACGTCGCCTACACACGGCTGCCGGAAACCGTGCAAGCGATCCTGGACGACCCGGACCCGGTCAACGCCTCGAAGCGATCGGTCGAGCCGGTGCCCGTCACTTCGCGTGACGAGATCGGTGAAGTGGCGCGGTCGTTCGACGTCGTCCACGAACAGGCCGTCAAGATGGCCGCCGAACAGGCCCTCCTGCGCGAGAACGTCAACGGCATCTTCGTGAACCTGTCCCGCCGGTCGCAGCGGCTGGTGGAACGCCAGCTGGGCGTGATCGACCGGCTCGAGGCCGACGAGCAGGACCCGGACCACTTGGCCAGCCTGTTCGAGCTCGACCACCTCGCCACGCGGCTGCGCCGCAACGGTGAAAGCCTCCTGGTGCTCTCGGGCGCCGGTCTCGCGAAGTCGGTGCCCAAGCCGGTGCCCGCCGCCGACGTCATCGGCGCCGCGGTCTCGGAGATCGAGCAGTACGCCCGGATCGAGATCGGGATCGTCCCCGAGGTCGCCGTCCAAGGCCTGACGATCCACGACCTCGTGCACGTGCTCGCGGAACTGCTGGACAACGCCACCTACTTCTCCGAGCCGGAGACGAAGGTGACCGTCCGCGCGGTGATCACCCGCAAGAAGGCACTCGCCATCCAGGTCACCGACCACGGTGTCGGCATGACCGAGGAGCGGCTCGCCGAGGTCAACCAGCGGCTGGCCGACCCGCCGGACCTGGACGTCTCGGTGACCCGGCGGATGGGCCTGTACGTGGTCGCGCGCCTGGCGCGCCGCCACGGCATCGAGGTCCGGCTCCGGGAGAACGAGGACATCGAGGGCGGCGTGATCGCGCGGGTCGTCGTGCCAGCCGAGCTGCTCACGCAGATGCGGCCCGGCGCGCGCAACACCCCGCCGCCGTCGAACCGCTCGGAAACCTCGATGCCGTCCATGCCGTCGGTGTCCGAGACGTCGCTGCCGAACATCCCGATGTCCGACCGCGGCCTGGAGATGACCCCGCCGCCGCCGTCGAAGCCGCCGTCCGCTCCGCAGCCGGTCGCGTCGCAGGGCGGGCTCGTCCCGCTCGACCAGCCGATCAGCCTCGACGACCTGGTCGCGGGCAAGAACGCGGCCGGGCCGTTCCTCAGCCCCGCGTCCCCCGCCGAGGAGACCCCGGCGTGGCCGACGGCCGAAGACATCTCGCCGACGAACGGCGACGGCGCGTCCAGCGGCACCGAGACCCAGTTCGCGTCGCTGGTGCTGCCGAAACGGGAGCCGAAGTACACGCCGGTCGAGCCGCCGAGCCGGCCCGAAGAGCCTTCGGACCCCGGCAAGTCGGCGCTCGACGACGACGTGCCCACGCGGCGGCTGCCGATCTACCAGTCGGTGCTCTCGCGCTGGTTCAGCGAAGGTGACGAGGCCGGGGGCGACACCCCGACGACCTACACCGAGCCGGTCGAGTCCGAACTGCCCGTGCGGACCCCCAACGGTGGCGCCGACGCGGCGGAGACCGCAGGCGGGGACACTGGCGACACTTCCGAAGAGGCATTGCCCACTCGGACCCCGCGGAGTGTTCCGCCGGAGACGGTGCTCCAGGACAATGGCTGGCGCAGCGCGTCGGACGACGGCTGGCAGGCGGCGCAGGTCCTGTACGAAGACCGGAACGACGAGATCACCCCGGCGGGCCTGCCCAAACGGGTGCCGAACCAGTACCTCGTCCCCGGCTCGATCGGCGGGAACGAGCCGAAGAAGGAAGACTCGTTCGCCGACAAGACCTCCGGAATGCCGGGCACGGGTGCGATCGCCCGCTCGGCGACGGCGGCGCGGAGTCGGATGGCAAGCTTCCAGAAGGGCTACACGTCGGGACGGCACGCGTTGAAGGAACGCCCGCTCGATGCGCTGGATGACAACGGCGTTCCGGTGACCGGCAGGGATACCTCTGCCGATGACAGCAGTAAGGAGTGACAGTGACACGGGCGGGTGCGATGCAGCCGGGTGGTCCGGCGCAGCCTGGCGGCCAGGCGCAGGGTAAAGGACACACGAGCAGCTTTGCCTGGCTGATCACGGATTTCGTGCACCGGGTCCCGGGCGCGGCGCATGCCGTGGTGGTGTCGGCGGACGGTTTGCTGCTGGCGTCCTCGAAGGGACTCCCCAAGGACAGGGCCGATCAGCTGGCCGCGGTCGCGTCGGGGCTCACGAGCCTCGCGCGCGGTGCGGCGAAGGTGTTCGAGGGTGGCACGGTCGCGCAGACGGTGGTCGAGATGGCCAACGGCTTCCTCTTCCTGATGTCGGTGTCCGACGGTTCCTGCTTGGCGGTCCTCGGATCGCCGGAGAGCGACATCGGCCTGGTCGTCTACGAGATGACCCTGCTGGTGGAACGGGTGGGGCAACAGCTGACACCGGAGATGCGCGCGCAGCTGCAGGGCGCGTCGGTCCGCCGCTGAGCGACCGGGAACCGAGGAGAATGCCGTGGACGACGGGCGCTTGAGGGGCGATGGCCGGCTCGGTGACGACTTCTCCGGCGGGTGGTCGGAACGAGACGACGGCCGGGAGGACTGGACGTCCTTCCGGGACCGGGTCGACCGCGAATGGCGATCGCGACGGGCACAGGGGTCGGACAACGACCCCGTGTCCCCGGACGAGGCCTCCCGCTGGCTGACCGATTCGAACGCGGGACAGGGACCCGCCGACTTCAGCGTCTCGGACTACCGGGAACGCCTGCTCGGCGGGCCGGGGGCGGAGCTGTTCGGTGGTGGCAGCGGTCCGCTCTACGACTCGGGCGAGTTCGCCAAGTTCTCCTTCGACAAGGAGGAGGAGCGCCGGGCGGCGGCGGCGGCCGCCGACCCGCTCGCCGCGGCCCTGCCGCAGCAGGCGCAGAACGAGTACGTCGACGAGCAGTACACCACCGACGTCGAATCCTCCGGCCTGGTCCGGCCGTACTTCCGCACGCGGGGCCGGACCAAGCCGACGTACGACCTTGCCATCGAGGCGTTGATCTCGACCAGCGAACAGGGACGCGTGCTCGACCGGGTACGCGTCCCCGAACACCGGTCGATCTGCGACCTTTGCCTGGACACCCGGTCCGTCGCCGAAGTCGCGGCGCTGTTGCGCCTGCCGCTCGGCGTGGTCCGGGTGCTGATCGGAGACGTGGCCGGCCTCGGTCTGGTCCTGGTGCACAGCGCCAGCCAGAACGTGGGTGACCGGCCGAGTATCGAGTTCATGGAGAGGGTGCTCAGTGGGCTTCGGAGAATTTGACTCCGACGCGAATGCGCCGCAGGTGACCGGACCGACTTCGTCGGCCAAGATCGTGGTCGCTGGCGGATTCGGCTCGGGGAAGACCACGCTGGTCGGAGCGGTTTCGGAGATCGATCCGCTGACCACCGAGGCCATGATGACCGAGGCCAGTACCGGCGTCGACGACAATTCGGCCACCCCGAACAAGTCGACGACGACCGTGGCCATGGACTTCGGCCGGATTTCGCTGGACTCGGACCTGGTGCTGTACGTGTTCGGTACGCCGGGCCAGCACCGGTTCTGGTTCATGTGGGACGACCTCGCGGTCGGCGCCATCGGTGCCGTCGTGCTGGTCGACACGCGGCGGCTCGCCGACGCGTTCCCCTCGATCGACTTCTTCGAGAACCGGAAGCTGCCGTACGTCGTGGCGATCAACTGCTTCGACCGGCTGCTGCACCACCAGATCGAGGACGTCCGGCACGCGCTGACGATCTCACCGTCCGTGCCGATCATGGCCTGTGACGCCCGGGAACGTGAGTCCGCCAAGCAGGTGTTGATCTCGGTCGTGCAGCACGCCATCGCACACGATTCGGCGTTGCGCGCGGGATAAAAGGGACGATTACCCGGAGCGGATGCGGCCGTTGGAGTGAACTCGGCAGGCTTCACCCGCTTCGGGGAGTGGTGTCACCGGTCGGATCGAACGCGGGGCGACCCCTTTCACGCGATCCGGCGCCGACGGCACCCGATCGAGTGGTCACAACGTCGGTGACCTGCGCGGACGCCGGTTCACACCTGGTCGCGCCAGGCCACCACAGGGTGACCCACGAATGCGTGGTTCACGATGTGTCGACGCGGTGAGCGGCTGGACGTTTACGTTCGGTTAACGCCGTCGGCCGGGTGGCGGGCTCGACACGATCGACGGGACGAATACGCTGGGTGGAGGCGTCTTTCGGCTGGTCATCGGGAGACGCCCGGACCACGCCGCCCAGGTGGTCTTGACGCAGCGAGGAGGGACTTGTGACGGCATCCGGGCAGCAAAGCTCGTTCGGCTGGCTCATCACGGATTTCGCGCGCCGGGTTCCCGGTGCGGCGCACGCCGTGCTGGTCTCCGCGGACGGGCTTCTCCTCGCGCCGTCGGAGGGACTGCCGCAGGAACGGGCCGAACAGCTCTCCGCGGTCGCCTCCGGGCTGATCAGCCTCACCGCCGGCGCGGCCCGCTGCTTCGACGCGGGCGGGGTCAACCAGACCGTCGTCGAGATGGAACGCGGCTACCTCTTCCTCATGTCGGTCGCCGACGGCTCGTCACTCGCCGTGCTGGCCGCGCCGACCTGTGACATCGGCACCGTGGCCTACGAGATGACGCTGCTCGTCGAGCGCGTCGGCCAGCAGATCACCCCTGAGCTGCGGGCGCAGCTGCAGGGCGGCGTACGTGGGTGACCGATGAAGATCAGCGGATTCACCGAACCGGACCCCTCCGGCTGGGACTCCCTCTATCAGGGCACCGAACGCGAGGCCTTCGATTCGCCGAGCCGGTTCGAGCTGAGCTCGATCAGCACGGTGATGCCGCGGCGCCCGCCCGCGCCGCCTCCCGAGCCGGCGCCTCCGATGCCCTCACCGATCCGGCAGTCGCCTCCGCAGCCCGCTGACGTCGCCCCCGCTTCGGTCTACCTGCCGCCGGCTTCGGGCTCCCGGGTCCGGCCCTACACCCGCACCGGCGGGCGCACCCGCACCGCGCACGACCTGGCGCTGGAGGCGCTGGTGTCGACCAGCGAGGACGGCCGCCGGTATCGCGGCGTGCGGACCCCGGAGCACCGGCAGATCTGCGACCTCTGCCTGGACACCCGCTCGATCGCGGAGATCGCCGCGCATCTGCGGCTGCCGCTGGGCGTGGTGAAGGTGCTCGTGGGCGACATGGCGGACGCCGGTCTGGTGCTGATCCACCAGACGGAGCTGATCCTCGGGGACTCCTCTTCGCGCGCCTTCATGGAACGGGTGCTTCAAGGCCTTCGCGCCCTCTGACCCTTCCGCATTTAGTCCTCTAAATGCGCTCGCGCAAGGTGCCCACGGCTGGATGTTCCCAATGTCGCATTTGAGACGCTCAGCGTCTCAAATGCGACATTGGGGACACGTACCCCGTGTCGTAGCCGCAAGTCGCCCCAAGGTGAAGACCTCCCACCGAGCAGCTCGCGTAGCCGCCACACCGCATTCAGAGGACTAAATGCGGCGAGGTCAGTCCTCCACCAGGGCGGCCGACGTGATCCGGTGCAGCGGGTAGCGCTCGTTGTCGGTCCCTTCGAGCACCCCGCCGCCGACCCGCAGCGGCCGCACCACGCGCTGGCTCGCCGTCCCGCGTGAGTCGACGAACCCGATCCACACCTCGCGGCGTTCGATGGTCGCCTGGGACAGCAACGCCAGTGTCGCGGACGTGTCCCCGGCGCCGCCTCCCTGCGGCGCGCGCACCGTCTCGCCTCGGCGGCGTGCCGAAGCGGCGTCGCCGGCCCGCACGTGCGCGACGATCTTGCCGACCTGTTCGTCGGTCAGCCCGGCAGGCTCTCCGGGCGCGCGACGCGCGGCACGCGCCTTCGCGGGCAGGCGTCGTCCGGACGGCCTGATGTCCATGACGCGTCCGTCGGGCCCTTCGGCGGCCGGAGCGAACCCGGCGGCGCGGAGCGCGTCGAGGACTTCGGCGAGCGGGTACGCGCTGATGAGCACTGTCGGCGCGATCATCCGCAAGCCGTACTCCGTCGCGACGGGGCTGCCCATGACCTCGGCGAGCAGCGACGCGTCGTCACAGCGCAGGAACGACTCGGCGGCCCCGCCGCGCAGCCGTCCGTGCCGCCGGGCGACGTCGTCGATGAGGTAGCTCAGCGATTGGGGCACCGGAGTCGCCGACTTCGACGTGAACAGCTGATGCAGCTCGCCCGCGGTCCGCCCGGTGTCGAGCGCGCGCCGCACGGACGTCTCGGTGATCCGGTAGACGGTCGCGTGCCCGGCCGATTCGATGTCGGCGACGGCGGTCATCTCGGCCGCGAGCTCGGCCTCCAACGGCCCCGGCGCGACCACGGTCAGGTCGGCCTGGACCAGGACGTGGTCCACCGGACGCGGCAGCGCGTCGAGCATCGCCTCGATCGCCGCCGGGCGATCCTCGGCCAGGAGCGCCCGGGTCGCCGTGGTGAGCCCGCCGAGGCCGATCAGGCCGAGCGCGGCCCCCTCGGCCATCGTCCAGCGCACGGTCTCGTCGCGCAGCCGCCCACCCCGCCGCGGCGCGCGCCAGGAGAGCGCGGCGACCAGCTCGTCGGTGCTCTTCACCCCGGCGCCTTCGGGCAGCGCCGCCAGCGCGAGGAGGATCCGGCGCCGCGAAGCGGGCGCCAGCGGACGGCGCAGGTCTTCCGAAAGCGGCGCGATCGGCTTGTCCTTCGCGTCCCGCCCACCGGCGAGACCGGGCAGCCGGGGCAGTTCGAGCCAGGCCTGCGCGACCGTCATCCAGCGCTGCGCGGTCGGCGACGCGAGCCACGAATCCGTGAGCGTCGTCGGCACCCATTCCGGTGTGGTCGCTTCGCTGTCGGCCACCAGACCGGCGCCGACCGCGATCTCCGCGAGCAGGGTCACCCGCGCCTCGTCGACGTCGAGATCCTTCGCGAGCTTCTTCAGCTCGCGGACTCCGAGCCCGCCGGATTTCAGCACCGGCGGTGGCGTCTCGGACCAGGCGCGAAGCATGTTTTCGGTCTGGCGCAAGAACTCCATCGCCTCGCCGGCCGCCGTTGTGTCCACAGTGGACCGCTGGTGCGGATGGACGGGGAGTTCCGGTTCGCGCAGCGACGCCTGCTCGAACACCACGCCGCCGCGCAGCGCGATCCCGATCTCCCGCGGCAGCTCGACGGTCTGATCGTCCCGGCGCAGCAGCAGTCCCCTGGCGAGGAGGCGCTGGACCGGGTTCTGTGCCCGCTCCAGCGGGACGTCGGCCGACGCGTCGCGGGTGCGGCCGATCGGCGGCCCGGCGGCCAGCGTCGTCAGCAGGGCACGCTCGTCCTCGCCGACCTCCGCGAGCGCGGCCTCGATATCCGTTCCGGCGAGCGACGGGGACGACGCCCCGAGCCCGGCGGGAAAGGGGCCGAGCGCGTCGCGGGCCGACGGCGGGACGCGCAGCGCGTCGTCCTCGCCCCAGACGAGGGCCCGCTTGCGCAGCAGTGTCAGCGCCTCGCCGATCTCCGTTCCCGCGAGCCGCGCGACCTCGGCGGCCGCGACCGGGCCGGTGTCCGCCCCGGCCAGCAGCAGGGCGTCGAGGACGGCGAGGGTGAAGGTGTCGAGGTCTTCGCAGGCACGCGCGACGGAGCCCGGCGTGCCGGCCCGGGTGGCGAGCACGATGGTGTCGGACGGGGGCGGCGTGGACAGGTCGCGACGCGTGCGCAGCAGTGCGGCGAGGGCGTCGTCGGACTCCTGGCGCAGCCAGTCCGCCAGGGATGGCGCGGGCATAGACGACCAGGATACCGGGCGGGTGATGGCCCGGCAGCCGCGTTCGGGCAGACTGTCCCTCGAGAACGGCTTGACCATGCTCTGGAGGACGTTGTGGCGAAGGGCGATAACAAGAAGCGCGCGGGCATCGACCCCACGTGGCCCGGTGAAGACGGGGAGCACCCCGTCACCGAGCTCGCGTCCGATCGGCAGGGCGCCTTGTCCCCGTTCGGCGACGTGACCTTCCCCCTCGACACGGTGCCTTACGTGCACCCCGAGACCGAGATCAACCGGTAGAAAGCTACTGGCGGGTTACCCCTGCGAGGGTTCGTGGCGGTCGTCACGGGAGTAGGTTTTCGATCGACCTATTCGAGCTTTCCTCAGCGGGGGTAGTGCCATGCCGGTTCCCGGTCCCGGATATTCGATCACCGTCCGGGTGGAGGCCCCCGCGTCGTCCACCGCGGCGGGTGACCTGACGACCGCCGTCGGCCGGGTCGGCGGCGTGCTGACCGCGTTCGACGTCGTCGAGTCGCACCCTGAGTCGATCGTCGTCGACATCAGCGCCAACGCCCTGTCGGAGAACCACGCGCAGGACATCACGCAGACCCTGGACTCGTTGCCGGGCGTCCGCGTGCGCAAGGTCTCCGACCGGACGTTCCTGATCCACCTCGGCGGCAAGATCGAGGTCACCCCCAAGGTCGCGCTCCGCAACCGTGACGACCTCTCCCGCGCGTACACGCCGGGTGTCGCCCGCGTCTGCCAGGCGATCGCGGCGAACCCCGAGGACGCGCGCCGCCTGACCATCAAGCGCAACACCGTCGCGGTGCTCACCGACGGCTCCGCGGTGCTGGGCCTGGGCAACATCGGCCCGGCCGCCGCGCTGCCGGTGATGGAGGGCAAGGCGGCGCTGTTCAAGAAGTTCGCCGACGTCGACGCGTGGCCGGTCTGCCTGGACACCCAGGACACCGAAGAGATCATCATGATCGCGAAGGCGCTCGCGCCGGTGTACGCGGGCATCAACCTCGAGGACATCGCCGCGCCGCGCTGCTTCGAGATCGAGAAGCGCCTGCGTGAGCAGCTCGACATCCCGGTCTTCCACGACGACCAGCACGGCACCGCGATCGTCGTGGTCGCCGCGCTGCGCAACGCCCTGCGCGTGGTCGGGAAGAACATCGAAGACTGCAAGATCGTCGTCAGCGGCGTCGGCGCGGCGGGCTCGGCGATCATCCGTCTGCTGCTGCGCAAGAACCCGGGCGACATCGTGGCCGCCGACATCGACGGCATCGTGCACTCGGCGCGCGGCAACCTGGACGACAACCTGACCTGGATCGCCGAGCACACGAATAAGGAGCAGCAGGCGGGCACGCTGCACGAGGCGCTCGTCGGCGCCGACGTGTTCATCGGGGTTTCCGCGCCGAACCTGTTCGGGGCCGAGCAGGTCGCGACCATGAAGTCCGACGCCGTCGTGTTCGCGCTGGCCAACCCGGACCCGGAGATCGACCCGCTCGAAGCGCAGAAGCACGCCGCCGTGGTCGCCACCGGCCGCAGCGACTTCCCGAACCAGATCAACAACGTGCTCGCGTTCCCCGGCGTCTTCCGCGGGCTGCTCGACGCGCAGGCGCACCACATCGACGACTCGATGCTCCTCGCGGCCGCCGACGCCATCGCGGACGTCGTGGACAACGGCAAGCTGAACGCCTCGTTCATCGTGCCGAGCGTGTTCGACAACGCCGTCGCCCCGGCGGTGGCCGAAGCGGTGAAGAAGGCGGCCAAGGCTGCGAAAGCGGCTCAGTCGTAGGGCGTGGTAGCAAAGGTCCCTTGCTCCATTCGGCCGCGCCGTCATCACTGAGACCGATCCCGAGGCCGACTTCAGGGTGACGACTCCGCCGATGGCCCGCTCATAGGCTCGACTCCGACCAGGAAGTCGATCATGAACGGGGGTCGGGATGACTCGCTCTGTCCTGAGCAGGATCGGGACACTGACGGCCGCGGCGGTCACCATGGCGGTACTCGTACCGGCCACGGCGTCCGCCGCGGTTTCGTCTGTCGGCTGGGGGCCGTGTCCGGAGGACGTGGCCGCGCCCGGCGTGCAATGCGCCACCTTGAAGGTCCCGCTCGACTACCGGAATCCGGGCGGGAAGACGATCGACATCGCCGTTTCCAGACTCGCCAGCACCAAGCCGGCGAAGCGGCGCGGCATCATGCTCACCAACCCGGGCGGCCCCGGCGGGCCAGGGCTGACGATGCCCGCGGGGTTGCGATCGGCGGGCATGCCGTCGAGCGTGCTCGACGCGTACGACATCATCGGTTTCGATCCGCGCGGGATCGGCCGCAGCACGCCCGTCACCTGCGACCTCAAGCCCGAGCAGCAGGTCAGCAACGTCCCGCCGTACGCGCGTGACGCGGCGGCGGTGGCGGAACGCGCGAAGTACGTCGAGGGTGTCGCGAAGCAGTGCGGTGACTCGGCGACGGCCGCGAACCTGCCGTACATCACCACGGCCAACACCGCCCGCGACATGGATCGCATCCGGGAGGCCTTGGGCGAGGAGAAGCTCTCGTACTACGGCGTCTCGTACGGCACGTACTTGGGCGCCGTGTATTCGACGCTGTTCCCGCGGCAGACCGATCGTGTCGTGCTCGACAGCGCGACCGGTCCGGGCGGGCTCGACACGACCGGGTCCCGTCGGCTGGCGGAGGGGTTCCAGGACCGCTTCCCGGACTTCGCGAAGTGGGCGGCGGCGCGGCACGCGAGCTATGGGCTCGGCCGCACACCGCAGCAGGTGACGGCCAAGTTCTACGAACTCGTCGCCAAACTCGACGGCGGCGCGGTCCCGGGCGTGGACGGCGCGGCCTTCCGGGCGGGCACGTTCGGCTCGCTGTATTCGACGACCTCCTTCCCGGTGCTGGCGCAGCAGTGGCAGGCGCTCGACACCGAAGGCGTCGTGAAGCAGACCGCGCAGGCCCAGCAGCTCGACGTGGGGCAGCTGCTGTCCGCGCAGCTGCACGTGGTGTGCAACGACGTGAACTGGCCGGAGAAGGTCGCGGCCTACCAGCGCAACGTCGAGAAGGACCGGGTGCGGTACCCGATGTTCGGCGCCGCGGCGGCGAACATCTGGGCGTGCGCCTACTGGCCGTCCGAGCCGATCGAGCCGCAGGTGCGGATCGGCGACCGGGGCCCGTCGAACATCCTGGTGGTGCAGAACCTGCGTGACCCGGCGACCCCGCTGAGCGGGGCCAAGGAGATGCGGCGCGCGCTGGGCGACCGGGCGCGGATGGTGTCGGTCGACGACGGCGGGCACGGGGTCTGGCTGAGCTCGGAGAACGCCTGCGGCAACAACGCCGTCAACCGGTTCTTCGTGGAAGGCAAGCGTCCCGGGCACGACACGGCCTGCGCCGCGGACAACGGCGGGCTCTTCGCTTCGATGACGCCGGAGCAGCGGCAGGAACGGGAGAAGGCCCTCGGTGAGGTTCGCTCGAAGCAGCGGATGTTCTGAGGACTAGCCTGCTGAGCGTGAGTGAACTCAGCCACGTCGACCATACGGGCGCCGCCCGTA
>Ga0307518_10001566_pt1 | contig 16907 bp, 18 predicted proteins | sample 25_EM_MG_FD_203889 | JGI IMG/M metagenome (GOLD analysis project Ga0307518, IMG submission 203889) | Populus trichocarpa ectomycorrhiza microbial communities from riparian zone in the Pacific Northwest, United States - 25_EM | ecosystem: Host-associated > Plants > Roots > Unclassified | place...
ACTCACGAGACGCGCCCCACCACGCCACCGCCGCCCTTGCCTCCCGGCAGTACGTGAAGGCCCCCTTCACTGCGCTAGACGCAGTGAAGGGGGCCTTCACGCGCCACCCGCCGTGACTGCTGGGGCTGGTGGTGTTACCGGGGCTGCGATGGCGATCACGGACCTTCGACCAACGGCCACGTCCAGTAGGTGCCTAAGACACCCTGGCTCTAACCGTCCTTACCACTCACGAGGTCAGTCGTCGGAGGGCTGAGCCTCGGGCAGCCACGTGTTGCCCGGAACGCCCCATTTGTTCGCCTTGAGCATCTTCTTCGCCGCGCGGGCGTGGCGCCCGACCAGCCGGTCGAGGTAGATGAAGCCGTCCAGGTGATCGGTCTCGTGCTGCAGGCAGCGCGCGAGGTAACCGGTGCCTTCGACCTCGATCGGATTGCCCTCGACGTCGAAGCCGGTGACCTTCGCCCACGAAGCGCGCCCTGTCGGGTACGACTCGCCGGGCGCCGACAGGCAGCCTTCCCAGTCGTCGTCCGGATCGGGCATCGTCTCCGGGATCTCCGACGTCTCGAGCGTCGGGTTCACCACGACGCCCTTGTGGCGCGTGCCCTCGTCGTCGGGGCAGTCGTAGACGAACACGCGCAGGTCGAGGCCGATCTGGTTGGCCGCGAGGCCCACCCCTTCGGCGGCGTACATGGTCTCGAACATGTCGTCGACGAGGGTGCGCAGCTGGTCGTCGAACTCGGTGATCTCCCGAGTCGGGTTGTGCAGCACGGGCTCGCCGGCGATCACGATGGGATGGACGGTCACGCGCGCAGTTTAGTCGGACCCTTCTGGTAGACCCTTACCCATGACGCGCCGACGCCGTTACCGAGGCCGGGCGCCGCATCCGTGGTCTAATGGCGCCGCGGAATGACAAGCCTGTGGTTTCACGCCCGCCGAGCACTGACCTGATTGCGAGGAGTCGGATGGACGCCGCGGAGTCGATGGCTGAGCCCGACCAGCCGTCCCCGTCGGAGACCGTGAACGGCCTCAGCGAACGCGAGCTCGACATGCTCGCGTTCGAACGTCAGTGGTGGAAGTACGCCGGCGCGAAGGAACAGGCCATCCGCGAACGCTTCTCGATGTCGTCGACGCGCTACTACCAGCTGCTGAACCGGCTGCTCGAGAAGACCGAAGCCATGCAGGCCGACCCGATGCTGGTGAAGCGCCTGCGCAAGACGCGAGCGGCCCGGCAGCGCAATCGCGCGGCCCGGCGACTGGGGATCGATCTCTCATGAGTCTGTTTTCGGGCCTGTCCCGGCCGATGAAGGCCGCCGGACTGGCCTTGGTCGGTGTCGCCGTGGTCGCCGCCGTGATCGGCGGGATCACCCTGGCCGGTGGCGGCGGTGACTCCGACACCGCGACGCCGCCCGGCACCACGCCCACGTCTTCGGACGGCGCGACGCAGCCTTCATCCCCGGCGCCGGGCTCGCCTTCGGCCAGCACGCCGCCCGCGTCGTCGTCGGCGCCGCCGTCGAGCGCGCCCGCGAGCTCCGCGCCGCCGGCCAGCCAGCCGGGGCAGACCGGTCAGCCGGGCCAGCCCGGTGGCGACCAGCAGGCGTCGCACAAGTGGGTGACGGTGCGCGTCTACAACAACAGCACGATCCAGGGCCTCGCCGAGCAGGCCGCGAAGGATTTCCGCGCCTCCGGCTGGAACGTCTCCGAGGTCAAGGGCTATCCGGGCAGGCTCCCCGAGACGGTGGCCTACTTCCGCCCGGGCACCGACGAGGAAGCGGCCGCGAAGGCGCTGGCGCTCGAGTTCGGTTTCCGCGCCGAGCCCCGGTTCAAGGAGATCGAGAACATCGGCCCCGGTGTGATCGTCATCCTCACCAAGGACTACAAGAGCAACGACAAAGACGGCTCCTAGCCGATACGTGAAAGGGCCCGCTTCCCCACGAGGAGGCGGGCCCTTTCACATTGTCAGACCTGGGTCTGCGCGTACGCCTCCAGCGCCGCGAGCTGGGCCGGGTCGAGCGACGGCCGCACGGCCTTGGCCGCCTTCGCCAGATGCGTGGCGGTGACCTCCTTGGCTTCCAGGGACTCCCGCATCGCGGTCAGCGCGGCCTCCCGGATCAGCGCCGCGCAGTCCGCCGCCGAGTAACCGTCCAAAGTGGCCGCATACGCCGCGAGGTCCACATCGGACGCCAGCGGCGTGTTCTTGGCGCTGGCGGCCAGGATCGCCTCACGGGCGTGCGCGTCCGGCGGCGGCACGTAGACGCGGCGTTCCAGCCGTCCCGGCCGGAGCAGTGCCGGGTCGACCAGTTCCGGCCGGTTCGTGGCGCCGAGCACGACGACCTCGCGCATCGGCTCGACACCGTCCAATTCGGTCAGCAGGGCCGCGACGACACGGTCCGACACGCCGGAGTCCGACGACTGGCCGCGGCGCGGGGCGAGCGCGTCGATCTCGTCGAGGAAGATCAGCGAAGGCGCGGCCTCGGCGGCACGGCGGAACAATTCCCGCACCGCGCGCTCGGACTCGCCGACCCATTTGTCCATCAGCTCGGCGCCCTTGACCGCGAAGACGTTCAGCGCGCCGGTGCCGGCGAGCGCGCGGACCAGGAACGTCTTGCCGCCACCGGGCGGCCCGTACAGGAGCACGCCGCGCGGCGGATCGACACCGAGGCGCGCGAACGAATCCGGGTAGCGCAGCGGCCACAGCACCGCCTCGGTGAGCGACTGCTTGACGTCGGTCATGTTGCCGACGTCGTCCAGCGTCAGCCCGCCGGTGGCCAGATTGTCCGAAGTGGACATCGAGATGGGGCGGACCGTGGTGAGCGCGTCGAGGAGGTCCTGCTGGGAGATCCGCGGCTCGTCGACGTCACGCTGACGCAGCGCGGCGCGGAGGGCGGCGTCACGGCGGAGCGCGATGAGGTCCGCGGCCACGAAGCCGGGTGTGCGCTCGGCGATCGGCCCGACGTCGACGCCGGGCTCCAGCGGGGCGTCGCGCAGGAGCACGCGCAGCAGCTCGGTGCGGGTCTTCGAGTCCGGGAGCGGAAGGCCGAGTTCGCGGTCGAGCAGGTCGGCGGCGCGCAGCCTCGGGTCGGTGGACTCGGCGCGCCCGGTGGTGGCGACGACGGCGAAACCCTTGGTGCGCAAGGCCTTGCGCAGGTCGTCGAGGACGACCGTCGCGAGCGGCGGCGGCTGGGACGCGGGCAGCAACGCGTCGATATCGGTGATCAGCAGAACAGCGGGGGCTTCGTCGCGGGTGGCCTTCTCGATCGCTTCACGCAGCCGCGCGGCGGCGACGTTCGGGTCGAGGACGGCGATGTTCGGCGCCGCGAGCGACACCACCCGCACCTTCTCGGCCTGCGCCACGGCGCGGACGAGCGTCGCCTTCCCGACGCCTTCCGGCCCGGACAGCAGTACCCCGAGGTGCGCCGACGTCCCGAGCTTCGCCAGCAGCTCCGGGCGGTGGAAGGCCAGGTCGAACCATTCGGCGAGCTTGCGCGCGGCCGCTTCGGAGCCGGCGAGATCCGACAGGGGAGGCACGGATTCCTCGGCCACCTCGTCGTCGATCCGCTCGTCTTCGACGATCTCCGCGTCGATGAAATCCTCGTGCGGGCTGGCTGGCGTGCTGCGTACCAGCGTCGTCCCGGCGCGGGCCGGAGCGGCGGCGGGCGTGGCCTCGCCGGTGCGGGCGCCGTCACGCCAGCTGACCACAGTGGACGGTCCGACGGCGACCGGTCCCGACGGCTCGGTGGCGGTGACGGTGAGCAGCTCGTTCGTCCACGTCATGCCGATGGCGCGGGAAAGCTGGCCGCGGACCGCGGAGACGTCGGAGCCCGGCGCGGGCGCGAGATCCTGGGGGAGCAGGGAAACGGCGTCGCCGACGGTCAGCACCTTGCCGATCAGGGCGAGCCGCAGGGTGTGCGGGGAGAGCGACACGCTCGCCATCCGCGAGCCCGCCACGGTGACCGTTTTCGCGGCCGACACCTCCGCCGGCGCGACGACCACCTCCGAACCTTCGGTCACGCCGAGGTTCGACATCGTGACGTCGTCGAGGAGGATCACGCCCGGGATCCCCTCGGCGTCCGACGGGGCGGCCAGCGCGGAGCTGACCCGCGCGCCGGTGACGCGGACGGCGTCCCAGGCCATCAGGCCGAGCGCGTCGAGGACTTCGGGGTGCAGCCGGACGACGCCGCGGCGGGAGTCCAGGGCGGACGGGGTGTGCCGGACGGTCAGCGTGATCTGGGGTGCGCTCACCCCGCCACCCTATCTACGCGGAGCGTTCCCAGCGGTCGAAGGACAGGATCTCCCCGGCGGGTCGCCGGGCGGCCGGGGAGAAGTCGCGCTGGGTCGTGTAGGCGACGGCGAGCAGGCTGATCTGCGCGACGTCTTCGGGGATTCCGAGCAGCTTCGCGACTTCGGCCTCGCGCGCGGGCAGGTGGTACGCGCACATCGAGCTGCCGAGCCCCTTCGACCGCAGTGCGAGCTGGAAGCTCCAGATCGCCGGGTACACCGAGCCGTAGTAGCCGTTCTGGATGACGGGGTCTTCCGGCGGGCGGCCGATCATGCACGGGATCGCGAGGGCCGGGACACGGCCGAGGTTGTCGACGAGGTGGCGGGCCGACCGCATGACGGCCTCGCTCGCCAGGTGCCCGTACTTCGCCATGGTCGGAATGGCTTCGGCTCGGACGATCTTCGCGATCTCCACGCGCAGATCCGGGTCGCGGACGATCACCCAGCGCTGGGCGTCGAGCAGCATCCCCGCGGCGGGCGCCTGCTGCGCGACACGGACGCAGTCTTCGAGCAGCCCTTCCTCGACCGGTCGGTCGAGGTCGAGTTTGCGGCGGACCGAGCGGGTGGTGGTGAGCAGCGTTTCGGTGTCCATGGCATCCCTCCAGGTGACTTACGGCGTAAGCATACGATGTAAGTACTTACGACGTAAGGGGGTGCCGGTAAACTGGGAAACATGGCGCTGAGCAGGGAGAAGGTGCTCGACGCGGCGTTGCGGCTGGCGGGCGAACACGGGCTGGCCGGGCTGTCGATGCGGAAGCTGGCCGCCGACGTCGGCGTGGAGGCGATGTCGCTCTACAACCACGTCGCGAACAAGGGCGACCTGCTCGACGGGCTGACGGCGAGGGTTTTCGAGAGTGTGCCGCTGCCCGAACCCGGGCCTTGGGACGAGCGGCTGCGGGCGCTGACTCACGGTCTGTACACGGCCTTTTCGCGGCATCCGGTGGTGGTGCGGGCGCTGGCGACCGACGCGGCGAACCCTCGTTCGGCGGGCGCGCTGAAGTTCATCGACGCGATGTTCTCCGCGCTGCTGGACGCCGGACTCGACGAACGCGGCGCCGCGCGGGGCTACCGGTCGCTGATCGGGCTGGTTTTCGGCGCCGTGCTGACCGAGACGGTGGGGCTTTCCGGTGTCCCGGACCCGTCGGACCTGGAGCGGGCCGAGCCGGTGGTGGCGTGGTTCCAGCGATCCGTGACGGCGGACGGGCTGCCCTCGCTGCACCGGGCGTTGCCGTCGCTGCTGGACGGCGACTGCCTGCAGGACTTCGAGGCTCAGCTGGACCTGGTGATCGGCGGTCTGCGCGCTTCGGTGGGCTGAGCTGGGCTTTGGTGTGCCGCGCGGATGTCGCGAAAGCCACTTTCGAGACATCTGGTGTCCCGAAAGTGGCTTTCGCGACACCCTGGCCGACCCGTTGTCCCCAAGTTGTCCACAGGGTCGCCCACTTGTGGACAACTCCCGCCTCCGGCCCCCGTTTCCCCCGGTCCCGTCCGACACCCCCGGTACGCTGGGCGCGGGGCCGTCCCCCAGGGATGGGCGGGGGGCTGGGAGTGGGCGGTCACCCGAGGTTTCGACTGTCCTTAAAGGACGCCAGGCGGGCGAAAGGTCTGGTTGGGCGGGCTTCTGAGTAGTGAAGGCCTCCTTCCCTACTCTCAAGGTAGGGAAGGAGGCCTTCACGGACCTCGCGGCGGGGGCGGAGGATCAGCGTTTCCGCAGGCCGATCCGCCGCCATGAGCGGCGCCGCGGGCCCCGGCCGTTGTCCCGGTCCTTGTCGGTGCTGATGGTGCGCGGAGCGCGCGCGACGTGCTGTTCGCCGCGCTGCAGCCGCACGCGCTGAGCAGCGCCGGCCACCACGCGCCGCAGCGGCGGCCGCAGGCCCAGACGGCGGCGGCTCGAACGCCGCCGGATCGCGCGCCGTTCCCGCGGCGGCGCCATCCACGCCTCCGGATGCTTCGCCAGCCAGCGGTGCCGGTACACCGAGTACGGGATGTGCGCCAGGTACAGCACCAGCGCGATCGCCAGCGCCACCAACGGGAACTGGATGATCGCGGCGGCCAGCAGGCCCACCCCGACCAGCAGCGGCGCGATCGCCTTGGGCGGCGCCTTCACCGTTTTCAGCGAAAGCGTCGGGATCCGGCTGATCAGCAGCGCGGCGACGGCGATCGTCCACACCCACACCACGTACTGGTGCGACCACCAGCCCTGCCCGAACTGCAGCTCCAGGATCAGCGGCAGCATCGCCAGCAGGCCACCGGCGGGCGCGGGCACACCGACGAAGAACTCGCCCGCGTACGGCGGCTGCTCCGTGTCCTCGATCAGCGTGTTGAACCGCGCCAGCCGCAAGATCATGCAGACCGCGAAGATCAGCGACGCCACCCAGCCGATCCGCTCGCCCTCCGCGTGCCAGACGTACAGCACCAGCGCGGGCGCGACACCGAACGAGATGCCGTCGGACAGCGAGTCGAGCTCTTGGCCCATCTTCGACGTCGCGTCCAGCAGCCGCGCGATCCGGCCGTCGAGACTGTCGAGCACCGCGGCGATCCCGATCGACGCGATCGCCATCGGATAGTTCCCGATCAGCGCGAACTGCACCGACGACAGACCGGCGCACAGGGCGAGCACCGTGATGGCGTTCGGCAGCAGCCGCACGCCGGGAGTGGTCACGCGGACCATGGATCAGCCTTCCGGGTGCGGCGCCGTGGGCAGCTCGGCGATCGGCGTCTCGCCGCCGATCGTGCGCTGGCCCTTCGAGACGAGCACCTTGCTGCCCGGCGGCAGATACAGGTCGACTCGCGAGCCGAAGCGGATGATGCCGTACGTCGCGCCGACGCCGACCTTGTCACCCTCGCGGATCTCACAGAGGATGCGCCGGGCCACCAGGCCCGCGATCTGCACCACGACGAGCTGGTGGCCGTCTTCGGTGCGCATGAGCACGGAGTTGCGCTCGTTGTCGTCGCTCGCCTTGTCCAGGTCCGCGGACAGGAACTTCCCGGGCCGGTACGCGACCCGCTCGATCACCCCCGAAGCCGGGACCCGCTGGACGTGCACGTCGAACACCGACAGGAACACGCTCACCCGCATCCGCGGTTCGGCGGGCAGCCCCAGCTCGGGCGGCGGCACGGCCTCTTCGATCAGCGAGACCAGACCGTCCGCCGACGCGACCGCGAGGCCGGACTGGGCCGGCGGGACACGCTTGGGCTCACGGAAGAACGCGGCCGTGGCGGCCGTCGCGAGCGCGCCGACGACGCCGAGGCGCTTGGAGAACCTCCGCAGCACCAGCGTCGCGGCGAGACCGCCGAACACGAACGGCCTGCCGGCCGGGTGCATCGGCGGAACGGTCTCGCGGGCCAGTTTCACGGCGTGCGCGAGGGGATTACCAGTGGCTTCCGGCCGGTTGCCGCTCATTGGTCGGGTTCACCGCAGTTCGTGTCGGGGGGTCGGGACAGGAAGAGCCACCACGCTACCGCCCTGTCCGGAGACAGGCCGTGGCCTCCCCCGGAAGGGTTTCCCCGCGCCGGGTGGGAGGGACCACATCCCGGTAACGGAAGGTCGAAATACGCGATAACTCTAGGTAATTGACGCCGATAGCAGACCTTGAGGACTCTCGAATGCCCGCCAGCCAGGACCCCGCAGGCGAGCGACTCGCCGAGCTGTTCCGCGCCTGGAAGAGGGACATTTCGGCGGCGCCGATGCCTCCGCTCGTCGACCCCGTGCGCGCCGCCTCGGTCATCGCCGAGGCACGCGCGTCCGGGCGCATATGCCCCCCGACGGCACATGCGACCGGACGCGGCCACTGGAACCGATCGAACAGCCCACTTTAGTTCGCCGCGCCCCGCTGATCACCGGTCGCGAGAAAACCGTTACCAACGGTTACTCCGTTGATCACCGCCGATACGAGTCGCGCCGCCCGGAGCCGCGCACCAGCCGCAGCAGGGCGAGCAGCACGATCGAACCGAGAATGGCGACGCCGAAGCTGGGGAAGTCGAACTCGAAGGTCCGTTCGGTGCCGGTGGCGAGCCGGTAGATGAAACCACCGAGGGCCGCGCCGAGCACACCGATCAGGATGCTGAACAGGCAGCCGCCGCGCCGGTCCGGGCCGCCCACCAGGACATTGGCCAGCCAGCCTGCGATGGCGCCGAACACGATCCACGAGAAGAAACCCATGCCACCGAGGTTACCGACCCGGATGGAGTAGTGCACAAGGAGGCTTGTACAAGGAGTCTTGTGCAACTACTGTTGTGCGTTATGGCCGACAGTGCTGATCGTGAAGTGCGTGAAGTCCACGATTCGAAGGTCCTCGCCGCGATGTCGCATCCGCTGCGGCGCCGCCTCCTCGACGTCCTCCGCCTCGACGGTCCGTGCACGGCTTCCGTGCTCGCCGAACGGACCGGGCAGGCGGTCGGGAACGTCAGCCACCACCTGAAGGTGCTGGCCGCCAGCGACCTCGTCGAGGAAGCACCGGAACTCGCCCGCGACCGCCGTGAACGCTGGTGGCGCCGCGTGAGCTACGCGGTTTCGTGGTCGCCTTCGGACTTTCCCGACGACCCGGTCGCGGCCGCCGCCGAATCCCTCGCCCTCGAACGCCAGGTTTCCATGGCGCGCCAATGGTTCGCCGAACGCGACACCTATCCGGAGGAATGGCATCGCGCCGCCTTCGCCACCGACGGCTGGGCGAAGATGTCGGTCGCCGAACTGGCCGAGCTCGAACGGAAGGTCCACGAGCTGATCAAGTCCTACAGCGGCCGTGAGATCCCGGACGACGGCCAGGAACGCCGCCCCGTCTTCATCTCCACCCGCGCCGTCCCGGCCCGCCCGTGACCACCCGCGAACGCGGCGGATTGCTGCGCTCACGCGATTTCCGGCTGCTGTGGACCGGCGAGACGACCAGCGTGCTCGGCAGTTCCATCGCCGTCGTCGCGCTGCCGCTCGTCGCGGTGGTCACCCTGCAGGCGAGCACGTTCGCGGTCGGGCTGCTGACCGCGGCCGCGTGGCTGCCGTGGCTGCTGATCGGCCTGCCCGCCGGCGCCTGGGTCGACAGACGGCCGAAACGCCCGGTCATGCTGGTGTGCAACGGCATCTCCATGCTGGTGTTCCTGAGCGTCCCGGTCGCGGCGTGGTCCGGCCTGCTCACGATGACCCAGCTGATCGTCGTCGCCTTGGCGGGCGGCGTCGCGAAGGTGTTCTTCAACGTCGCGTATCGCGCGTACTTGCCTTCGCTGGTCGACAAGGAACAACTGCAGGAGGCCAACGAAAAGCTGCAGGGCAGCGAATCCGCCGCGCAGATCGGCGGCCCCGGCCTCGCCGGTCTCTTGGCGCACTGGTTCGGCGCCGTCGCCGGGGTGTTCGCCGACGCCGTCAGCTTCGGGATTTCCGTGCTGTGCCTGCGATCCATCCGGCACCGAGAGCCCGAGCGCTCGGCGAAGACACGATCACGGCTGCGGGACGAGATCCGCGACGGCCTCGTTTTCGTCGTCCACGACCCGTATCTGCGTGTTCTGGCGGTCTTCGGCGCGATCTCGAACGTCGCGCTCATGGGCTACCAGTCGATCGAGGTCGTGTTCCTCGTCCGCGATCTCGGTGTGGGAGAGGGAACGGCCGGGCTCGTGCTCGCGCTCGTCGGCGCGGGCGGTGTCTTCGGTGCCGCGCTGTCGGGCAAACTCGCCGCGCGCATCGGCACCGCGCGGGCCTTCGTGCTCTGTGAGGCCTTCGGGGCGCTGATGATGCTGCTCGGCCCGCTGGCGAACGGCGGCTGGGGGCTCGCCTTCTTCGTCGCCGCCGGGTTCTCGGTCAGCGCGGGCGTCGTCGGCTCGAACGTCCTCAACGCCACCTTCAGGCAGCGCTACGTCCCGGCCGAGATGTTCGGCCGGGTCACCGCGAGCTCGTCCGTGCTCAGCTTCGGCGCGGTCGCGCTCGGCGGCCTGCTCGGCGGGATCCTCGGCGAAACGGCCGGCGTCCGGCAGACGCTCGGCCTGATGGCCGGGCTCGAGGTCGTCGCCGTCTTCGTCCTGCTGTTCACGCCCGTCGGCCGATGCCGCGACTTCCCGGCGGATCGCGTTTAGCCCGCGAAACGCAGGTCAGAGCAGGAGGACGTCCACCTCGTCGCCCTGCTCGGCCGAGTCCACGTCCTCCGGCAGCACGATCAGGCAGTTCGCCTGCGTGAACGACGCCAGCAGATGCGATCCCGGCCCGCCGCGCGGACCGACGATCCCGGTGACCTCGCCTTCGGAATGCGTGTAGAAGCCCCGCCGGAACTGGCGCCGTCCGGCGGGGGAGGTCATCGCCTCGGTCAGCCGGGCCCGCACCTTCTGCCGGTCGACCCCCGCGTGCCCCATCGCCGCGAGCAACGCCGGCCGCAGGAACGCTTCGAAGGACACGAGCACGCTCACCGGATTGCCCGGCAGCGTCACCACCGGCACGCCGTTCCAGCGTCCGCAGCCCTGCGGCCCGCCCGGCTGCATCGCGACCTTCCGGAACTCCACGCCCTGCCCGGTCAGCGCGTCCTTCACCACTTCGTACGCCCCCGCGCTCACCCCGCCCGAGGTCACCAGCAGATCGACGTCCGCCAGCCGCGGCTCGATCACCGAGCGGAACTCGTCCACGTCGTCGACCACACTGCGCACGACCTCGGCCTCGCAGCCGAGCGCGCGGATCGCGGACGCCAGCATGATGCTGTTCGACTCGTAGATCTGCCCGTGCTGCAAGGGTTCCGGCGCGTCGACGAGTTCTGTCCCGGTGGACACCACGAGCACCTTCAGCGGCCGGTACACGGGAACCTCGGCGAGCCCCACGGCCGCCGCGAGACCCAGTTGCGCCGGGCCCAGCACCGTCCCCGCCGAAAGCGCCACCGTGCCCTCGACGACGTCTTCACCCTGACGCCGGATGTGTGCGCCCAGGACAGCCGTCCTGAGAATCCGGACGTCTGTCACGCCGCCGTCCGTGTGCTCCACCATCACCACCGCGTCGGCGCCGGGCGGCAACGGGGCGCCGGTCATGATCCGGTGCGCGGTGCCCGGTTCCAGTTTCGTGCTGTCGACCCGTCCCGCGGGGATGTCTTCGGCGACCGGCAGTGTCACCGGCACGTCGGCGACATCCGCGGCGCGGACGGCGTAACCGTCCATCGCCGAATTGTCGAACGGTGGCAGCGAAACCCCCGCGCGCACGTCCTCGGCGAGCACGAGCCCGGCGGCGGAGGCGAGCGGAAGGCGGATGACGGGGGCGTTTCCGAGCAGGCCGGTGACGGTCTCACGGTGGGCGTCGACGGAGATCACACGGACCATCCTCCCGCCTCGGGCCCCGCATGCAAGACTCTGCGCGTCACAACGACCATCCGGGGAGAAGAAGACATGCAGGTTCAGATCCGTCACCAGCCATCGTTCGCGGTGGCGAGGCTCATGCTCGCGCCGGGCGAACCGGCGCAGGTCGAGTCGGGCGCGATGATGGCGACGAGTTACGGCGTGCAGGTCCAGTCCCAGGCGCAGGGCGGCATCATGAAGGGCCTCGGCCGCGCCTTCCTCTCCGGCGAGTCCTTCTTCATCTCCACCTACACCGCACCGCAGAACGGCGGCTGGGTCGACGTCGCCGCGAACCTGCCCGGCGACATGCAGATCATCAACCTCGACGGCCGCACCGGCTGGTGCGTCACCCGCGGTTCGTGGCTCGCGTCCTCGCACGGCGTGCAGACCGAGACCAAATGGGGCGGGCTCAAGAACCTCGTCGGCGGCGAGGGCGGCTTCCTGACGCACGCGACGGGACAGGGCCCGCTCGTCGTGGCCTGCTACGGCGCGCTGGAGACGGTCACCCTGCAGCAGGGCGAGGTGATCACCATCGACACCGGGCACGTCGTCGCGTTCGCCGACACCGTGCAGTACCAGATCCGCAAGGTCGCCACCGGCGTCATCCAGTCGATGAAGAGCGGTGAAGGCCTCGTCTTCGACTTCGCCGGTCCGGGCCAGCTGCTCACCCAGACCCGCAACCCGTCGGCGCTGTCCGCCTGGGTGATCGCCCAGGTCCCCTCCCGCTGACCGCATGCGGGTCCAGACGAGGCACACCCCGAACTTCGGGGTCGCACGCGTGCTGCTGTCCCCCGGCGAAGCCGTCCAGGCCGCCGGGGACACCATGCTGGCCAGCAGTTTCGGCATCACCGAAACCGTTCCGTCCCGCGGTGGTTCGCGGGCGGGCAAGGCCGCCCCGTCGGTGTTCAACGCACCGGAGGGCGGCGGCTGGATCGACTTCGCGCCGCTGGCCGCGGGCGACGTCTACCCGCTGGAGTTCAACGGCGGCGGAGGCTGGTGCGTGAGCCGGGACGCGATCCTCGCCCGGCCGGCGACCGTCCGGCACGATCCCGGCTGGGCGCCGCTGCAGAAGCTCTTCGGCGCCGATTCCGGTTTCCTGGAGCACTACAGCGGAACCGGCCCGCTCGTACTGGCCGCGCAGGGCCCGGTCGACGCCTTCGAACTCACCGCGGGCGAACTCGTCACCGTGCGGCCGGACTTCCTGCTGGCCTATCCGGACACCGTGCAGTGCCGTCTCCGCGCGGTCGACCAGTCCGGTCCGCAGTCGGTGCGCACCGGCGAAGGGCTCGCGCTGGACTTCGCGGGACCGGGACGCGTCCTCGTGCAAGCGCGCAATAGGCGGCTTTCCCGCGGATGACCTTGGGACGAATTGAGCATTGCCGACGCCGGTAATTCGGGTAGCGTGAACTGCACTCGAAACCGCCGGCCGGGGCAGAGAAGGCCGACGGATCCTGTGCTGAGGGAGTGCGCCGTGGCAGTCGGCACCGTCAAGTGGTTCAACTCGGAAAAGGGCTACGGATTCATCGAATCCACCGAAGGGCCCGACGTCTTCGTCCACTACTCGGCCATTCAGGCCGACGGATTCCGGACGCTCGACGAGGGTGACCGCGTGGAATTCGAAGTCCAGTCCGGCCGCGACGGGCGGAGTCAGGCCGCGGACGTACGCAAGGTCTCATAGGAGGACTTCGGGCGACCCCCGGCGGCGCCCGGAACTGGCGCGTTAGGCTTCGCGGCGTGACAGGCGATGAGTCGGGGGACCTGACGGGTCGCCGGCTGGGCAACTACCGCATCGACGGCGTGCTCGGCAAGGGCGGCATGAGCGTGACCTACAAGGCCACGGACGTGCGGCTCGGACGCAAGGTGGCACTGAAGGTCATCGGTGATCACCTCGGGGCCGACGCCGAATTCCGCGAACGCTTCGTCGACGAGGCGCGGAACACGTCCGCGATCGACCATGCCAACGTCGTGCCCTTGTACGACTTCGGCGAGCTCGAAGGCATGCTCTACATCGCCATGCGGATGGTCGACGGCGGCGACCTCGCCGGGCTGATCTCCGGCGGCCCGATCGCGCCCGCCCGCGCGCTGAACATGCTCGACCAGGTCGCCGACGCGCTCGACACCCTGCACAACCGGGGTCTCGTGCACCTCGACGTCAAACCGGCGAACGTCCTGGTCACCAGCAAGGAGACCTCGCGCGAGCACGTCTACGTCGCCGACTTCGGGCTGACCCGCCGCGGCGCCACCGGGCACCGGACCCGCGGCGGAGACTTCCTCGGCTCGCCCACGTACGCGGCGCCCGAGCACCTGCGCGGCGAGCCGCTCGACGGCCGCACCGACCAGTACGCGCTCACCTGTGTCCTCTACGCCTGCCTGACCGGCAGCCCGCCCTTCAAGGGCGACGTGCAGACGGTCATCAAGGGGCATCTGAACGGCGAGCCCCCGGCCATCTCGCGGATCGTCGGCCTGCCCGCCGGGATCGACGAGGTCGTCCGGAAGGGAATGGCGAAGAATCCCGCCGATCGCTACCCCAACTGTGTTGAGATGATCGCGGCCGCCAGGCGCGCGCTCGGCCCGCTCGCGACTTCGAACGAGCCTCCCGGCGCGCCCGGGCAGGCGGCGGCCGCGACCGTCCAGCAGGCGGTACCGCAGCAGGCGCCACGGCAGAACACGCCGCCACAGGGAGAGGGGGGCCCCGTGCACCCGTACGGAGGACAGCAGCAGCCCGGCTACGGCCAGCAGGGACCGGGACCGCAGGGTCCCCCGCCGCAAGGCCCGCCGCCCGGTTACGGCCCGCCGCCGCAGCAAGGTGGCTTCCAGCAGGGCGGTTTCCAGCAGGGGCCGCCCCCGGGTTACGGCCCGCTGCCGCAGCAGCAGGGCTTCCAGCAGGGTGGCTTCCAGCAGGGGCCGCCCCCCGGTTACGGCCCGCCGCCGCAGCAGCAGGGCGGTTTCCAGCAGCAGCCCAAGAAGGGCGGCGGCGCGAAGTGGATCTGGATCGTCGTCGGTGCCCTCGTGGTCGCCGGCGCGATCGTCGCCGCCATCTTCATCTTCAGCGATTCGAGCGGCGGCAACGGCCCGCAGACCACCGCGCCGAACATCCCGGTCGGCCCCGGCGGCTCCCAGTCGCAGGCTCCCGGCTCGTCGTTGAAGCCACCGCCGTCGTCGATCTCCATCAAGCCGAGCAGCTGAATACCGCCGCGCTGACCTGCGGTTCTTGCACTCTCCCCAGGAGAGTGCTAAACACGACATTGGCACTCGACGCCGTCGAGTGCCAGGCAGAGCGGTCACCGACCGTTCGCCTGAAGGTCGGGACGGTGAGGCCGCACCCTTGATCGGGTGGGTCGTCCGTCGCGGGCACCGAGCCTGGCCGAGGAAGAGTCCTGCCGCCGCGCTGTAGTAGGCGTGCGGCGGCGCCCAATACCGGAGGACCACACCGCAATGGCCAAACTGATCGCGTTCGACGAGGACGCCCGCCGCGGTCTTGAGCGCGGCTTGAACACCCTCGCCGAAGCCGTCAAGGTGACCCTCGGCCCGCGGGGCCGGAACGTCGTGCTCGAAAAGAAGTGGGGCGCGCCGACGATCACCAACGACGGTGTCTCCATCGCCAAGGAGATCGAGCTCGAGGACCCGTGGGAGAAGATCGGGGCCGAGCTCGTCAAGGAAGTTGCCAAGAAGACCGACGACGTCGCGGGTGACGGCACCACCACCGCCACCGTGCTCGCCCAGGCTCTCGTCCGCGAGGGTCTGCGCAACGTCGCCGCCGGGGCCGACCCCATCAGCCTGAAGCGCGGCATCGAGGCGGCCGTCGAGGCCATCACCGAGCAGCTGCACAAGATGGCCGTGCAGATCGAGACCAAGGAGCAGATCGCTGCTACCGCCTCGATCTCGGCCGCTGACCGCACCATCGGTGAGCTCATCGCCGAGGCGCTGGACAAGGTCGGCAAGGAAGGCGTCGTCACCGTCGAGGAGAGCAACACCTTCGGGCTCGAGCTCGAGCTCACCGAGGGTATGCGCTTCGACAAGGGCTACATCTCCGGTTACTTCGTGACCGACCCGGAGCGTCAGGAAGCCGAGCTCGAGGACCCGTACGTCCTCCTCTTCGGCTCCAAGATCTCCACCGTCAAGGACGTCCTGCCGCTGCTGGAGAAGGTCATCCAGTCCGGCAAGCCGCTGCTGATCATCGCCGAGGACGTCGAGGGCGAGGCCCTGGCCACCCTCATCGTCAACAAGATGCGTGGCACCTTCAAGTCCGTCGCCGTCAAGGCCCCGGGCTTCGGTGACCGCCGCAAGGCGATCCTGCAGGACATCGCGATCCTGACCGGTGGCCAGGTCATCTCCGAGGACGTCGGCCTCAAGCTGGAGAACGCGGACCTTTCCCTGCTGGGCAAGGCTCGCAAGGCCGTCATCACCAAGGACGAGACCACCATCGTCGAGGGTGCGGGCGACGCCGACCAGATCCAGGGTCGCGTCAACCAGATCCGCGCCGAGATCGACAACTCGGACTCGGACTACGACCGCGAGAAGCTCCAGGAGCGTCTGGCGAAGCTGGCCGGCGGCGTGGCCGTCATCAAGGCCGGTGCCGCCACCGAGGTCGAGCTGAAGGAGCGCAAGCACCGCATCGAGGACGCGGTGCGCAACGCCAAGGCCGCCGTCGAAGAGGGCATCGTCGCCGGTGGTGGCGTCGCTCTCATCCAGGCCGCCGAGGCCGCCTTCGCCGGTCTGAAGCTCGAGGGCGACGAGGCCACTGGTGCCAACATCGTCAAGGTCGCCGTCGAGGCGCCGCTCAAGCAGATCGCGATCAACGCCGGCCTCGAAGGCGGCGTCGTGGCGGAGAAGGTCAAGTCCCTCCCGCAGGGCCACGGCCTCAACGCCGCCACCGGTGTCTACGAGGACCTGCTCGCCGCCGGCGTGCCGGACCCCACGAAGGTCACCCGCTCCGCGCTGCAGAACGCCGCTTCCATCGCGGCGCTGTTCCTGACCACCGAAGCCGTCGTGGCGGACAAGCCGGAGAAGGCCTCGGCCGCTCCCGCCGACCCGTCCGGTGGCATGGGCGGCATGGACTTCTGAGTTCGAGCCTGTAGCACCACCGGAAAGCCCGGACGCGCCTCGCGCGTCCGGGCTTTTCCTTTGCCGAGTGCGGCGGCGAGGCGTCGGTCAAGGTGGTCGTGAGTGGTAAAGATGGTTAGAACGACCATTGCCACTCACGACCCCCGTGCAAAGCACTCAAATCGGGCGTGCAGGGGAGTTCAGGTGTCCCTTGTGGACGGTTGAAGTCGTGATCGGCCCGACTGGCCGGCCCTGGCACGCGACACGCCACCTTTGCCTTGCCCCTCAATAACCCGAAACGCCAC
>Ga0307518_10001567_pt1 | contig 16896 bp, 10 predicted proteins | sample 25_EM_MG_FD_203889 | JGI IMG/M metagenome (GOLD analysis project Ga0307518, IMG submission 203889) | Populus trichocarpa ectomycorrhiza microbial communities from riparian zone in the Pacific Northwest, United States - 25_EM | ecosystem: Host-associated > Plants > Roots > Unclassified | place...
ACTTTCTGGACGACCAAGGAAGGAAATAACAGGAGTGCTGTCAATTAAGGGTGATTCAATGATCTCCAGGAGAAGCCCACAGAGCTAATGACGCCAGGGCATAAATGAGCCGGGCATCACGTGACAAGCTTTCAACGAGAGTCTCGATGACCCGAAAGTTCAACACTGCATAACCGAGACTGATCAGAGTCCAAGTTATCTAGGCCCGGCCCTTTCCTTTACACTATTATGTACATTTTGTTTTCAAAGAAACAATTATCTGCGCATCAATTTAAAATGGAAAAGAGGTCCAAAACCCCCAAAAGGAAAGCAGAGTAAAAAAAAAAAAAAGATCCGTTTCTTTCATGATAATTGTAATTATAACTCATTTTGAATGGGTTAAGGTTTAGATTAGTCCATATTTAAAAAAAAAAAAAAGTGATTCAGTCACTTACCCTAATAAAACTTGAGTTTCAATTTATTAATTTTAAAAAATATTATAATCAATTCGTATTGACCCTACTAACCTGTAAGTCTTGCAAGGTGTTTGACATAGCTTTTGTTTTTTATTTTAGATATTTTTTAAAAGTGTTTTTCTATTTGAAAATTTATTAAATCGATATTTTTTTAGTGTTTTGTGATGATTTTGATATGTTATGTCAAAAAAATTAAAAAAATTAAATTTAATACATTTTAAAGCGATAATTATTTTAAAAAGTACATTGCACTACATCACACAACCCGCAAATTCCGGGACTGAATTTTACAAATGTAATGTTAACAAGGCAGTACAATTCCAGCATTTATATTGGATTCGGTTATTAGAATTAGGTGGAAACAAAGACAGCAATAATTGGTGGTTAGGTTTTTGCCAATTTTGAATACATGTTAAACCATCAAACACGCCTCTAACTATACCAGAAGAATATTGGGGATGCCCTCTTTAATCACCAATCCAATCACACAAGTTTTACGAGATTGCCATCCTTACAGTTTACACGTCCTCTAGACGGCACACTCGTTCAGACTGCCCAATAATGCTTGATAAAAGTCGTCAAGAAACTTCACATATGAATTACAGTTTTCATTGGTCGGTCAATAGAAAAAAAAACTGTTGGTTTTTGGTTGGTTTTCATGGCCTCCAGCTACTTTTTATTGCTAAAAACTATTCTCTAGTTGTGTTGATGGCAATATTATAGCTGGCTCCCACCACCACACATTCATGGGTGACCAGCGGCTACACTTGCAAGAAGAGATTGTGTTATTGGTTGAGAATTTTGGTCTGGTTAGGCACGGCGACTCTCGGCTCCGAGTGGCTCATGGAAACTCGAAGAAATGTATATTAGAAGAGCATGCTGATTGGACCGGGGGCGTCACCAGTGAACCTTTGGCAGGAAACACAAGTTAGAAAAAAACTTTTTTCTCTTTTGTTTTCTTGCATCATCGATGCTAATCACATCAATCTTCGGCAGTTTAAAGAGATGGTGTGGCTACTGGCGGAGCTAAGATTCTTGCAGATAATGTACTCTTTTCGGCAACAATACGGTAGCGTATAGGGCCAGAGTACATTGAATGATTTTTCTTTTCCTCTTAATAATCTTGGATTAATCGAGCTATGAGCATAAAGTCCAGCGACAAACGTTGCAACTAAAATATTAAAAGGCAATTACCATTTCATCTATAATCTTAAGCTAGACCCATTTTTATGGGTTGACTTGGTGATTTATGACTCGAGCTTAATTTGGATGGTTCTTGTTTTAATTGTGTTTGAGATTTAACCTAATTAAATTTGAATTAACCTTGCATATTAGTTCATGACCACCGAATCAATTTTATTCTTTAAATTTTTTATCCAAAACAATGTTATTTGAGTTTTTTTTAATTAAAAAAAATATATTTTTTCAGCTAATATTATGTTTTTGCTTGTCAGATACCAAATAATAATTGACACCGCCTGTGTATTAAATTGAAATTCTCTGCGCCCTCTTGTTAGATAACAACATAACTCCTTTGAAGTGGCCATCGGCCGTATTTACTCGGTCCATTAGCAGTTAGACAGAACGTCCCTGTCATGGCAATACCCTCATCTACCACGACGTCGTTGTCAAAAAGAATAATCAAAGCCTTGAATCTACTGCTATTACTATTAAAAACACTAAAATAAAATAGTCGCAAAGGTTTCTCCATCTCGAAGCAAGGAAATGCACGTGGTACTATCTCTTTGGTTACTTTCGAATCGGCGTATGCATGACAAAAATATGATACCTCCCAACTTTCACTTCCAAGAGCCAGAAGATAAGCTCAACATAAACCAGTCCATTCCTCAGTCCCTCTCTTTTCCGTGGTATCATCTACCCCTCGACCGACATTCCCAACTAAAAACCCACCTCCGTTTCCATTTGCTGTTTCCACCTTGTTTACACACCCTCCTTTCCCTGATAGATTTACGAGCAATTGTGCAGAGTCTTTTTATGGCGCTGTCTGATGCGGTGATAGGGAATCTTACGACGATCTACGTGGCGGTGATAGCGGGAATTAAGGCTTACGGGCTGGTCTGTGGAAGGAGCTTCAGTGGTGTATTCGTGCTGATTGTGTCTACTGCTGTTGTGGGTTTAATCTTGATTGGGACGCTGACGTGGGATATTTCTCGTAAAGCCATGTATGCGATTTCACAGGATCGTGTCAATAATGTTCATGAGATGTGCAAAGGCGGTATTTGCTGGCACGGTGTCGCTGTCCGGTCGCCCGCTTCTCAGGTTCGGTTTAGACTCCCTCAGCGCTAGCAGCTATGTCAAGCAATACGGGCTTTTCTGTAAAAGGGCAAAAACAGTAAAAGACAAATAAGGAGGGGGAGAATAAAGAGGGGGGTTTGAAAAATGTTAGGTAGAGACTTTTTTTCTTGGTTTTTGGTGTGTTTAGTTGGGGATTGTGGAGCTTTTTCCATGAAAAGGCGTGAGCCACAAGGTGTTTGTTTGTTTGCCTGAGGGGGAAGGGAAATACAAGAATGTGCATAGATAATTTAAACAAGTGATGAGTATTTTTATTTTTGTGTATAAATAAAAATGTCTCGTACTTTTCTTTTCTTGTAACTGTTTCAAGCTTTGCTACGTCAGCTATCTTTTAGCTGTTGAATATAGCTGGAAAGCCTGAGATGGAGGTTGATAGATTGAACGCTGCAAAAACAGGGGAAAGGGCAGTGATAGTACGTTTGAACTTTAACTGCTTCAAATTTCTGTCCAAAATTGGATCCACGGCTGAAATGAAATGGAGGCTGCTACTAGACAACAGCAAAACCAAGGGAATTGTCCAGCTGTCAAACAGTGGCCAGGTTTGGAGTGAGTTTCCAAGAACAGAGCTTTGCTGGATTTTCTTTGGCATCTCAATTTTGGTTTTTTTTTTTAAAAAAAATAAGCACCCGGAGACATTTAATAAATGCTATATTATAGAATTGCAGTATTAAATAAAATTTAAATTTAAATCGAAACACAAACATGGACGCAATGCAGTCTCTCTCAAACCGATAGACGTTATCATTTTCTTTCTAAAAAAATTCACTAAACATTTTCATTTTACTCCTAAAAAAACCAACAATCAAACTCACTGGACTACAGCTATGGAAGTATCCTCTAATTTACATAGATGCACATGTAATTACAAATGAAAAGTATATAGTATATGATTTGATCGATGAATATCACATATGGGATTGTTTCTTCGAATTTCAAACAGATTTCTCTGTATATATATATTTTCAAGTCGAGTCGTTTCTTCGAATCGCAAGCAAGTTTCTCTATCTGTATACATGTAGTATGAACAATATGCCAATCAGATTTAAAATCTCATTAGTAATAAGATATTTTCTAAAGTAAATTTGTTTTTCAAAGGGTTTTGGAGTGAATTTCTTTGTTGTTAAAAAAATACAAAAAAAAAAACGTGTGTTCTCTTTGTTCTCGGTATCTCCATCTCTCTTCCTCGTACAAACAACTCAATTATCTGGGATCAAAAAGCTCAAAACTAATAAGGTTTGGTTCAAGCCTCGTCATACAACTAGTTGATTTAATTCAGAAAACGAGTGACAATTAGGCTCTAACTCCAAACCTCGCTGTTATCGTCCAAAGGATTTGCAAAGCAAAAACGATTTCTGGTTTTAAAAAAGCACGCATAATCTTATTCCGGAGAGAAGGCACGAAATCTCATTCTCAATGTCCTATACATCTGGGCTCACCCGAGAAGGCCGGTAACATGGGCCTATTAGTCCAAGAAAATCTTAAATGGGCCCCTTAATAGTAACATTGACCCGTGCATAAGCTCCTCCTTATCTGATAGTTATAATAACAATGCTTAAGCCACTTCAAAAAGCCCATAATCTTCAATTTGGGCCTCAATAGACTGTCCACGCAAGAAATTGAGCTCTATTGCCTCTCTGAACAAATTTTCAAAGCAGCCAGCACAAACCTCCCTGCCTCTTCTCACTCCAACTCAATGGCTCCAAGCTTCATCTTTGAGCCTCCCAGAGAAGAAGAAGTTGAGCTATCAGAAGCAGAAGGGCAAGAAGAGGAAGAAAAGGAAGCATCAGAAGACGAAGGAGGAGGAGGAGAGAAGCCTTTAAATCAGCGGCAGAAGCAGTCGCCATGGGATTTTGCTTCCTACTCCTAATCCGTCGCCGAAGAACACGCTCGTCGAAGCACCACTTCCATCGATGAGAAAATCTCCAGAGCTCGCTAACAACTCTCCACTCCTATAACTAACCACACAGACGTACGACGCTAGTTCCTCGGATTCCGAACCAGATAAACAAGTAACTACAATAATGTTATAACTCTGGGGATAGTACAGTGCCTAGCTTGGTATTTTTAGATTTTAAGTTGCCTCTCAGACTGATTAATGGTTATATTCTGCAGGCTTTGGAACTTTTCAGGAAGCAGCGAGTTGATTTTTGATTGCAGCTGATGTAGCTGCCCGAGTGAGTGGAAGCATAAAACTAAGTAACTTACACAACCCTTTTTATAGAGTAAATTTGCTTTGTCACATCAATATCACCTGCTTGGCCCTTTTCTAGTCTTGTCTTGTTAATTTAAGGGTTTCTTTGTGCCGGGGTGTTCAAGAAATGGAAGCTAAGAATTCTGAATGATTTCCATATATTTTTCATTCGTCGGGACTTGGGAGTATTCAACCTTTATGTTCACATTTTACTCTTTTGCTCACCTCTCCTTTTTTCCTCTTCTTTTTTCTGCTATAGATTTGGAAGTTGGATAATGTAGTTTACGTACCTTTTTTACATTTTCTTTCCTTTTTTAGGGACTTGATATCGCTGGTGTTCATGAGACAGTTATTAACTGAACTATTTCTTGATGGTGACACGCCATCAGTTTTTTATCTGAATATTCTTTCATCGTGCTACATTTGAATGTTGTTTCTGGGTTGTTGAGTGTGCTCACTGCTTTGTGGTATCTCACATCTCTTTGTTTTTCTGTGCAGTTATATTCATAGAGTGGGTGTGCTGCAAGGGCCGGTAGAGAAGGATATATGATGGGTACACCACACTGAGATATTGTTCATGCACTTATATAGTTATAAACAAGAGATTGAATTTTAGATTATGTTATTGGTTTAATTTATTTAAATTTTTAGTACTTGAGTTTCATTAATTAATTTTTATTTATTAGGTTTGATTTAATTATTATTAAAATTTTTATTTAGTGGGCTATAAATCCATTTAGTTATTCTAATTAGAGTTTTAGTATTTATATCCTATATTTCTAAATGTTAAAAAATATTTTATTAATTGAATAAAATTTACACAGTTGTAAGACTTTTTCAACATCCATTTTTTCTCCTGCTTTTTTCTTCTCTTTCTTTACTTTTAATTCTTAACTTCTTTTTCTAAAAGTTTTTTTTCATGTTTTAATTTTTTTTTCATTGTTCTGCATCAAATTTGGTATCAGAAATGATTATTTAATTGTTCTTACAATTAAATGATTTATGAACTTGTTTAAATTAATTAAAATTCAAAGTTAAACGATCATATTCAGACTATACTTGGATTATATATCAAAGAGACGTTACAATAACTTGATCATGATCTTTGAAAGTATTATTAGAGTTGCCTTGAATTATACTCGATGAAGTTGAGTTTCTCAAATCCTGGGAGAATTGGTGAGGACATTAAGCCCAAGATATTGTTTATGCACTTATATGATCATAATCGATAAAGGGTAGTCAAAACCATTGAAAAATTGAGCTTTAAATTATAATTTTGGTTTAATTTATTTGAATTTTTAGTTGAGATTTATTAATTATGTTTTATTTATTATATTTATTTTGATTATTATTGGTTATTTTATTTAGTAAATTATAATTAGAATTTTAGTATTTATACCGTATTTCTTTTTCCATCTAGATAATTCTCACTTTCCTGGCCTACGTCACCCCAAAGAGAGATAAACCATCTACATCTGCCTCTTGTCTTATATATTGTTAATTTTGAGCCATTAATTTAGCATATTAATTCTTTTTTGGCTACTGCATCCACTCTTTCAAGGAAAACTGATACTAATACATTCCTTCCTATTGTTTAAATTCATGATGGCTTTCTAGGAGAAACCATGTACATTTTCAGCACCAAAACCCTAAGAAAATGTTTTCAGAACCGTGAAGATGTCAGATACAGTGGTTGTCTTGAATTTCTTGGGTTTTAAAATTTAAACCTACCTCTTAGGTATCACAATAGTTTGGTTGAGTGGATTGTGTTGCATCTGATAGAATATTGAATGTATTCCTAAAACAATAGGAAGGAATGTATTAAAATGTATTTATGGCTTCTGGACTAAAGTATCACCATTTAAATCTACTCGAAAGAAACACACTGTTGCACTCATGGATGAGTAGATCTTGTTTCTAGCTTTTATAGGCTCTTCATGTTCAATTTTGTTATATTATGATAGCTGATCCCTCAGTATTTGCTAAATATTTTGTCATAAACATTATGTGTGGATGCTTTCAGTTGAAGGCCATATTCCACATGATCCCACTGAAGTGTGTTTTTGAAAGGAGAATTTGGAGATAGTCTTACTCTTCATTATTTCTGCATGAAGTTTCTAATGTTAAAACTAGAAGTTTCACCCATGTGGTTGTTGAATATGACTCACCCAGAGTTGTCTGTATCGTTGAAGAGCTGTATCGTTGCAGAGCAATCGGTTATTAAGTGTTCTAAGATAATTGAGAAATGGAAAATCAAGTGGCTGACATTCATTAAGAGGAGAGGTCTTGATGGAATTCTGTTCTCATAGTTCTTTTAGCTAAAAAAATTTCTTATTTTGTGCTGATGTTGTCAATGTTCAATTGCTGCAGGGAAGAGAGAGCTCTAAGAAAAGCTGAGACGGAGGCAACCAAGGTATAGCGCTTCTCCATCTAGACTGCTTATCTGTTGATCTTGTCAGAGATATAATGCACTTACTCTATTGTCCATAGTGATAACTTGTCTTCTGTTTTTGGTTTTTAATTTCTATTTTTTGGCCATCGAATTGCATTGAAGGTCATTACTATCTGTCTAGAATTATTTTGTGGCTTTGGAAGCTGTTAACTTGGGAAAGCTCTAAAGTGAGTTCATGCACTCTTACTGTGTTTATTGCAGGCAGAAAATATGATTGCGTATAAGGATGAAATCTTTTCAAGTCCCAAAAGGACCTGGTTTGTAACAGAGAGAGAGAAAATGCTAGCAGCAAAGGTGATTTCTATACTGTGGTGGTTGTTTATGTTATGCCTTGTACTTTCAAAGACATATCAGTCCCAGTCGTAATTTGGAATTTGAATTTGTTTTTCTGGCCATTGAAAAGTGCCAGTACCATAGCCATCTAGAAAATGCTGATAAAGAATGCTAGGATTTATCCACTGTCATGCGCCAAGGAACCCCGAGTAATGCATTAAGTTTATCCTCTTGCTCCTTTCTATAATTTTACACGTGAAGGGGATAAGAATCATGTGAAGATGGTTTTTATGTTAGAGGAAGCATGCTTCCTAAGAAATAATGCTTTTCTTCTTTACAAATGGAATACTCACAACCTGAGTTATTTTCTCTTGTATTAAATGATTTTCCTCTTTCAGTTCAACTTTCAGGACTTTATATTAAGCAATACAAGTTTAAGGTTAGTTTCGCCTACTAATCAAACGGTGTGTACACTTGCATGCAGCAGTCATCGGTTAGGCTCTGGAAATGAGGTGATGAGTGCCCAGCAAGCTGAAGACCTTAAAATGAAGGAAAAGAGGAAGCGAGAGCGTGAGGTGATTGTTTTTCTGCAATTTAATGTTACCATTTTCTGATTGAAAAGATTTGCTCTTCCAAACAAACCTAATATCTGTTGAACAGAAAGATTTACCATGTAAAAAGCGTCGAAAACTACAAGCAGGCAGAGAGATGCTAGAGGATGAAGATCTAACTGAGAAACCAGAAGTACGTGTCCCCTCCTTTTCTGTGTGCAGAAATCGTGCATGCATATAATCTTATTATGTTGTCTTTGGCACTAGTTATTTTGAACAGACTAATATCAAATCATAAAGTAGACAAACGCTTCAGCTATGGTTCTCAAAGATGTATATGTGGCAGGATTCGATTTGGCATTTTGTATGTCCATGTATCTTGTGCTTTTCAGGTTTCATAGATCATCAAACCAGGCCAACTATTGCAGTGCTAAAGTTTTGTTATGTGCAGAGGTTTCTTTCATGCTCCTTTCAAAGTGAAATGAGTTGCTTGTATCGCAATGCAGGGAAGTGGAAAAAATAAGAAGGAAAATACTGGACTATCATTAGTCGATCTGGGTTACCGTCGGGTGAAAGCAGCAGAGGCTGTGAAGAAGGCATTGGATGCTGGCAAGATTGTGCAGAAGAAGGCTGGTAAGAAATCAAAGCCGCCTCCTGAAAGAACTCAATCAAGGACAGAAGAAATGCGGGAGCTGTTCCAGAGGGACATGAGTGAGAGAAAGCAGAAGAGAATGGAACAAGAAACAGGAAGTCCAAGAATTCATTTAAGAGCAAATCCAGGTACAAATCAGCTTGATATATCTCCTTGTCTCGGTACTTGTTTTTCTAGATCCTTTACGTACTGTTTTATGGCATAGAACCAAAGCTGCAAGAGGCATATCTCTATCAGCACAGGCTACATAAATAGCAGTGGTCTTGGCTTAGTCATTGCTACCAGTCAACCGCGGGCCTACTCACAAGTAGCTTATCACACATCATGGGTCCTATTACTGCATAAATTTTCTGTTTCTGACGTTATGAATGCCCTATGTATTCTTAGGATGGTGTAACCTGGATCTTTAGATTCCCAAAAATAAAATACACTACGATACCTGCATTGTCATACAGAGCATTATTACTGCAGCAGTGATCCTAGTGATAGATTTTTTATTTGTCACTCCCTGATGCCGGCAGAGATGCTTGTATTGCAAAAATCCTCTAAAAGTAGGCTAGCGCATATCTTTAGATGCTATAGATTTGTTTAGACAGGACATTCTGGAATAAGGTTCTAAGACTTTTTTAGTTACAAATATCAAAATAATATTCTTTTCAGAAGTTGCCGATTTTGACCATTCCAAGTACTGGAATGAGATACTCATTGATACCCATTTTCTCTTTTCAGGTATAAGCGGAGGTGGCCCTATCAAGTTTGCCATCAAATTATGTGGTCATTTACCTCGATAAATTATGAAGGTTCTATACTTTAGCTGTGCTGATTTTGGAGGAGAGGCAGGCAGATACTAACCGTTGATGGTGCGAAAGCAAAAGCATCCATACAAATGAAGTGTTCATCATCTCCCTTGATGTTTCAACTTACCATCCTGTATTTTCTTTTCCCAGTATCACTAGGTGACATCAAACCCTATTAACAAATGCTTTCCTGGGTTGATTTATAGATTGCAATATGCTGGCAGTTGGCCCACAGAGTTTTGATCTGTTATGCTGCCTTGTGGAAAAAAATGGTCTCGAGGCTCGCTGGCCTCTCCTGACTAGGGTTTAGTTTCTTGATTATTATTTCTGAGAAAAAATGTAACTCAACTTACCTTGTATGCTGGAATTGCGTGTTAGAAAAATATGTAAGCTACTACGAGCAGCAAGTCAAAAAGTTTTCTTGTCAGCAGAAACTGTCTTGTATTATCTGAGTTGTTTCTGTGGGTTCAGGAATTACAAGATATCAATGGTTTCATCATACCGCCACAGGTCCTGGAACGGTCTTCGCTGAGGATGGTAACTGCTAAATCCCTGTTTGGTTTTATGTTTTGAGAGTATTTTTAAAAAAAATTAATTTTTTTATTTGTTTTTTAAATTAATATTTTTATGGTATTTTTAGATTATTTTAATGTGCTGATATTAAAAACAATTTTTTAAAAATAAAAAAAATATCAATTTAATATATTTAACAAAAATACACTTTAAAAAACAATCGGAATATACTTATCCTGTATCAAGGGTAGGACCTGAACTACGACATTCCTTTATCCGTAACCAAGCCTTGACATCTTGACAACCTTTGGCCTCGTCGGTCTTCTGTTTTTTAGCTCACGGGGTGTTGCTTGGCTCGATTAGTCATCAGAGGCAGCTAGTTTTGTTTTATCCAATATGCAAGAGCGCTGCAAATTCACCCCTCCACAACCCTTTTGTAGCTTTCAAGATCTCCGAAAAGGAATTTTAGTCGTTTACCAATCTGGGCCTCAGGCGGAACACAATATTCTTCAATAGAAAACAAGCAAAAATTGTAGCATTTGCTTCTGTTCATCAGGAAAGGAAAAACTTGAAAAAATAATTTCGAAGACAAAGTTAGTTCCTTTAAATTTCTGTGCTATATGACGAAGATAAATTACAGCTACATGTACCAAGCTTCTATGATTGAAATTGCTTTCTTTGAAACACAGAAACGGGAAGAAACTAAACAAAACAAAAACAAATAAAAAACCTAATCTTCCTTTACTTTTCCTCCTTCGGCAATTAATCTCATGAATCATTTTACATTCACATTTGCCCCCAATTTTATTTTGCTTTCCTCACTTAGGCTAATCAGCTTACATCGGAGACTTAATCAAACTGGTTCCAATAGTGGGCACACTGACAATTTTGGAAGTTTCTATCTCCATGGGGGTTGCGGATGCTTATATTGTAAAGAGTAGGCAGGTTCCCACCCACTATCTGGTTCCTTCCTTTTCCCACCCACTCCAGAGCTTGAAGAAGGTTGTGAGCTGCCTTGGCCAGGCATGAACAGCTGGCGCAAACCACCCGTGCTTCCCCCATCCATTGCAAAACCAGAATTTAAGTCAAAGCTAGGCCGTGAGGGCCCAGCACCATTTAAACTCAGGGGTGCACCACTCATACTCATTATGAATGGTTGCTGGGAGTAAGGAGGAACAGATGGTGCAGAGCCCATTATTTGAGGCATGACAGGAGTTCCCCTTGAATCCATCATATAAGGGATGGAGCCAGCAGAACCATACATAGCTGAAGGAATGGATATGGCAGGTGCTGTTGGCAATGCACTGTACCCAAAAACAGGAGCATGAGTGTATGGCAGAGCGGGAACCATACCCAAAACACCTCCCATTCTTGCAAGATTAGCACCCATTACAGGTTCCAGAGGCTTGCTGTTTGGCAGGGACGGAGCCTGCGGAATGAAATCTTTTTTGTCAACTTCCGTTCGATTGCCCACTTCCACTCTAGTACCCATGATAGAAATAACAGGATCACCTAGTTTAGATCCTCCAAAAACACTTGCAGTTTGAGAGGACTTGCTATGATACAGCCCGTGATCCAAAGAGTCATTATGAAAGAAAGGTCTATCATTTAAATCAAAGTTCCTCAGAGAAGGCTGCATTGAAGAAGATGAAGAAGCAGGAGATGGACTACGATGGCCGTTCCATGGGTAAAATAGCTGTCCCTCCATTCTCAGATCAGTCAGTGAAGCATCACCATCATCACTGGTACGATTTAAATCCAGGTTGGGCCTCTCTGGTCTTCTCGAGCCCACTTCTAAAGAAGATTCCCCAGAATGGAAGCCTGATGAGACTGGAATTTGTCTTGATGAAATTAAATCCACGACCTTCTCCTCTCCACCCTCGGCCACATTGAGATCAATATCAAGGCACACCTGCCTTTGTTTTGAACAATTGCTGCTTCCCCCAGCCTCAACAGTCTCAACAGTCTTGTCCCCGTCAGAAGTCTTGCGTGGGGAAGCTGGACGAAAAGCACTAGTAGCTGCAGAACCTCTCCATCCAAGATTTCCCTCGAACTGCAAAGGAGCTGCAGGCGATCCAGAAGCTGCTGCAGGCCTTGAAGCCGAAACAATGGAAATCAGGGCGGGGGATGTATTCATAGGAAGAACCATATCATCGGAACAGCCTTCTTCATTCAAATCAAAATCACACAGGCCTTTCTCTGTATTAATTTCTGGTTCTTGAGCCACTTCAGTGACCAGAGAAGACTCCAGGTCATGCATGCCATTCTCTGCTTCGTTTTCCAGATTACTTGAATCAATTAAGCGCCCCTCTTGCTCAGCACACGTCTCAGAAGACTGATTCAGTCTAGTTGGCACATTTTCCGGAGGGATCTCAGTGGATAGGTCCCGCTCTCCATTTATGGAATCTGGGCTACCTGGCTGCTTAATACCACTTTCCAAGATTTTCTCAGAAGACGAGCTGCAGGATTGTTCTCTGTAATCTCCAACTTCTCTCTCCACTTCTTGAGCAACTTGTCGAGCAACTTCAAGAGCATCAACCATGCCATACTCAAGCTCAATATCAGATCTTCTTCTGCCAATCAAATCCGGACTACATTTATCTGTGGTGGGTTTAGAGAAATCAGAATTATCCTCAGCCCCGTCACTGCTATGTTCTCTATCATCATCACTAGCACCAACATCTTCCATCCGTGAAAATAGACTCCCAAACTTGTCAGGTTTTTCCAATGGGCTCTTGTTGCCAGCCAAGTGCTGTGGAGGGTCGGGAGAAAATTCACCATCTTCAGCACCGGAGTTAAATATAGGTGTTTGACATTGATCTCTATTCTCCGCTTCATCTGTCCCAATTTTTGATGTAGATACGGGTATTGCCACAACACTGGATCCACTTGTACTTGTACAGCAATTATCCTCTTTGGCATCAACATTATTTTGCAAAGCAGATTCTGACACAATTTCCTCAGCAATTGCAGCAACATTGCTAGAGGAAATAGCTCCAGGTTCCACTTTGCTAGAAGAGGCTGATTTGTCAGTGAGCATCTTTGGAGCTTCTGAATCTGGCTCAGTGGAAACATTCTCTTCCACAGCACTACTTACTGGGGACTTTTCTTTCAGTGACAGGCTTTCTTGATCAGATTTTGACACAACAGAGGTGTTAAGAGGATCTAATGATCTATCCACAGCAGCAGTAAGAGGAACTTGCGTTCTATCCTCCAAATTTCTATGGTCTAAAATTTGATGATCACAATCATTAGTTTGGATCTGTACATCCTGCACGCTTTCTGCTTGAAGACAATTTGAGTTTCTTGATTGCAAACTTTCATCCCCAGTTCGTTCTGCAGCGTTATTTTCTACATCAGCACTTCCATTTGAAAGAGGAACTTTGACAGCAACACATTCAGTTTTTCCAGTCTCACTGTCATTCATTCTAACGTCATCAAATGCCCCAACACTCTGAACATCATGGTGAATTGCATCACTAACCTCACCAGGCTTCCAGCTATCAAACAATGCCCTTGCCCTATCCTGAACCCGAGAACTACTGTGGTCAAGAAGATTATTGACAGTGCCCCAGACCCCTGAAGAAATGGACCTCTCCTTGTCTATTTGCAGCTTTTCCAGAGCCCTTAATAATGCAGTAATTGACTCTTCTACAGAGCCTTCATTTGTTTCATTACTGAACTTCTGAGCAATCGTTAACCATCTATCAATAAACAATAGTCCATTTAAGTTAACAAAAAGATCAAGACAATCTTTATTCTCTGTAGCAGCAATTGTGCTTGCAACAGCAGCCCATTGCCTGGTTGAATCTCCAACATTATTCAAAACACCATGTTTCTCTTTCTGCATTACAGCAACCAACTCATGGACTCGTGAAGGGGCTGTGAGCCCATCCTTCATCTCAGTCAGGGTAAAGAAATCTTCAAGTGTCATACTGATTTAAATGTACCTCCAAGCATTGAAGAAGTCCTTGTGGCTTAATAATCTGCTCTTTTCTATCAAGAACCACAGTGGCTTTCAGAACTATTTACAGGACACCCTGCGGAAGGGACAAAATAGAATCTCTAAGTGGACAGCTTGAGACAGTATATATTAGCTGAAAAACACCTATTATATCTAAGCTTGGAAGTCATTAAAAAACATGTGCTCGGAAACTAAACAAAGACCAACTAAAACCACATAACAGCATGAGATGGACCAATTCATTCATTACAGGGTATATGGTCTCAGTAGAAACCAGAATAAATATATAATATAAATTGAAGAACATTAAGAGAGTGAGTCAAGGTTATCCCTTGGCACAGAATACTCTTATTTTACAAAAAGAACAGAAGAAGAGATGTAGAAGAAACAGTAAACAAATTACCCATTAAGAACAACAAATGCAAAAAGGGAAGGTTAGTTGACCTTCCATGTTGAGTAAAATTTCCTTTATCAAATATAATCAATACTTGCCTCCTCTAACACAGTTTGCTAGGTACACTAGAGCTGCAGATCATAGATTGCATGGAATCTGACAAATTGTAGGCTGGTAATCATGGAACAAATAATGGAAAATGCATGGTGAATCATATAATTAGTTTGAATTTGGAACCTCGAACTGGGAGTTAGATATTGTTTTCTCAGAGGGGAATGGAACAGTTGACTGTTTTCATGCAGAATTAGGTAGGGCTGGGGGGCCTCTTTCTACTCTACGGCTTTTGTCTCTTCGAACACTAGGAAACTTACTTTGAAGCATCGGAGCATTAAGCAGAGAATGCAGAACGATTGTAAGGATCGGGCACCATTATCTTTTTTCATGGCACCCAAAAACAGCACAAAACCAAAGATAGCAGGAATTCTGGTGAGAAACTTTCTTTCACTCTTTTTATATCAAGAAACACATTCGTGGAATAAGCATTTTAACAAGATTCAAACATATAAAACACCAATGAATGACACCAAAGCATGCGCACATACTTTCATATGTCCTGGGCACAACCAGCTTTTAAAATGCCTAACCAAGAAAGTGATTGGATACACTATAATAACATCAACAAAAGTTGTTAATTCATTCTATATATAATATGCTGCAAGAATTCAATACATAACATACTTTACATTATGCTTGGTGTCTATCATCTCGACTAGCACATGTTATGTAAAGATTTTGTGAAGCATAACAGAAATACAGTTTCCGAGCCAGCATCACTGTACCAGATTTCTCTTATGTGCACGGATCAATCCATCAGTCCATGTTCAACACATACCAAAATCCCTTTATCAACACTCGTAACACAGACACTAAAAACATTTTCAATAGGAACACAAGTCAAAAACATTTTCAATAAGAACACGGGTCATAGAAGAACTGATCACACAAACCCAGCAATACCAATTGTACACAATACAAAGTAATCAGTCCACAAATTTGATGACATGCACCGACATAAAAACTATTCTAAAATTAACACTAACACTATCTAAAGATCAAAACTTTTTAATAGCACCCACCAATTATAGACCATTTCAATCCCACTAGACTCCTAATTAGAGAAAGGAACAGTAAAATGAAAACCCATCTATTAAAAAGGATAAACAAAACAAATTTCAAGGACAATCAGCTCAAAACAATGAAGAAGAACTTACTTTTCCTTCAATTTCAGCAATTACATTTCAAAAACCCAGTAACATGAATAGAGAAATCAAACCCTAGAATTCAAAAACCATCCATGTAAGAAAGCAAGAGAAAAACCCTAGGTATTGTTTATTGCTTATTGTTAAAAGATATGGTGCAAATTACAAGAAATTTTGTGAACTGAATTAAGATTACCCTAATCAATGCTTGTATATGTGTAGTAATTAAATAACAATAAATCCCATGAATGGAAATAAATAAACAAATAAAAAAACTAAATCTCCAAAAAGAAACTAATATAAAGTTCATACCTTTATAATAAATCAATACGAAAACCCTAGCTGGGGAGTGAAACAGCGCCAGCGCTCGAAAACTTTTGTGTGGTTCTCTCTCTAAAGAAATCTCTCCTTTTCACCTTTTCTCTCTAAAACTGAAGTGTTCTGTCTGCGACTTTTAGGTTTCGAGCATAAAACCCTCGTATTGGTGTTCTCTTTGAGGTTCCCAGAGAGAGAAAAGAGAGCAGAGGGCAAAAGAGTTTGTTGTTCTTCGAGTTTGTGTTTTTTTTTTCTCTTTTTAGTTTAATTTCAAAAAAATATATAATTTAATTTTCTAGTCGGTTTTAGTTCGAAGTTGGGTAAATCCACGTGCGATGTGTGCGATCGAGCCGTTTGTTTTCGAGCCGGTTCGGTTTTAGTGACGAGGTAGCTTAGCTTGTCTGGTCAACCGGTGACGATGGATGCTTGGTTTTGCATGGAATGTCCTCTGTTTGTTGCCTTTTTCTAAGTCGACTGCTAACATTTTACGATTTGTTTTGCTTTTTTTTTATATATAGAGTCTGAGATATTGAAAAAAAAAATACAAACTGACTTTTTGCTGTTCAACAGCCAAGAGAAGCTGATAGCCGATCACTTTTTTAAAATTTTTGTTGGTTTATCCTTGAATTTGTATAGATTTTTAAGCATAATTAAATGCGTGGTTTTTTTTTAAAAAAAAAAAGGAGTAAGATAAAGATATGGGCATGATATAAAAAGCTGAAAAACTATATACTTTTTTAGTTTTTTTTTTTAAACCATTTAATTAT
>Ga0307518_10001568_pt1 | contig 16892 bp, 10 predicted proteins | sample 25_EM_MG_FD_203889 | JGI IMG/M metagenome (GOLD analysis project Ga0307518, IMG submission 203889) | Populus trichocarpa ectomycorrhiza microbial communities from riparian zone in the Pacific Northwest, United States - 25_EM | ecosystem: Host-associated > Plants > Roots > Unclassified | place...
CTGGGGCTGCACCAAATGACCAATTTAGATCGACATTGAAAAATACTCTCCCATCTGTTGATGGAGATGCAAAAGCTTCTTTACATTCATCCATACCTCCTTGACCATTTTTAAGGAAGCTAATCGTAATGTCTGCAATTCTAAGATTCCGCTCAACAAATTTAAATGTAAAAGGTAAATGATCACCCCATGGTTTAAAACAATATTTTGCAAGAGGATTAAACATATCTTTTCTGGTATGAGGTTGATATCCCTAGTTAAGTAATCGTATCAATATAAAGGTTATAAATTGTAGCAATTAAATCTCATTACTGCTATAAAACAATTTATTCTAATCATATAACAAAAAGACATTCCGTGACAGATATATTTCCACAAGCATTGAATTTGGAAGCCAATCTTGGGCAACTACACAATTAAGGACACAACAAGGAAGAACTATAAACATATTTAAAGAAATGCAGAAACAGAGAAATATCATAAAAAAATTTTAAAAACAACTAAGAAAAATCGATGAGGCAATACTGAGGAGTTTCTAATTTCTCACAACAAGCACGTTCTCTTAGTTGTTTGTCAGTTTCTTCACTACTTCCTAATCCATTTTCTACACGTCTTCATTGCTTCAATAAACTATGCAGCTTAACTAATATACAGCTTATGAAGAAAAGAAAATGTGCTTGTTGAATCAAGAAAAATAAGGCAGAGATCAAGAAAAGAACAGAGAAACATACCTGTGGGTGTGAACTGCGAATGAAACGTTGCAGAGATCAAGAACTGCGAATCGATGCCCAATCAAGAATTGCGAATCGATGCCTAATCAAGAACTACGAGTTCAAAAAAAGGCAAAGAATAAAGAAAAGAGAGAGTGAAAGAAGGAGATTCATGAAGAGAAACAAGAGTCTAACCTTATTGAAGGGATCAAAAGTCTTCTACTCCACTGCTCTTCGTGATTGAAATTGCTTTTCTTTAATTAGGTTTTCTCTGTTTGCAATTGCAGCAATTCTGCATTAGTGCTTCGTTAATCTTTGTCGTTTGACCTCTATGCATATATAAAAAAAAGAGGCCGGGTCCCGAGCGACCCGCCGGGTCGACCAGGTTTCGTCGGGCCAGCTCCTAGGCGGGTTTTTGCTTAGACCCAGACTGGTCCCATGCCCGGGTCAGCTTGGTCCCGAGTCGACCCGCCAGGCCGGTCCGGGTTTCAAAACTATGGTTAAAACCTCAACTTATGGAGTGTATAGTATAATACTTTTGTTTAATTTGATAGTGAAGTGGAATTGGCAGACTAACATTTTTTTTTCTTAACACGCCATGATTAAGTTGATACCAATAAAACAAAAAAAAAAGTTTATAATTTCTCATAAGTTTACTTGAATTTTAAATTTTTTGGTTGAAAATGAACACGCTTCCTTTCTACCAGGTAAATCGTTTCATGTTGACATACCATCTCAAGAGACCGTTGAGTTAATTATAATTAGTTTATCAAAACTAAAATATTAGTCCCCACAGTATTAAAATAATTAAATCCTCTTTTAACTATTATAATATTTTCTTTCTTTCCAAAAATATCTTCTTTCCTGATGTAGCAATTCACATCAACTATTAGTATTTGTTTTTCAAATTTTGTTCCCATACATTTTTTTTTTCAATTGTAGCTTTTTATAACCAATTTAATGACTAATATATTGAAACTTATTAAAGAAAAACAAAATTCAACAAAAGAGGATTAAAGTGTAAAATAAAGAAAAATCCCATGGTTAATCTTAAATATTTTTTGGTCCAGCTATTTTTCTGTATTTTCCTTTTCAATCTTAAGGTTTGATTTTTAATTGAACTAACTTCATAATTTATTTTGGTTTGTTTTTCATATGATTATCAAGATTTCGAATAAATATCTCAACATTGAATTGATATTTAATTTTCAAGCGTTTATTTTTATTTTTATTATATAATTAAATAAAAATAATTTAAAAATTAAGTTATTAAATCTAATAGAGTTCGGTACCGGAGTTTGGTGGGTTAGACTATAAAACCTGAATCAATCTACTATATCACCGTCTCAATATACAAAATTATTATTTTAAAAACCAAATTACGGTCTTACTTGTTGTTTAAGCTATTTTTAAACTTGTTAAATTGATTGAATTATCAAATAATTTTTTTTATAATTTAATTTAAGTAAAAAAATAAATTAAAAAGTTATTATATTACCCTGAGTTCTCGCTGCAGTCTAATTTTTTTTTTTTTTTGTTCTATAAATTTTTGGTCCGACTTGCAGCTTGCGTTATCAATCATCTAGTTTGACGTAATTATGTTTCCTCTTTTCTATTTTTAATAAATATAAAAAAATTTAAAGAAATGAATAAGTTATAAACAAAATCTAAACGTAGGAATTAAATTAAACCATCGTTTCTCAAAACCATAAATACTAATTAATTAATAGTGTTAAATTATAGGCATTCTCTCCAACTTTCACTTGGGAGTCCAGCCCAGCAAAAGCACAGGAGACAGAGAGACAGCAGTCTCCCCCATTTCCAACTCACAACAATACCAAAAGATTCATAGAAAAGCAAAAGAAAACACCACCATTTCTCTCCCTCTCTCCCTCTCTCTCTCCGTAGCTTCCTTTCTTTGAAGCAAAGCAAGAAGAGTAAAGGTAGCGTGTGACAACTAGTAATGGCTGGATACAGAGCTGAAGATGACTATGATTACCTGTTTAAGGTAGTTCTTATTGGTGACTCAGGTGTGGGCAAGTCTAATCTGCTTTCAAGATTCACTCGTAATGAATTCAGTTTGGAGTCTAAGTCTACTATCGGTGTTGAGTTCGCTACTCGCAGCTTGAATGTTGATGGCAAGGTCATTAAGGCCCAGATTTGGGACACTGCTGGCCAAGAAAGGTCCGTTTGCCAATTTCTTTGCTTCTTTTGTGTTTCTCTTTGGTTTTGTGATCTGGTTTTTCTTTCTTTTACCTGTTATCTTTCTTGTATTTTGTGATCTGGGTATGTTGGGTGTTTTTAAGTTATTTAGAGGTTTTGTTTTGCGATTTCTTATGTGTTTTTTTTCTTGTTTCATGCATTTGTGTGTGTGTGCGCTTTTGAAGTAATTCACTGTTTTGTGATCCGGGTCTTGGTTTGTAGGCTTTTGTGTTTCTGTAAAAAGTGAGGAAAGGAATAGTGAATTGGGTGTTGGATCTTGTGAGTTTAGGTTGGAGATTTGTTAGTGAAGAAGTTTTGCTTTGCTTTTAAGACAATGGTCTTGATTATTCATGGATTTGGACTTAGATTCGCAACCTGAACTTGTGGATCTTGACATTCTGCAACTTTTATAGGCGTTATGTTGATTTTATATCAAAAGTTTAGAGAATGTGTTGTAATGAAATGGAGTTAGTCACTGTAATCTTGCTTGGTATTAGTTGTTGGTAGAGACCATGTAAAAGCTGGAATGGGCGTGTTGTAGCTGTTCACATTTTGTATTGCGAACTTATTTTATTGAAGAGTTAAAATTTTGAGCTGCAGTCAGGGAGGTTTCTGAAATTTTTACTCTAGGTTTGAGTGCATATAAGATAGTTTTGGCTGGTTTAGGCTACAGATTAATTGAGCATATAATCTGTAATAGTTTTCATGACTTTGTTTACGGTGTTTGTTCTACTTCAACTTTCTTCAGCTAGAGAAGCCTTGACTTTATCTTACAGTCACATTCTTTCAGCATGCATTTTCACTGATATTGTTGTCAATATGCATTTTGTTGCATATCACTATCATGTGCTTTGTCATGCATGATCAAACCATGTATTTGTCATTTAATGTCTCGTCATCAATTTGCATCATCAGCTTCTTCAAAATCTTACTTTCCAAACTTGCCAATTAGTTTATTGGTGCAGTCTGTCAGAGATGAAACCCATGATCTGTGTTCAAGATTTTGTTAGGTCTCCCATGATCTGTGTTCAAGATTTTGTTAGGTCTAAGGCACCCATCTTGCCTCATGACTACTAACAAACCACAAATAAACTAACTCATGTTCTTTGAAGTTTACTTCCTTGGTCCTCACTGTGAACCATCCGTTTGTGTGATGAAACATTTTATCCATTTCACTTTCAAAATGAGGTACATGCTAAAACATGACTTTCTAAAAATTATTTTGATTAATCACGTAACTGTTTTCAACTAAAAGTGTAACACTCCTTTGGATGGGAGGACAGTTTTGAAAATATATGCTGATGATAAAGTAATAAATGATGTAACCAAGGGTGGAATATGTGGCTTAGGAGGTATAACACAATAATCTGTGTCTGCTTATAAATTGGCATAAAACTGATCTGAACTTGTGGATAAACCTCAGTTGAAGTATGTCAAAGTTCAAATTGTCCTTGACAGATGTATTATTTGGCTTCCCAGACTGCCTTTCAAAATGTGCTATCTGGTTGGTAGACATAAAAAAATTATATGAACAATGGTGTTTATTGATGATCTGAGACAAAATATAGAGCTCATGCTATGTCATGGCATCATTACCAAGGTCCAGTCCTTTGATGTTTTGTGACTCTGTTTATCACATATACACCATTGCCATTTTATTTAAAGAAAGTTGGCTTTTTACCTGTATCCATTGGCAGCGCACTTGTATGCCTTTGTGTAATCTATTAATGATAGAGAGGTGGAGGTTGAAATAGTATGCTGTCATGTGCTTATGTGTCAGTGATATTGACACAATGGTTGCATTTTAAAGATAGAAAACTGCATGTGTTCAATTATCTTTTCTCAGTTAATATTGTGGTTGCAGTGGATTGTGATGTGATAAAATTGTGGTAAAACAGATAAACAAAATGGCTGTTATATGGCAGACACTTGGCTGCTTGTTCAGATACATCCCACATTTATACTGTCTAGGTAGTAGCTATTGTGGATATTGTTCTTAGAAAGTTTTCCCCCCCAAAGGTAGCCCCCCCCCCAACTCTGTTATTCATCTTAAGGTAATTTCTAACTGAATTATTTTGGGTGCCTATTAGATACATGTTAAATTAAGCTTAGATTTGTTTTCTTTAAACAAGTATTAGCCAAAAAAACCAAATATTTAGCTCATTCATGGTTTAAAGACAAATAGTGTAAGTTCAATACTACCAATTTTATATGGGTGAAGAACATTAAATATTCAATGAATAAGACAAAGTCTAGCATAAATCTATCATTTTATGTTGAAGGACTATTTCATCTACCTACCTCAAGTAGTTTGAGATTGAATAGTCTATGCTTGGTATTATTGAACCACCTTTTCACCTGGAATTGAATAGTAGCGTGTTTCATGTAACAATGTGGTGTGGTAATCTTCAACATGGGACTTTTGCTTTAAAAAAATGGCAAAAATATTGTTTCTGATTTTACCAAGCTTTGACTAGGATTAACTAAAGCTTAATAATTTTTAATTCAGTTGCTAATTTTTCTTCTTTGGTTACTCTATTACAATCTACTGCCATTATTTACACCATGGCCATGTTGTGATGATATTAAAATCAATCTGTTGTTGCAAGGGAAACTAAAAATATTTGTGAGGATCTTTGACCGGGTTCTTAACCATTCACCACTATAACGATTAAGTTATATGAATTGTATGATGATTTATCTTTATTAAAAAAGCAAGTTTAAGGTGTGCTAAATTTGGTGTTAAGTTGGTTTCCCTTGAACTGACTACCATACAGCATGTGGATGTGGATGTGGACCTGGATCTGTAACAACTTGGCAGAATGTGACTTGATAGTTTAATGATTTCATGTTTTTCTTTTCCTTCTTTTTTCCCTTGAAATGAACTACTTGGTCGTTGGGTACCGTTTGCCAAGTATTAATCCTTTAATATGAAAAAAGAATGAACGCTTTTATAGGATTAACATCTGATTTGAACAACCATGCATAACAGAGGGATTCATGAGACTGAATCTTTAGATTTATCACGAAAATATTTGCTGTTGTGCCTCTATTAGGAGCTCGTAGATGTCCAGCCTATTTAGGGGCTGGCTATACGGGTTGCAATGACTTCTGTTTCTGCAATTCTATACTTACAAAACACCTACTGCCCTTTCTTCCACCTAGTTGTTCTCTGAAATTACAATTTGTGTTTATAGGTACCGTGCCATAACTAGTGCTTACTACCGGGGAGCGGTGGGTGCACTTCTTGTGTATGATGTTACCCGGCACTCAACATTTGAAAATGTTGAAAGGTGGCTAAGGGAGTTGAGGGATCATACAGATCCTAACATTGTCGTGATGCTCATTGGCAATAAATCAGATCTTCGCCACCTTGTGGCTGTCTCAACTGAGGATGGAAAATCCTTTGCTGAGAGGGAGTCGCTCTACTTCATGGAAACATCTGCTTTGGAAGCTACTAATGTTGACAGTGCATTTGCTGAAGTGCTTACTCAGATCTATCGCATTGTGAGCAAGAAAGCTATGGAGACCGGTGATGAGGCAGCTGCTTCAGCTGTTCCATCCAAAGGTGAGAAAATCGATGTTAGTAAAGATGTTTCTGCTATGAAGAGAGTAGGGTGCTGCTCAAGCTAGGATTCTAATCTGATTATTACATTGTAGAGATGTGGCTGGTTTGATTTGCTGCGTCTGTTTCTATGTACACCATTATTGTGTAAAATTTTCTCAAAGATGCCAACTTAGGAGGTCGGTGGATTGATTTTATTATGATCTTAAAAAGTTTTTCCTCTGTTTTAGCTGACGAACAGCTTAACAAGGAATGAAGTGTTACACTTATGGCTTTCAAAATGGTATTTAATGGAGCTCATATTTGCATTAAATTATCTGTTTAGTTGTCTGTTAATAAATATTTGCTCGAGCCTCCCATCGGACTGCCTACCATTCCTTGGTTAACATGCTCTCTCTCTCTAACTTACGGTCAACGATTACACGATTGAAGTTAATTAATCAAGAATTTGATATAATTAACGAGACTTCCTGAACCTCTTAAGAACGAGCCACCCAAGGAGTTGCTCGTCCTATTGTTTTTTTTTTTTCTTGCAAAAGTTGGGTAGATGATTTATATATTTTTATATAATTATTGAAGTATTTATGTTTTTTTTATTATATTTATCACATCATTGTATAATATTTAATTTTTTAACAAATTTTATGTCATTATTATGATACTGGGCCTAGCCTGGCTGTTTGACTCGAGACCAGGGTGATTTGGGGTTTTAGTTGAGTTTCAAATTATAAAAACTTAAATGTGTAATTGCTCGGTCAAACTTAGTTAACCTGTCGATCCAAAACTTAAATGATCTGAGATTTGATTTTATATATATATAATTAATTAATTAATTTATGAATGCTTAATTTAATAATTTTTTTTATAGTTTATATTCATATGAATTTTTTTTTAACTTTTTTGATGTGAGACAAATATAATATATTTCAAACCTCATATTTTTTTTATAGCTTATATCTATGTGGATTGTTTTTTAATTTCTTGATATGAGATAACTATATATCGCTTACATCATATTAATTGTTTTTTAACTTTTTATATAGGATAACTATATTATATTTCATGGCTCACATTTTTTTTTATAATCTACTTCCGCATGAATTGTTTCTTGATTTTTTTATGTGAGTTAACTATATTACATTTCATGCCTTATATATCTCTTTTTATAGTTTACATCCACATGTATTGTTCTAAAACTTTTTAGAGTAGGTTAGTAAAAGCTTAAATATAATTTTTTATTTTATTTTATTAGGTTAACCCATGTTAGCCCCATGCCTGGTTTATTAATTATGATTTATGTCACTTATTTTTATTCAAATCAGCATAACTTATATATCTTTTTTTTTAAAAGGCATTAAGATACATAAGAATATACTTTTATTTTTTTAAAAAAACTTAAAATCTTTAATTTTTAAATTTCCATGGTCGAGTATTTTTAAAACTTTTAATTTCTTAAAATATTTTAAACAATCTTGATTTAATATTTTTTATATAGCTCAATGATAAATTTAAAATGAAAAAAATATATAATTTTATTGAATTAAATGAAAGACTTGACTCAGGAATATATTATACAACAACATTAGAAACGTGTTAGCTTATTAATTAGGTTTTTTTTTTTATAATTTTATCAATTTATACATTTTTTTAGGTTATTATGTCTTTTATAATATTTTTATGGCTTTTTATGTTCTTGGGTTAGGATCATGATCAATTTTAAACACTTGTCTTGTTTTTAGAATGACATATGAAAAGCAATTTTTTTTTGTTCTTATGATCAAATAGAGAAAAACAAAAAACAAAATAAAACTCGTTTATGTCAATCATCATTCCTGACCACCGGAGACCTTAGATACATGATCCTGATTTGTTTTTGAATAACTTTGGATCTGGACTATATTAAGCACTCGTCTTAACAAGCTAGTAAACTCAATAGAATAGAAAAAAAATTAAAAGAAGTAGAAATAGAAAACATAGAGTGGTAAATGAATTACTTCTATATTATGTTCTTTCTTACTTAACTTTTAAGATTCAGTTACAAGGCTAACAAATAACCTTTCTAACAACCCAACTAACTTCTAACTCTATTTTTTAGATAACACTACCACATGCTTCTAACTATCTCCAACTATCTGTAGCTTCTGGACATTTAATAAGTTGAAGTATAAGGGCTTCTACTGCTCTTTTTATTCCCTCATGTATTGTTTATTCAATCCACATTCTTCACATATGCTTATTTCTTTCATTCATTATTGATTTGTAACAATGTCCCCTTTTTCATATGATTCTTGTCTTTAAGAATCTATGCTAAACTCTCAAAATTGTTTGGACAATTCCTCAAACTCCTCTCAAGTGATATCATTTTTTTATTAAGTTTAACCACTATATAAGCCTCATTACTACTGCATGGTTACCTTCTTCATTGGCTTTTTATCTAAGATTGCTATAGGCTTAACCTTGACTTTTTCTCTGTCATCTGTTACTGGCAATTGTAAAGTTATCACAACATTATTTCCCACTTTTCCTTTAAGAAATGAGACATAGAACACAAGATGAATCTTGACTTTTTTTGGTAACTGTATCTTTTAAGTTAGAATTCCTATCTTCTATATGACTTTATAGGGTCTATAAAACCTCAAATTTAGCTTAATATTCCTTCTAAGTGCCTTAATTGCCTGTAAGAGTGAAGCTTGACATACACCATATCCCCTTCATGAAATTCTTTTCTGGTTTGCCTTTATCATCACTAGTTTCATTACATTCATTGTCTTTTCCAACTATAATTGTATCCGTTAATCTAAACTTGCCCTTTGTGATACCACCTCCTCCACTGCTACCACTGAAGTTGATGATTGTATATTTATTTCCCTTGCTGATGGAGGATAACCAAATAATGCCTAAAATAAAGTCATTTTAATGGTTGAGTAGTAGCTGTAATTGTACCAACATTGGGCCTAAGATAACTAGTCTTGCCACCTGCTTGGATTGTGCATTGTCATGCATCTCAAATATATTTTTAGGCATTGATTAACTCTTTCAATTTGTCTTAATAACTTGAACAACTCTTTCCTGAACATTTTTATGAAAATCTTATATATGTCAGTAACAATAATTTTAGACAATCCATGGAATTTGTAAATGTGATCTAAGAACATATGTGTAACTTCCTAAGTAGTAAATGAATGAGTTATAACCAATAAGTGTCTATACTTAGTAAACTTTTCCACAATGACTAGTATTGCATTCCTTCCACATGATTATGGTAACCCTTTAATTAATTCATAGTTATGTTCCTCCAAGTTCTTTAAAAAATAGGCAGTGGTTGAAGCAACCTTGGTTATGACACCCTATCCATTTTGGCTTGCTTTTATACGTCACACTCTTCCATAAACTTCTTTACTTAAGGTTTTATAGAAGACTAGTAAAACACTATTTTAAATCTTTTATGAGAGTTTTGTACTCCTGCATATCCTCCCACTTATGAATCATGGGCTAGGCTGACTAACATTTCTCTTAACCTTTAATTATTATCAACAACAATCCTTTCTTTATACCTTAAGACCCCATCTATGAGAATAAAATCTGGCCAATTATTTTCACTAATTAGTGTTTCATCAATATCCTTTGTAAACTAATTGTCTTCTTCATAGTTTCATTAACTTGATCATACCATGTTGGTGTGATTACAGAAATAACCGTCATGCATCCTTCCTCAACTTTCTTAATAACATTGCAATCCTTGTTGCTTACTTTCCTAGACAAAACATCTGCCATAATATTTTATTTTTATTTTCTATACTGGATTATATACCTTAATCCTTTTTTATAAGCCTTTCTTCTAGATTGGAGTGTATCTTCTATTCCAGCAAGAACTTTAAACTTTTATGACCAGTTTTAATGATAAATTGGTCACGTTTAAGGTAATGCCTTCATCTCTCAATTTCCATCAAAATGGCCATATTTTATATATATAAAAATGGATAAACCAAGATGCCTTTGAACTCAAAGATTTGTTGAAATAAGCTAAATATGGCTTCCTTCCTAGCTAAATATGGCTTCAAGTTCATTAACAATGGTATCAGTCTCCAATACAAAGCTCATGTTGAGATTTGAAAGAGCTACCATTAAAACTTCACACAAGGCTATTTTAAGTTCTTTAAAAGCCTTTTATGCTTCTTCATTCTACTTAAAATTATTATTCTTCGATGTCTCAGTGAGTGACTTGCTAATCACCCTAAATTTTCATATGAGTTTCCTATAAACCAGAAAGTACCAGGAATCCTCCTAACTCTTTAACTAAATGAGGTATTGGCCAATTCCTCATTGCTTCAATTTTTTTGGGATTTGTTTCTACCTCCTCTATAGATATGATATGCCCTAAGTATTTCATTTTTTTTTTTAACAAAATGAACACTTATCTTCTTAGCAAATAACTAATTTTTCTTTAGAGTATCCAAGACCACCCATAAGTGTTGCAAATGTAAGTTAGATGAGGCGCTATGTATTAAGATATCATCGAAGAATACCAACATGAATCTTTTTTAAAATGGCTATAATATTGTATTCATTAGGGCTTGAAAGGTAGATGGGGCATTGGTTAAACCAAAGGGTATTACTTTGAACTCATAATGCTTATTATGTGTTTTAAATGTAGTATTCTCAATATCTTCCTCATACATCCTTACTTGATGATATCCTAATCTGAGATGAAGCTTTAAGAATAACTATAAATCATGTAACTCGTCCATTAGGTCATCTATTAATGGTATAGGAAATTTATTCTTAACTGTCAAGTTGTCAAGTTGCATGCAAACAATGCATAACCTTAAAGAGTTATCTTTCTTCTTGACAAGTGGTATTAGAAAGGCTTATAAGTTGTAGTTGTGTTGTATTACTCCATTTTGTAGCATTTCTCTAACTAGTTTCTCTATCTCTTTTTTATGTACACAAGAACTCTTGTGGGGCCTGATGTTCACTAACTTAGATCTAGGAATCAATGGAATTTTATGATCAAGAGTTCTAATCAGTGGTAATTATATAAGTTCTATAAATACTTCATTATATTATTCCAATAAGGCTTTCAATGCCTTGTCTTATTCTTTTCCTCATATTTCTTCAATTACTTCCATGGCAAGGAATTATTCTATGAATCTATAGACTGCTTCTTTCAAGATTTTATGTACTTTAGCATATGTAATCATCTTCAACTCAACAACTTTAACTACTCCTCTTAATTCCATCATCATTCCTTCTTTATTGAATAATAGTTTCATCTTTATAAAATAAAAAAAGATAGGAGAGTAAATTCGTAGCTAGTCTATCTCAAGAATTACATTACACTTTCCTAACTTTAATACCCTCAAGTCAACCTTAAATTCATAACTCTGCATGAGCCAGGTAAGCCCTGGACAATTGGAATCACACCTCATCACATCCTCATTTTCCACTATAACAACCAACATAGTAGTTGTAACCATTATAGCTTCAACATCTTTTACTACTTAAATATTTACGAAGTTATAAGTGCTTCTACTATCAATCAAGATAATAAAATTCCTCCCCTAACAACTTTCTTTTATTCTAATGGTGTTATAAGTATAATTCTCAACTAAGGCATTTAAGGATAAACCATGTCCATTAAAATTCTCTATAATGTCATGTCCGAAAGAGTGATGGCTTTTAATTTTTTTTTAAAGATTGTACATTACTAAAATATTAGAAACAAATTAGAACCCGTCATTAGTCATTATTTGAATCAAGTACACAATTCATAACATTGTAGTTTATTTTTTCTATAATGTTGAGAATGAACCATACCTTATAAGCTTTAGTATTTTAGATGAAATAAATTAATTGATATAAGATATATGTTTCATGGATTTGGTATCTCTAGTTTATTCAAAAGCACTTCCATGTCAATAACTATTCCCCATGCCACTTTGAAGACCCAAGTACAAAGATTTCGTTTGAAACAAAAGGGATGATGGCAAATGGCATGTTCAATTACTGGTGCTGATTTTACTCTTGAATAGTGATAGCTTAATTATTGATCCACGATACTGCCCGCTTATTTTGCAGTAATTGGCTGTAGATATCATAAGAGAAAAAAAATAAAAAAATATTATTTTAATATATTTTCAAGTATAAAATATTTAAAAAAATAATTATTATTAATTTTAAAACACAAGCATATGTTGGTGTTATCCATCTCTTTTCTTTATCATGATTTACCATAGTCCATCATGGGTTTATGATGCATGAAATTCAGGTAAACATGTGAGCAAATGATTGCTAATAAAGTATGTGTGTGAGTGCATGCGCGTTGTGCAATTTTACATTATCTATCATATTATTCAAATTCAAATAATATCTATTTATAAGAAATGTTTTAGTGGTGCATCAGTCTATTGCAAATGATCCATTCAAACTCAATTAAAGAGAAACTTAGCGTTAATATATGTGTTAATTAGCTTTAATTTACAATAAATCCGACTCTCCACCATGCTAATCATAAATGATACAATATTTCCACATACACGAGCTTGATAAAGAAGATAGTCGGCACGCTACGAGTTCCAGGATTTAGCCCAAATAAAAAAAATTGTTTTTTTTTATTTTTAAATAAATCTTACACCCATCTTCTCTAATCATAATAATAGATTATGTCAATTTAGAGGGATATAGTTCAGCTGATTAGATTTTAAGTTTGTTCTCTAGAGTTCACCAGTTCGAGTCTCAGAAACCTCAGAGCCACTGGAGACTTACATGGTCGTTAATTTCAGGGACAATGGGATTAGTCGAGGTATGCGCAAGCTAACCCAGACAGTCAAATTAATAATAATAAAAAAAATAAAATATGCTGGCACCGGCCAGCACTATCCAAAAAAAAAAAAAAAGATTAAATTGAGTGTCATGTGCATCAATTCAATTAGTCATTCCATCATTAAATCTTTATTTTTCTTTATCTTACTAGGCCAATAGCCAGAAACTTGTATATGTCCTTCGGATAATTGATTGTACACGGCAGTCCACACACCATTCACTCGGTGGATATATGTTTTCTGTTAAACATATATCTAATTCCTTAGTCTCCGATATTTAAATTTTCGGGTATAAATTAAAATTTATTTTTTCAGCATTGATAGGATTAATGTTTTCTGTTAACATGTAACTTCTATTTATACCAAAAAGATTAATATAAAATTATATGTTAAAGTTTATTTAACAACTTAAAATTTTGGATTAAAATAATTTTTTGATTTAGTATCAAAGATTTGATGATCAAGTAATCACGGGTTTGAATATGTTTTAAATTTTTTTTTTAATTAAAATCTAATTAATAGTACAAAATAGTATGTGTGTATAAAATTCAAACCTAAAAAATTTATATTTAAAAATATTAAAGATTAATATAAAATTATATTTTTAAATCTCACCTAACAACTTGAATTATTAAATTATAAACATAGAATATACTCATATGCACGTATCTTGATAACTTGAAATACGAATTTTGCTCACCAAACATAGTCTTTGGATAAAATAAAACAAAGGTTTTGAAGCTTAAAATGGTTCTGGTTCCCTAAACTTCTCACCTGATATTTAAGGCATCTCTATGATTGCATACAGCCATACACGTCCTTGTCATCGTACCCACCATCACCATCATTAGCTCCACAGCCTCCACCCTCCCCTCTAAAAATGTTTTCTCCGTCTCAATTTCACCAATCTCAAGCATGCTCTGGTTATCTTGTTATTCTCTCATTTTGAGCTTCGTTTCAAGAAGATTTTATGAAATGGATGTTCCTAAATCCACATCCACGTCATCTTCATCGTCACCCTCACTGCCTAATCCATCTTCCTCTCCTAAAAAAATTCAACTGGTTTCTAAGTTTGTTTCAGACCGACTTCTCGACAAATTCTTTGATGCAAGTGAGTTTGATTTTGATTATGAACAAAGTGGATTATGGTCTCCTCCCATTAGAAGAAGTGCCTTCTTGAGCTCACCTGGTAGGATATTCACCGAAGAGGAGATGCTTAGAAAACTTAGAAAAGTGATGGATGCTCGTCGTGATAGAAGACATAAAGCATGCTGGAATGTATGGCACTGTTAAGTCTTGTAGTAGCCTTTCCTGTTCCATTAGTCTGTCTATCTATCTATCTATCTATATACAAAAGAAAGTGAGAAACCTAAATTTCCATTCGATATACGTATTTTTCATAAGTTTTTTCTCTTTTTTTTTTGGCTCTTTTCCTTCTTTTTTCATGTGGGAATCTTTTGTTTTCCAGGTAGTGTGGTGCTTTTGAACATGGTTGAATCCGCTCGTTGTCACTTCATCTCCCAGAAGGCTGAGAAGAGGGTGTTGCATATCAGGTCAACCACAAAACAAAAGGAGAAGGGAAAAAAAACGAAAGAAAAATAGGTTAATTATATTGGGTTGACGTACGTTCGTTGCTTCTTAAAGTCTTTTAGCAGGCATTTCTTGAAGAAGAAGAAGAAGAAAAGGACAAAAAGATTACGATATAGGGTAATTACATGGACCCTGTCTTTGCTTAATCTTATGATAATTAGGTATTAGGCAAGAAAGCAGGATCTTTAGTTTCAAGAATTGTATTATTTTTATTATTTTTTCGGTCTTGATTTTCAAATTAATATACATGAAGGAAATGAATCATGATATATGATAATATATATGAAGCTCCAAAATCACAGCTCATGCACAAAGAGAGAAACAAAGTCGTGGGTCCGAGTGATTGAAATTAACCATTGCATGCAAAACTACAACAAAGTCATTATAACAGCTTGACATTGGATAAAAATATACACAGAGGAATATCTTTATTTGTCGTCAGTCTGTCAATATCAGACTCCTAAAATTCTCATTGCTTCTTCCATTTCTTTTTTTATAATTATTCTTTTTTGGATATTCATTGCCACACACAATATTATGCTATCAGTACCGTACCATGTAGGGCTGAGCATTTTCGGTTCGGTCCGGTTTTTAACAAAAAAACAACCAAACCGAAATTATTTTTTTTCAAGTTTTTGAACCGAACCGAACCGAAAACCGATTCGAACCGAACCGAAAACCGATTCGAACAGACCATGTTCGGTTCGGTTCGGTTTTTTTCCTTTCCAAACCAATTTAAACCGAAAATTATTTCTGGGTTTTTTCATTGTTCATATTTTTTCAAGGATCTTATTTTCGTTTTATTTTTAATTTCATAGATCTGTGCTTTCTGTGCTTATTTTCTGAGAAATCTTGGCTTTCTCAACAAGTATGACTCTTTTTTTAACTGGTTGGGCATGTATGATATCCAGAAATTTAATCCCGATTTTCTTTTTGTTAGATCTTTGCTCAAGAATTAAACTTAGCAAAAAGATACACAAAACAAAAGGAAAGAACAGAAGTAATTTGACTGGAGAAAAAAAAACAAAGAAAAGATCAAAAGATATCTGTTATTAAAATGTAAAACCATCAAAACATTATTATTTGAACAAGAGGAAACAAATCAAAGAGGAAGGGTCAAACCCTTACACGCTAGTTAAAAAAATCATCTTTTTTTACTCTCTAATCTTCCCTCCACTTTGTTTGGGAGCCGCCGCCACACACCTGTAAAGAAAAAACCCTAAACTCGCTCTCAATGGCGACTGATCCAACTCTGTTGCACCAACTCAGTCTCCTTCTCCAATCAAAAAGGAGAGATGCAAAGAGAAAATGAGGGGAGATATGCAGAGAGAAAGGGAAGGGGAAGGGAGAGATGCATAGAGAAGGGGGGAGGGGCGGCTACTTTTTTGTTTAGGGAATGCAGAGAGCAAAGTTGGCTTAGGGTTAGAAAAAGCATCCTATTTATAGTTGTTTTTTTTTTTAAGTGCTGGTCTGGTTGAACCGGTTCGGTTCGGTTCGGTTCAATCGATTTCAGACTTTGGAAACCGAAACCGAACCGAACCAAAAATTTTTTGTGATTTTTTAATCGGTTAATTCGGTTTTTTTTTCCGTTCGGTTTTTTCGGTTATTTTTTTTTCGGTTTTCTCGGTTTAATCGGTTTATCGGTTTTTTTGCTCACCCCTAATAGGAGGTATGGCATTTGCAGACACCTGTCAGGGTGTTGGAAAGTGCTAAGCAACTACATGTAACTCCTTTGCTTGTATTGATGATGAAAAGGCCTGGATTAGCAGTTTATAAAGCAGCTGTCACAACAGCGAAGAAGGTGGTAGTTCCTATTTGCACGAGAGTGTTGCAAGCTGAATTCTGAGAGAACCGATTGGGAGAGAGCTAATTTGTGTAGCTAGGATAGTTGGGGTTTTTCTAGTTAGCATGGGGACATTTTAAATGGCCAGAGAATAGAAAAGAGTATGAGAATGGAAGAGAGAAACAGAGAGAAGGAAGAGAACACGTTGATTGTATTATTTT
>Ga0307518_10001570_pt1 | contig 16888 bp, 12 predicted proteins | sample 25_EM_MG_FD_203889 | JGI IMG/M metagenome (GOLD analysis project Ga0307518, IMG submission 203889) | Populus trichocarpa ectomycorrhiza microbial communities from riparian zone in the Pacific Northwest, United States - 25_EM | ecosystem: Host-associated > Plants > Roots > Unclassified | place...
TGACTATTCAAGTTTTTTTTTTTTTTTTTTTTATTCTTCTCCCTTGGATCATACTTTTATTATATTTAAAGTTTTGGGCACATGGGGAGCATATCCATGCAAATTCTTACAATTAATTAATTTATTTTTATAGAAATTAAACTTTTTAATTCATTAATGCCTATAGGAATGAAATTAAATTTAGAATAAAAAATCGTAAATTATACCTTTGAATGTTAACCCATTTCTGCATAGGATGTCTCCCTCTACACTAGAGCAGGAGGACAAATCATAAAGTTTATTTGAGCTCCCAAGGCTATATAGATTATTCAATTATACCTTTAAAAAATCACAAATTAACCCCTTTCTGAATGTTTATGAAATAAAAGGTTTTTCTTAATAATAATAAATACTTTTTCATGTGATCTTAATTATATACAACGTTTATATTCTAACAATTTATTATTATTCAATTAGATAAAGACGCACCGAAATTGAAAAAAATAATATCCAAGAGTCATTGATATTAATGTATATATACACACACACTAAATTGAAATGATTCTATAAATGATTCACTTGTAATTACTAACTAGAAAACTATAATATAAAATATATAGTAATTCATCCCAATATGGAAATTAAGCTTGTCCATCAACAATGAGCTTTATAGCCCAGCTCACAAACATGAACCATTGATAACAGTTTGAGCCGATGGTCTCCCAAACTTTAATTATGTCGAAAAAGTATTTGAACTACCAAACCAAGACAACATATTTCCAAACCAAGACAACATATTTAACTTGACTGAGTCCGGTTTTACATATTCCAGTCAAATGTAGACAAGAGAAATGAATTGAGCAAAGAAAAAGACAAGGAAGAGAAGAAAGAATGGCATGGGGCATGGAGGAATGAGAGGAGGAGAGGCAATGGAAGACTTTAAATGATAGCAAATCGAAACCACAAAAGTTAATTATGGCCAAGGAAATAAAACGTTAAATATCAGCATTAGTCTTATCTACCAGGTATATATATAGCTCCCACAAAGAGCATCTCCCCTCGGTTAGTCGAAAAAGATATAAATAAAAATCACATAAACACGTTTAATTAAAGAAAAAAATATAAAGAAAAATCATTATGGATTAGTCTTTGTGGTAGGTATTCTTAATTCTCTCAAAACCGAGATACAAAAATAAAAAAAACCCCTCCCCCAATTCTAACTACATGTTATGTTTTATATATTGAAACTTAATTCTTAATTAATTCATTTGATGCTAAACACTGATCTGCTTGCATTCGAAAATTCTGTTTTTTATCACTATTTTTTTCCTTAAATTCATCTTGAATGATGGTAATGGAAGGAACAAAGACACCTTACCATTTCCCTTTTGGCTATGAAATCCTTCAAGATGACTCAAAAGGATCATTGATTCATAAATAGGCGAACAAGCTACAAGTAGAGACCAATTGAATTAGTTTCATGGACCCATCAATCATAAAAAAATACAGCGACCCGTGAATGCATTTCTTTTCAAATAAAAAGTTGAAGGGTCAATATCAAGCCATCAAATTTTCTTCTATGTAAGATCCAACATCTGCCTTGGTATACACTATTCTATCACCGTTTGAAAGTGAAATCAATCAACCATGTCTTCACCAAGTTGCTCTGATGATTTTTCTTTCTTTAATTGAAATTATCTCCTTAAGTATCAATCCCACTTGAAAAATGTCTTTTCTAACTATTTATTTGGACAATTCATTTGATTTGATCATCAAATCAATAAGGAATCTATATTATTGATCATTCAAGAGGGCCAAATTGGAAAAAACATCCTTTCATTAATTCCCAACATCATGTTGTGTGTTGCTAGGGTTTTTGTTATGTATAAAACTATAAATTCAATTAATCATTACTTATTTTTAAACTAATTTATGTTTAATTTTGCTTTACATGTATGTTAATACAAATAGTGAAGTGTACAAGATTCTGTCCTGTCAATAAATGTATGTATACTAGCTGTTTTGTGGCTGGCTAGACTAGCAGACCAGTGGCTGGGGTAAAAACTAAATCCCCTAGGATTAAATATGATTTTTCCATAGAGTTTTCAAGCTTTTTTTCATCTCAATTGAGTCCCTTCTGCATTTCATTAATGGTCAAATTGTACATGTTTATATATATATATATATATATATATATATATATATATAAACAATACAAGATACAAAAAGCTTAGCGCTTTTTATTAAATATTTGTAAGGGCTACTTGGATAGAAAACTCAATCGAGAATATCTTAATACTTTGTGGACCCAATTGAGAAAAATATTCTTTGAAAACCCTTCATTGGATTTTGAATTATATATTATGGCTATATGGGGGCTAATTTGAGGTTTGTAAAAAAGAAAGGACTAATATAAAACTTAATACTACAAAGCATACATAAAGGTTTCGAAGCCTCAAATTTGAGTTGTAATTGAAACACTTCATAACTAAAGACAAGAGGAAGATCACAACAACCATATCAAAATAATATTTTCCTTTTCTTCTCTTTTGAACCCTTTTCTTCTCTTTTCATGAACACCAATCATTGATCTAATTATTTTATTTTGAACATTAGAATTAGAACACTTTTACTGTTTTGTTCTGGTAAAAGGGATAAAAATAAATTTAATAAAAATTCAATACTTCACTGACCATATTATAAAGCTGTACTTAGTCCTATGACACTTTGCCCCCAAAAGACAAATCTTGAACTGGCACTCAAAAGCATTTGACAAGGCAACATCGATCATGCAATGCCATTGAGACTAGATGTTGTTCTGCGCGCTGATCTGCTTCTAATTTTCCATGAATTTGATTATTTCTGCTACTTCTGTCAGTGTGGGTCCTGTTCATGCTAGGCATTTCATATGCTTCCCCTAGTTTCAAAAATTGTTTTCTTTCTTGCTTGCTTGATTGATCCATTCATCTCAGGCCATATCACATCCCTGTCTCCCTCTTGTTTTAACTTACAGTATTTTATGAAGAATTGTATTTGTTGGGTTTGATTGGTGGGAGTTTTAACTGATGTAACTAATTTGAACCGGGCCGGTTTACCTAAAGAAAATCACCCTGAGTTCTCTCTGTCCTTATTTGTGTGTCTTTCTTAACCACTTTCTTGCATTTTCTTGCTTCTATAGCTGTACTTTGTTATCTATTCTTGGTTGTGAAGGAATGTCAGTGAACCTTTTGACACTTAATTCTTCGCTCCAAAACCAAACTCAGTTCACCTAGAAATGGCTTCCTTGAATCAGTTGCTCGCTGAGGAAGGATTTGAGCACAGAAGTTTCTTGAGAAATAGAGCACAAGTGAAGCCCAGAGACAGATTAATTAGACCAGAAGAGTCTGTAATATTGCCTATACATGTTTGCCATGATCAGAAAAGACCCCATTCTTCCAAGAAGAAGACCGATAAGGCCTCCACTCGAAAAGGGTCGTCGATATTTTCATCGAGGAGAGTGAGTTCGGATACGGAGAGATTGCAGTCTAAGTCATTGTTGAGGGGAGAAGATCCTGCAATCGATGAAATAGCTATTAGAGCAGTGGTATCTATACTCAGTGGTTATATAGGCAGGTACACAAAAGATGTGAGTTTTAGGGAGATGATTAGAGAGAAGTGCAACTCTTGCTTGGTGGGAAGAAGCATGGGTTCGGATGATGGGATTTTTGGGAATATGGAGTCGGGAATGGAAAGCATTGAGAAGTTGGTTGAAGAGCAAGCAACAAGAAAGGAGGTGAAGGTGGAGTCATTGAAAAACCCAATCCAGCTTTTGAACATTGTTGCTTCATTGAATTCTAAGAAATCCGGGAATGGTTCCACTTGTGGTGTTCCCAATTCACATCTCTCAGCTTGTGCTCAATTGTACTTGTCTATTGTTTACAAGCTAGAGAAGAATGACAGGACATCTGCCAGGCATCTACTTCATGTTTTTTGCGATGCGCCATTTTTAGCAAGAACTCACTTGCTTCCTGATCTTTGGGAGCATTTCCTTCTTCCCCATCTTCTTCATCTTAAAGTTTGGTACCATGAGGAACTTGAATTTCTCTCAGGCTCCCAGCATGTTGAGATGGAAAGAAAGGTGAAAACTTTGAGTAAGGTCTATAATGACCAGATGGATATGGGAACAATCCAGTTTGCTCTTTACTATAAAGAGTGGCTCAAGGTTGGGGCTAAAGCTCCTTCTGTTCCAGCCATCCCTTTGCCATCTAGATCAAGTTATGCACCATCAATGAGGAGATCATCGGATTCTTATAACTCACGTTCCTCCATCAACACAAACTTGTAAGTCATTGATCACCATTTCCAAGTTTATTTTTCAAAATTAGAAAAAAGGTCTTGACAGTATGTTATTTGCTTTATGATTTTTGTGTTAATCTCAAAAGATACCGAGCTGTGTTTGGCCCCACGCTAGAACGCCGATCGATGGACTTCGATTCTCGAAATAGAGCTTCAATGGATACATGGAGCATAGAGGAAGAAAAGGTGTGCATAGATGAATACAAAGATTCCAATTATGCTACTGTGAGTATCTTTGTCCCTATTCCCGAAACTCTGCTACCACCTTCCTATTTCTAACTAAAGTCTACTGCTTTATTGGAGGAATACAATCAATAGTTTTCTAATTTTTACAGTATAAGAAGACGAGGAATCCTCGAAGGCCATCGAGTCAAAATTATGGAATTTCGAAAAATGATATATGGCATGAGCCTCAGAAATCAGACTATTTTAGGCTCTTTTCCTGCCAAAGTGTGTTATCAGAATGCCTGGTTAATGGAAACATCATAGTCAGGAGTAATTCAATCAGGAATGAAGAGACAATCCATCTCCCTCCTAGTGATCTAAGTAGAGCCATAAGCACTATTTGCTCCTCAGATAGTCTAGCTGAGTGTGAAATTGCAATCCATGTCACTGCCAAAGCCTGGTTGGACTCACCTGGCAGTAACGTAATTGAAGGTGCTTTATCAAAGGTACCTGTGATTGAAGGGTTGCTTGAGGTCTTGTTTGCTTCCACTGATGATCAAGTTCTAGAGCTGGCAATATCTATTCTCGCACAGCTTGTAACAAGAAATGAAGCAAATAGGCTAATAGTACTAAACGCTGATCCACAGCTCAAGATCTTCATGAAACTCTTAAAAAGTAGCAGTTTATTTCTCAAAGCTGCTGTTCTGCTTTACCTATCGAAGCCGAAGGCAAAACAGATGGTTCCTATCGAGTGGGTAGCACTAGTCCTTCGAGTTTTAGAGTTTGGAGGCCAGTTGCAGACCTTATTCACAGTAAGGTGCATGCCTCAAAAGGCAGCAATGTACTTCTTAGACCAACTTCTAACAGGTTTTGATGAAGATAGGAACTTAGAGAATGCTAGTCAAGTTGTTTCCCTGGGAGGATTGAGCTTGTTGGCAAGGACCTTTGAAGTAGGGGACGTTATCGAGAGAAATCATGCTGCTACGCTCATGTTATGTTGCATTCGAGCTAATGGGAGCTGTCGGAACTACTTAGCTGACAATTTGAACAAGACTTCTCTCCTTGAGCTCATTGTTCTTGGTATCCAGAAGAATTATAATGGGTGTGCATTCAATTTACTAGCGGAGCTACTGTGCCTGAGCAGGTATGAATTTTCTAGTTTCACTTCTGTAAAACATGTTTAGTAAGCTTAGTATTCAATTTGTATTCTGATTAATCTGAGGAAATGCGAGCAGAAGAACACGGATCGTTAAATTCTTAACGGGACTCAATAATGGATGGGGTGGCTTGAACACCATGCACATCTTTTTAGTCTATCTCCAGAGATCTTCGCCTGAAGAACGCCCTCTGGTTGCGGCAGTTCTCTTACAGCTTGAGCTTCTGGTAAGTCCATTTGTAAGTAAGCTAATGGTCCATTTTTGGTGCCGAGACCAAAATACTAGTTTATAACAGTTTGGATTCAAAATCTTGAACAATAAGTAGCAGTGATGTTGCAGGGAGATCTTTCGAAGTCCAGTTTGTATAGGGAAGAAGCAGTTGAGGCAATCACAGAATCTTTAGATTGCCCCAGCACAAAGGTTCAAGAACAATCCTCAAAAGCTCTCTTGATGTTGGGAGGCTGTTTTTCATACAATGGAGAGGCGACCGCAGAAGATTGGCTTTTACAACAAGCAGGCTTCCATGAGAGATTACGAGGATCATTTCGACAAAAGGAAATGTTTGATGGGAACTTGGTAAGCTTTAATATAGCAACATACCAGCAAAATAAATTCACTTCTAGAAAAAGTTCAAGTCTGAAGAAAAATTAGTACTAGGGAGGAGTAGTTCTTCTGGTGCTGCATTTTTTAATTTGTCACATTAGTCTTTTTAACAAATGAAGTAGCAGTAGTTAATTTGGTGACAAAAAAAAATTTATACTCTCCTGTATAATGATTGCTTGTGTTATTTGAATGGCCCAACTAGAATGAAGAGGAAGATGCAATGGAAGATTGGCAAAGGAAAGTAGCAGTAGTCTTGCTCAACAGTGGCAGCAAGAGTTTTTTGGCTGCCCTTTCGAATTCCATTGCCAATGGCATCCCAAATTTAGTGCAATCAAGCCTCTTCACTGTTGCATGGATGAGCAGAATCCTGCTTCCAGTAACAAATGAAAATTCAATCTCAAAATTTCAGCCGCAACTGCTAGAATTACCACATTATGACAAAGCTCTAATTGAAAGAGTGAGTCCATATTTTTCACCGCAGCATCTCATAAAAAGTTCAGGTATGATGTTCTTGACCATTGATTTTTGTGTGAAAAGTATATAAAAGGGTGTTTTATCTTCTGTTTTCTCGCCAAAAAAGGCAGGCAAATTAGTCAAGATTCTTCAAAACCTAAGAAGAAAACATGGGATTTATGCAAAATAAAGATGAGCTTAAAGGGATTATTTTAGCTGTAGCATGTCTGCAAATGAGTTCAAACCTGTCATATCTGAGAATTGATATCTTTTAGAAGGTTATCTCACTCCTTAACCTATCATTATCTGTTGACAGAATATCTCTCCATGCTTTCAACATTGAATAAAGAGTTGATAGATCCTCTTCGAAATCCTTTGTGACTTGGATAACTTATCAGCCTATCTTGTCAACCAACACAAGCAATTACAGGAATCAAGAAGTGCAAGCACAACGTTGAAGATTTTCCTATTGTGAGACGTCGCAAATTGGGAGGTTAGAGCTTTTGTTCCTCAAGAGGAGTTTGTTACATGTTCTTCTTCTCGCCTTGCCAATTTTATACACTTTCTTGGTTTCTGAATGCATGTATACTGCATAGGAATAGTTCCAGTGTGAGGTCTCTCTTCACTTTCATTGATTTTGTAAAAAGCTATATCTCAATATTGAAGTAGATTTCTCCAATTCTCAGAAACGCTTTAGATTTGAAGAGATAATATTCTTCTGTATGCACCTCATCAGCCTCAAAAGACTTGGCTGGGAATTTCACATTGAACATTATCTCTGCATCTTTCCAACTCACACACACATGCAATGGTCGCCATCTAGAGTCCCATTGCAGCTTACATTTGTCTCCACTGGCCAAGCCTACCTGTCACTCCACTCTCCTACTGTCTCAGGTTTTAAATTTTCTCATTAAAATTTATGCAGGTGTCTTTCTCAACTATGTGATGCCCATGTTCCCCACATATTTGAATTCTACTGATATCACCTAAATACAGCAAATTTTAGTGTTCTGGTCTTGCAGTTCCCTTTGGTGAAAAGAGGGCATAAAATTCCAAGAAAAAAAATACAGTATGAGCGGCAATTAACTGAAAGAATGTATGTCCTATCCAGTTATATTGTCTTCTTCTTGTTCTTGGGGTCCCCCCCGTCTGCAGAAAATGTTAAGCTATGGTCCCAGTTCCACATGAATGACACTATTACTCTACCTAATAGAACAAAAACACAACATTCCACAATAATTTGAACCATGGAGTCCCAGTTCCACATGAATGACACTATTACTCTACCTAATAGAACAAAAACACAACATTCCACATTAATTTGAACCATAGAGTCATGAGTAATCCAAATTTCCAGGAATCTTAAAAAAAGGACCACAGCTGAAAAAATCCAATGCACCAAACGTGAAGGTAAGGCATCTATGTAAGAGTAGATTCTTACAAGATTGTACATGCATGTAGTTCCATAACTCCAAGCCCTAATGTCCTCTAATACTTTCAAATCCAATCATCTTGATTAAGAAATCATAAGTGCATGGATGCCATAGAATTATGTATTGCAGCAAAAGAAGACCTATGACTGACATGACAAGAGCATTGATTTGGCATCAATATATTAAAAGCATCCCAAAAGGCATTTCGTGTCTTTTAAGCAGTTGATCAAGAGTACCAGTTTTGTACAAGATTATGAAGCAATGATTAGAGAACTTTCATGAAAATACAAAGCATTTGCTCCCATAGTTATAGGTCGAAAAATGTCTAGCTCCTAACTTTGATTAGCTATAGAGATACTTGGGATTATAGTTAACCTGACAAATCACTCTATATAGTCTTTGCCAGTGACATTGCCTGAAAGAAATGACAGTTCTGAATCTTGTTTTTATTTTTCACAGACATCTGAGAGTATTTTACAGCAAGTCTATCAAACATATAAAAAAAGAGAGCATAGTTTGAATTCAAAACTAACAATGTCAACTTCCATGCAGTCTTACAGAAAAGGGTTAGTATCTCCATGCCTACCATGAGAAGAGAAGGACGTTAACTCTCCATCGCCTCTCAAATAAAAAACATGACATCTTAGTTGGAGTTTGATTGTTGCTGTGATTTTTTAAAGATTTTTTTTTAATTTTAAATTATTGTTATTTTTGTTTTCATGTACTCGTGTTAAAATGAATTTTAAAAAATAAAAAAATTATTTTAATATATTTCTAAATAAAAAACATTTTTAAAAATAATTTTATATAAGCAAACACAAGAATTTCTTTGTGATGGAAAAATTAAAACCCATATTCAGTGGATTAGATCTTCTTAACTAGTAAGGATTCAACTACTTTATTTCATCTTTAAAGTATATAGAAAACAAAAATTAAATTAATATTGTTTATCTATGTGTATACCTATTAAACTTGTTTTGAGAATCTACTTGGCATAAATTTTGAGTAATAAATTAAATATATTAACTTAAAATTTTTTAAAAATATTGTTTTGCAAAAAAATAAGTTTTTATTTTAAAAAAATTAATGGATTTTGATGTGGTCATCAATATTTTTCAATCAAGATAAAATTATCTATCCTATTAAATTAAATTGTTATTTATTTAATATTTTTATTAAAATCTCAAACTCCTAAAAAATTAAGTCATAAATTAAAAAAAAATGCAATTTTTATATTCAAATCATTGAAAGCTGTATAATTCATGAAAGACAACAAAAAAAAAAAAAGGGGGGGGGAGGGGGGGTGGGGGGAAACAAAAAGATTAACTTGGACAACACTGATACGTTATACTGTCATTGACATCATACTGACCCCAAAGTTTTGGCTCTGTTCATCTAGAAAGCAATCTCTCATTGCTTTAGGATAATGTTTTGAAATAGAAAAAATAGAGATAATAAAAACAAAAATATATTGGTTGAAATAATAAAAATTAAATTTATTTTTAAAATAATTTTTTATATTATTCAAAATAAGAAATACAAAGAAATATTTATCATCTATCTTTATTATTTGTCTTTTCTATTTCAAAATACTAACCAAACACTATGAGATAACATCTGTCGTTAAGATGCAAGTTAGTCATCTGATGATGAAATGGTAATTAACAGTGGAAAAGCCAGATTATCATAATCTGAAAATGTGTAATAAATGCCATTTCAGATGCTTCTAGGATGAGTTGGTAATCGACCTGTACATGCCATGCACATTGAAACTTAACGGTGTCATTATAGATACAGGTTACCCAATTCTGACTGATGGGTTGGTAATTTTTATCCTCGCTGCTAACATGTAATTGTTCATCACCCACGTAAAACAAATTTTGGGTTTCTTGCAGTGTTCTTCAGTGACAGGGGGACCTGTGATCCCAACAAAAATATACCATGTGAGCAGCAGGCGAAAGAATGTCCTACTAGAGGACTGAATACCAAAATTATTTGAGTTCAATCTATTTGTTTGTACCAAATCTATCTGATTTCTTTGAAACTCCATGCATACGTAACACGGAAAATCACACAAGGACTAGCAGTAATGTATAACTGATATGAAATAAAGGATCAATCACCGAGGCATCTGAACAGCATCAAAAGAAACGTAGTTTCAAATTCGAAACCAACAACAATGTCAAGAACTGTAGTGCCATCAAACGTCTTAACGCACTTGAAGCTTAGTAATAGCAACCAAGATCCGATGAGAAAACACACAGAAAACGAACCATCCAAACGGAAAACAAAGCTAAATGACATGTCATTCCTCCAATTCCCATGGTCTGTGAAACAATGGGAAATACAGAGGAGTTTCCAGATAGTTAGATTCACGCACAAACTCCACTATTTGATTTGCCTAGTAAAGGTGCAAGCTTGTGTAACATCATTTCCAAAAGAGAATCGGTGGCAATCTCCTTCACCGCCAAAAGAGATGGAGATTTGCCTGTAGATTTTCAAACAAAAAACATGATGTTTTCCAGGTCTGCATGCAGCGTAAAGAACCTCTCTTCCAGCGAAGCTGCAGTTGAAAGTGATGATGAAGTCCTTGAAGATGATGAAGATGGAGACTGCCCTTCCATTACTGCCTCATGGTAAAGCCTTCCTCTATAAGCAACAAGGTCAGCATAGTAGACTGGTGGGACTAATGACACAGGTTTTGTGCAACGAGCAAATGTGAAGCACAAGTTGTATATGAGCCTCTGCAAGTCGTCCGAACTGAGGCCATGCTCATCCCATAGAACATAATAATGCGTGGGCTTGCTTGTCCCAAGACTTCCGTAGTGGCTACAGAGGTAAAAGTCATACTCAAAAGGATGAACAATTGTTGTGTCCACAACTGTGCCTGGAGACACATTGCCAGTAGATCCCTCGTCCCCAGGAAAAAGACGAGTCTGGTGCCGTTTCTGGGCAACAATGAGTGTTATGGTTGGGGTGTAATTGATTGACTTGAATGCCTTCATTATGTCCGTTAACTCTTCATTAAGAACCATATCAAACTGGCCCTCACTGACCCCATCACGAAAAATCACAATCTTCTCAGGTTTCGCTTTATTGAGCCGGGAATAACATTCAACAAGCTCCAAGCACATATCACCAAAATTCAGAATCTGCTCTTTACGATGATACTGAGGACGAACTCGAGCTGCATAGCGGTTTGCAGCTGGCCAATTTATAGTACCAACAACAGCTGCAATGGATGGACTAGTTTTGTTTTGAGCACCAGGATGATTGACATCAGCCCCAATAAACATGACACGGTTTTCATTCCCAAAGTACGGGAGTCTGCCACTGAGCTCTGCATTGCTTCCTCCAAGCTTAGCATTAATCTTGAGACCAAGATTAGCAAGGTACTGATCCTTTCCTTCATTTGCAGGAGTGGACAAACAACATTGTGTCACAATACCAACTTTGGTTTCAGAAATCCATTTGAGATACTTGTAACCAGGATCCTTCCTTGACATGACACAGAGAAGAAATTGCAACTGGCCTCCGCAGCTTTTGTGAGCCCGTTCATTGACTGTTTCAAGTTGTTCACGAAGCACATCAACATTAGAGAACTTCCGCATGCTAGTAGGTTGATAAAAGAGAGGCTCCTCCATGCGAATCCCCAGACTCTGGCATCGAGCAATCAGCTTAGGGATGAATCGGCGCGGATTTAATCGGTCTTGATAATCATCAGAGCTGAAGTCAAGAACAGCCCATCACTCAATTGGTTTCCCTTCAACCACTCCTTTCCCAACAAGATTCCATTGGCACTTCTCCTTGTCAACTGGTATTTTAATCACCCTGCCATCGAGGGCACCTACCTTCAATTCAGGTGGCCCGCCCAATCACACGACCAATCAATGAGGTCATATTCTTGCTGACTTCGATACCAAAATTTCGGATAATCTCTCCACTGCAAACAAAATAATAAACAACATGAGGAACCCACCCTCTACTTTAACCAAGAATATCATATCGCAAGTTACATAACATACCCAGAATGCTTATCATATTTAAGAGTTCTACGCTCGCTTCTGTAATATTATGCAAGTGTACCATACAATAATCCCCCATGTAAAATGATGCAAGCATACCACGCAAAAAAGACACTTCCCAGACTTAAGATTTTAATCTTGACAGAAAATTAGTCATTTCTGAGATCCTCAGATAGGCAAGACTTGAATATGCATTGTATATTCCTCTGTCAAGAACTATAATATTAATTGTATTCAGGGTGCACATTCCATAAAAACCACATGTTTGAGCAGCAGCTGTATTCACCAGGGTGACATACCATGATACTAACAATGACATGGTCAACAACCATAAATACATATGATGAGACTATGACATTGCCTGTGACTGTAAAGAATCCTTGTTGCTTAGACAAATCCCAACAGAAAAATGAAGCTGTCGTGCAGATGGATAAAATAACATTACTTTCAGCAGTTTTATCAAATGCTACTGTAACAATCAACACGACATTTAATTAAATATGTAATAGGGAACATACAAAGGATGAAAAAGTTATAAACAAATTGGAAAACAACAATCAATTAGAAAACCATCTCAATTCATTATTCTTTGTGAAATATCAAACAACAATCTTAATCTAAAAGCTTAGGCTATTAGGTGATGATCTAAGAATGGTTTTATATTACTTTCTAAAACACCCCTCATGTAAAAGCTTTTTGGACTAGAAATTTGCATATACCCACCATTACTTTGTATTTTTTTTTTATGAATTTTATTAATTAGAATGGGATGGTAATATTCTAACACAAATATTTGGTCATCAAGGCTCTATTTTTATATCAAAGAACAATCTCAACCTAAAAACTTAAACTATTAGGTGAAGCTTTTACTATCTAACATGAAGCAAACAGAACACCTGTGTAAAAGATATGAGCTTCAATAATGTATCAGAATGAAAAGGCAACGTGTTGCATATGCATACCTACAAGGTCCATCTCCATCCTGCACCATCCTGCATATTGTTTTCTGTCTATCCTTTGGATTTGCTAGTGAGAATTTCTTCAACATCTTGGCTTCAGTTTCCTTCAGATACTCTTTTGGAAATACTTGCCCCTCAACCAAGACACAGAACTCCATTGGTACATAGTTCTTCATCTTGCTTTTCATCTCTAGGCAAGGGATATCTTGATGCACTATATCTCTGTGATATTTTTGCCTGAAATATTCAACAAGCCTAACATTCTGCGAAGCCTTGCCATCTGGATCTTCTTGAGGAAATGTAATATATTGAGCGTCATCTCTCGTCAACCCTGTAATAACATATTTTTGTTTGGTGACACGGTGAGTCACTCTAACTTTCAGTCCCTTCAGCACACCTTCCACAGCCCTCCTAAAGCTTCTAAAATTATTTAAATTAAACCCAGAAATATGTTTTGTCAAGAATTCTATCACAGAAAGTGGCTCATGAAATGACAGAACAGAATAGTCCAAGCATAAAGCTATGCCTTGGGAGGTCGGTTTGAGGCTATGTTGGCACCCTCTAGATGCTATGATTCCATGCCCAAGGTGAATTTGATGATCTCTAACAGAATGGAAGCTACGGGAAACAGAGATCATTGTCCTAGCTGGGTGCTCCTTCACCACGACATCCATCCCTTGCAATATGTCACGAGGTGTTGAGCGAAGTTTCCCGTCCAAGTAATCCTTCAGCTTGTGCAGCTCAAGTTCATTCACAAGCTTTATGGTAAACAGGTAAGAACGTGGTTTGGCATCTTCTGCCTCAGAGACCTGCACTTTAAATGTTCCAGTGGGCAAGGAAACTGCACTGAAAATGTTCTTCTCCCCGTCATAAGCAGTCATAGCACGAGGAAACGAAGAAGGATCATCAGCAAATAACTTATCCCTGATCATTGCTAAATTGGACTTTGAAATTTTCCCAGGCCTGCCATGCTTTGGAAGCACTTCTTGCTTGATATTAACATCATAATGCCGTATGATGCTCTTAGGATTGAACTTGACAAGAAAATGATTTACAAGAAGTCTAGGAGTTCGGACAGCCAGTTTGCCACCTTTATCTGGTCGTAGAACTGGACTAATCCTATTAGCAGTGACAGAAGCCAATCCTTTTGGCACATTAGGACCTGCAAAGAAAAGAGAGCTTATCCCATTAATGTTTCCAACATATGACAAATTCAAAGTATCCAATTGTTGCCATAAAAAATTATTGAATCTTGGAATAGACCGATATTCAGCATCTAGTTGCTCTATCTGCAGTTGCCCAGACTTCATTTTCATTCAAGATTGAAAAAAGAAGGAAGAAGATACTGTCCCAAAACCAATTTGTTAATAGAGACAATAAAAGGATGAGCATGATTTCTTTGCTACACTGTTGCGTTAGCTACAGATAATAACTATCTGAACTTAGTTGAACTTTGAATTTCAAGCATAACATCATCCACTAACTATTTTCTAAACCCATGTTGTTAAAAGCAAGACAAGGACAGTAAAAAGTTGCAAAAACTTCTTATCAAAGTCTTGAACACACTGTCCAGAAGATTTATCCCCATTTTGTCTAACAATTTAAGAAAAATACAAAAATTAAAATGACAAAGATCCACGAAATACAAATCACCACAACTTGGATTGAAGTTGAACAAAAAAAAAACACAAGCAGGGCATACTAACTTTTTTGTACAAGTCAATGAAATAGCATCAATCAAAAGAGGAAAGATAAAAGAAAAAATCTAGCAAAAATTCAATGGCCCACTACAGAAGTATAAAGCCCTGGATTGGGGTATAGTAAGTAAATAACCTTGATTATGATCTGATTCTCTTTCTTCCCGGTTCTTTTAGCGAATCATTAATAAATAAGATTGATGAAGAGAAAATTAAACACAGTTTGAATTGACTGCTATACAGTTCCAAATTTGGCTTACTCCTAAATTGGTGAGCATAGTCAAAATTCAGAATTGCAACTTTTTGCTTTTATGAACCTAAGAAGTATGCAAGTTGTGAATCTTACACGTAAATATTACAACAAAATCAAATTCAAAACATATCTGGAAGCAATGATCAGGTTGTCAACAATTACAGGTCTCAGAAATATAGCATCTCACCGATCGCTCATCAACCAATCAAAATTTCATTATGTAACCCCCTCATGATATCTTTAAGGATTTTCTTAGAAAATAAAGACTAATATACCCAGCAACAAAGGTAAGAACGCCCAAAAAATGAAAAAAAAAAAAAAACATGAAAATTGATCAAGGATCACTGCATTGCCAGTAGAAAGACACCATTCCAGTTTGGTAATTAACAATAAACAAAGTCCAAAAGACCCAAGTCTGGTACACGACAAGTCATGAATATCACTCCTATTTGATATGCTAGGCAAACAAAGTTACTTCATTAAACAAACTAAAAAGAACAAAACCGCAAAACCCAGAAACACAGACCATAAATACAGTCTAAATTGTAACTCTTCCGTTCCAACTTCCAACACTTGACATATCCAGAACAATATAAGTTTTAAAGCCCACGAACAAAAATCCCTTCTTTTTATCCAACTTGAAAAAAATCAACAAAAAGTTTCAAGCTTGAACCAAAAAAGACATACTAATTCATCAAACAACAAAAAATATTAACCACGACCATTTCATATTCTTTGCAAATCATCAGCAACCGAACTGAATACACAGAAATTAAAGCAATATACTTGATAAACAAAAAAGATGCTTACTAGGTTCAAGATCACCAGAAGAACTAGAACCAGAAGCCCAATTGCTAGATGGACTCACATTAACAGGTCTTGAAGGTCCCTTTCCTCCCCCAGTTTCTGACACCTGGTCACTCCTTCCTTCTTCACTACCACCACGGACTTCCCAGCCCCTTCTAGGCCCCATTTCACCACTTTGACTGGTTGGAGCACCTCCATGCCGCTCTGAATGTGATCCACCACCCCTTGTGCCCCCCGGTCCACCAACACTTTGACCGGGTGGAGGACCACCACCGCTACCTTGATTGTTTGGCCTCCAATGCTGACGTGGACCGCCAGCACGACCAGCACCGTCATACCCGCCAGCACGACCAGTACCATCATACCCGCCAGCTCGACCACCGCCACCATACCCGCTAGCACGACCACCATCATACCCGCCACTACGACCACCATCTCTTCCTCCCCCTCCATAACCTCCTCTACCACCACCGTACCTACCATCATGACCACCTCTTCCTCCGCCTCGATAGCCTGCTCTCTCCATTGGATAAATCGGGAGTAACTCGGTAATAAACCGGGTCTGAGCACAGTAAACAAAGAAAACTCAAGTGAGATTTTGGAATAAATGCAAGAAAGTTGCGAGCATAGGCAGCTTACAGCGAAAAACTATCTAAATTTGTTAAGAGCTAAGCTTTAAATAGTAGAAATATTCCCATTTGTTTATAATTTTCATAATTTATAGACTTTTTTGCATAAAATTATTTAAATATAAATTTAAATCGAATAAAATCTAAATCATTAAAATTTAAGAAAAGACCCTAAAATAATTAGAAAAATTAAAAAAAATCCGTGGACAGTCCATTCTAGCCTGGATTTGAATATGTTTTTAAACTTGGATATTGTTGTCTTAAATTTTTTATAAAAAGCATGATATTTAAGATATATTAACGAGATTTTAATCCAATTCAATAATTAAATTAAAGATTATAAGCTTATAACTATTTTTATAAAAATATCATTTGATTATACAGCGTCATGAA
>Ga0307518_10001572_pt1 | contig 16880 bp, 6 predicted proteins | sample 25_EM_MG_FD_203889 | JGI IMG/M metagenome (GOLD analysis project Ga0307518, IMG submission 203889) | Populus trichocarpa ectomycorrhiza microbial communities from riparian zone in the Pacific Northwest, United States - 25_EM | ecosystem: Host-associated > Plants > Roots > Unclassified | place...
TTATTTGAGATAATTTATAAAATTATATTTTTTTCAATTTCATTCTCATTCAACTTTTTAATTTGTAAGATTTGTTCCTCATTATTTTAATAAACTTGAAAAAAATAAAACATTAATAAGTTATTTTCCAGCTCATTTTCTATGACATAACCAAACACTGGAAAGTGTTTTCCAACTTATTTTCCATTACACTACCAAACATCGGAAAATAATTCACTTTCCCGGAATTCATTTTCCTGAAATTCACTTTTCAAAAGGAAATTACTTTCCAGCAAACAAACGGGGCCTAAATTAAAGTTCATGAGTAATATTATGGCAGTCTAAATAATAATAATAATAATAATAATAATAATAATAATATAAAAGTACATAGGACTTAGTTATCCATCTAACGCTATATTCAATATTAAGATAACAATTACTTTTTAAAATATTTTTTATTTAAAACTATATTAAAATAATTATTTTATTATTATTTTTTAAAATTTATTTTTGACATTAACACATCAAAACAATTTGAAAATATAAAAAGATAATTTGAAGTAAAGAAAAAAATATAAAAATTTATTTTTTTTCAAAAACACTTTTGAAATGCAAAAATAAATATGTTCTAAGACTAATAGCTTATACTAGGTGTGGACCCATGCCACGATGCAAGGCTAACTTTTTTTTCATAAAAAATAATGTTTAGTTGTAGCGAACGCATTTTAAAGAAGGAAGAAAAATTTGTCACTTAGGTCATAGAATCAACTGAGTTAAATAAATTAATTTTATTTTAATTAAATGATAAAAAATAAGAAATGATAGTAGATGAACCAATTTTTTTAATAAAAATGACTGCGATAAAATATGAAAAAATATTTTATTTTCAAAAGATGACAAACAATATAGCTCAATTTTCAGCCCATTAAATATAAAATTATGAAATTGGGTATAAAAAAAGGACCTGGAAAAAATCAGCTCTAGTCAACCGGAGTTAGCATAAAAAACTTGTAATCCTAGTAATTAAAGTTGAGTCAACCTGAGTTATGCCACCAAATTTGCTGTCTAGATCATGAGATTAGAATAATCTAATAAAAAAATTAAAAAATCTTTTTTATATATATCAACTCGCGTTAATTTCTCAAATCTATGACCTGGATTATTAGACTTAAAGGACCTTATTTGAAAAAATCATGAAACTTAATTCTCAATTAATCAAATATTGAAGCATACAATTAAAAAAATAATTTCAATTATACAAAAAGATTTTTAAAAAAAAAACCTAAAAGAATAGGGATCAAAATTATAATAGAAAATAAATTTTATATTTTATTAAGGAGTGAAATGGAAAAGAAAAATTAATTTAGCAAAACTAACATACAAAATAAAAATAAAAATTATTAAAGGGTAAAATTGAAAAGAAAAACAATTTTAACAAAAGAAAAAAAAAACAAAAGAAGGAGGATCAAATTGCTAAAAATAATATACCATAAATTTGGATTTAAGAATGAAAATGAAAAAAAAAAAACTTTTTAATAAAACCAAGAAAAAATTAAAAATTTTAAAAATAAGAATTACAAATTAAGATTAAAAAATAAAATAAAAATTAAATAAAAATGTATAAAAGAGCTAATAACAAAAAAATAAGGGGCAATAATATCCTTCACATCTCTTCATCCTATAAGCAACTTCATTGAAGCCCAGTCAATTAAGAGGTACAAATAGAGTATATTGTATAGTTTTGAAATCCAGCCCGACCCGGCGAGTCGACCCGGAAGCCGGCCGACACGGGGCTGGAACGGGGCCGGGTTGAAGAAAAAATAGGAAAAGTCATGACCCGGTGTGACCCGGCGACCCGGTTGTCTCGGCAAAACCTGATCAAAAACTCGGTTGCAACTCGTTGACTTTTGTTTTTTACTAAAACGATATCATTTTGATTTTTTTTAAATAGGGATTGACCCGGGCGACCCGGTCAACACCCGGAACCTGGATCTTGAACCGAAACGGGTTTAAAAACTATGGTACATTGAATAAATAATGAAACCTTTAAAATTTATCCCTAGGTAAGTCATTCAAGGATTAGGTTTGAATCTAAAGAAAGAATCGTAGAATACAAACAGCAGTTTTGATTTAATGATTGTGTACTAGTAAATTAAAGTCCTTGTTTTCTCTAGGTGATTAATATTATGGCAGAAGGATCGAAGACTATCCTCATCACAAAACTTGGAAGTTTTGTTATGCCTTCCACTAACCACCTCTTGTTACAAGAATATTTTAGTTATTTCACAATAAAATTAAGATGAAAAAAAATTTATTTATCCACAATCAATTTAGTAATATTTAACGAGCTTAAAGACTTTAATATCTCCCATAATCAATGTTAAATTTTTTGATACGGAGAAAAATCATAAAACATAATGAACAATATTTTTACTCATAAGTTACAATATAAATCCCTCTTGTTTTAGCTTTGACTAGATCATTGTAGGGATGATTATTTTTTATTCGATTCGGTTTTTATCTAAAAAATAATCAAATCAAATTTAAAAAAAAAACCGAAATCGAACCGAAACCAGTTCAAACTCACCGGTTTTAATTCGGTTATTTTAGATCACTGATTATAAATCTTTTCACTTATTGAACCTTATGTGTTTTTCTTGCCATTGTTATGTTGTCTTTGTCGTACTTAGCTTCCGCCAACATCATGATTAAGTGAAATTAAAATTTAAAGCTCTAGCGGTTGGCATATCGGGGAATCCCAAGCAAGTTATAATATATATATAGGACTATGGATACTGCGAATGCCGCTAGGAGAACTACAATTCTTTTAAATCTCTTGGATATATCTATCAACATATTGGAGAGAATAATTTAACCTTAGTATGCAAAAATTGATCCATGTATACCATGCATGTAGCTGGAAATAAGAAGGAAATCGTATCCAATAAAAAAATATAGGCACTTAATTGGAGTAAATATGTATCTGTTTATTCCCTGATACCGGAAAATAAAAAATAAATAGAAAAAACAATTTCCCCCAGCCTGCTGTGAAAGTTGGGAGCGCATATATATATATACATTGAAAAGTAATATTAAAATACTGTATGGACTGACAAAACAATACGGGGCATAAAACTTTAATTTTATTACATTTCTTAGTTCTATGTTAATTCTTACATAAATATGGAACTATCGAGCTACATCTTAGAATATTAATGGCTACAATTATTTATTAAGCTTGCTACTTTGAGCTATGATTTATTACAAAGAAATAAGTGAGTACAATTAACTAAATAATTAAATAAATAATTTTTTTAACATTTTTTTGATAAATGAAAGATTGGTTTTACAATTTGTTAACACAAATTGAATGATAAACAGGCAGCAAAGGCTTCACAATGGACGATCTCTCGGTCGCATTGGAAACCTTCATCTTCAATGAAAGAGACATGTACTAGACATGCAATATTGGAGTGCTTTTACGGCGCTGCATCTGCTTTTCGCTCTCAATCTCAAGTAAGGTTTCGATGACAATATCCGATGCGCTTGTTACAACGTCCGACCAGTTCCTGGGAATTACAAAGGTAAAAACGTGAAGAAAAATCCAAATTTCACAGTAAATTGTTCAATTTGAAAGTGAAAATCCAGTTTCCATCCAAACAAGAGAAAGAAAGTTATGGTGATCTTTACCCTTTCAAGGAGTCGAAAGTGAGTCCTACAGTGTACTTAGCCTCTTCAAGAGCCCAGTTAAACCTCCGTATATCCTCCATAGGACATTTTCCATTGTTCACAACACGAAGTTGTGAGGGCTTAATGTCACAAAAGATAGGGATTACCTTTTTCTTTGACTCCATAATAAGAGCTAATTCATGAAGACAGAAGTATGACTCACAATACCGAGGAGAAAAAACAGTAACACCAACCTTACATTTCCTTATTGCACTATTGATATTATCAAACAACTTATCTCCTGGCTTCATGTTCTTGTTGTCCAAGAAAGGATGTAGGTTTAACCGGGAAAGGTGGTCGTAAAGCAAAGTAGCAACCGTTCTCTTTGTGTCGATCCCTCTGTGGTTAATGAAAACATCACAAGGTTTGGTAACACGATTTGCTAGGAGAAATAGGGATGAGCGATGCATGGTTACTAGAGAAACAATTTAGTTGTAGATCGTTCTCTCAGCAGATAATTTCTTTTCTTTTGCTTTGTTTCTTATAGCTTGTGTTGTTATTGTAGAAGGGTAGGTTGATGGCTTTACCTTATATAGAGTCAGGCCTGGGTCCTTGATTCGTTGTATTATTCTTTTTAAAAAAAAAAAAAAAAAAGGTCCCCTTCGTGGTTTAATAGAGAATACGTTCATCTTGATTGACTGTTTTACCTCTTCTGTTGAATTTGAAGGAAGAATTTTATATGAAAAGGTTGAAGATCAACACACAGCCGTATATATGTTCGAATTGACAGAAGATGAAAACAACAAAACCTTGACCACCTATAGGCTTTCTGCTGGGAATCATGTTGAACCCTTCAAAGAAGTTACGATCTTAAATAATATATTTAAACTTTAAATGCATGCAGGGACAGAACAATATATGTCAGCTTGACAAATACAAGCGAATTAATGAGGAAGAAACTGCAAAAATCACGTGGATTAAGACTCTCAAGGGTGTTCAAAGTAAATGCCACTATTTATGTACGATTTCTTACTATATATTTTCTCTAATATTATAAGGACAGCTAAACACTCATTAACCTAATATCCATCTAAATAAATTTAATTCAGGTATTTACCTCTTTCAAGGGTTTATTTGACTATAGGAAAATTCATCAATTAATCTTCATCGACTTCATAAAATAAAACCTTTCTTACATCGTGCTAAAAGGGCTACAAACACGTATAAATTAGTAATTATGTATCGAGTAACTTATTAAAATAAAATAGATTCAAATCTTAATAATTTTAGTTATTATATAATATAGCAAGAGAGGGCTACCTCCAAGATGCAACAAGTCTTTTAATAAATAAAAACAAATGTGAGATTGAAAAGCCTATTGAAATTAAGATATATGGTTGCTATTAATTAATTATGCGCTGGTTTTGGATTAAAATTTTAACTAATATACTAAAATATAATTATAAAAGTCTATTTTTCCCCCTAGATGTTGTATAGTTTTCATAGTTATTATTTTTTTAGTTCAAGATAGTAAAGGTCCGTTTTGGTCCCTAGATTTTCTATACTTTTCATATTTTATCCTTTTTGTTTTAGTTAAAGAGGGTAAAAATATATTCTGGTTCCTCTATTTTTTTTATTTATATAAAATCAAATCAAATCATGCGGTGAAAATACAATGAACAAATATACTCTCTCAGCATTATGTAGCCTATGAATTAAAGTTACATAGCTTTAGAGAGTGTGCTTTAATAAACTATGAGTTTATATACTTGGTAGTATATATATTCAATTATGATAACCTTATCCCCTACTCATCGAAGAAACCAAATTTATCTAACAACCTTTGCTAAATGGAGTTTTGAAAATGAAGCATAAAATAAGTTTAGAGGATAAGTACCATATGTAAAGGTCGTGACCTTTCCAATGGATATAGTTTTTGTTAAGGAATTGTTTGTGTTCCTGAAGATGCTTATAAGGATTTACATACAAAGATGAACAACATCTCTTAAGTATAAAGCCTTTAGTTTTTCCATTTTTTATTATAAAAAAAATATTATATTTAGTTTTAATATATTTTAGAATTATGTTTTCTATTGATTAATTTTAATACTATCATTCACGTGTCATCATCTATTATCATTTGTTTGAATCAATTGAAGAATTTGGTTAACTTCATATAAATTTATAATGAAATGTTTAAAATCATCAAATTAATAGCATGGGTTGTATTTGAAATTGAAGTTTGATTTGAATAAATGTAAAAAAATAATGATATTTTTTGTATCATTCATGGCAAGCTTGAGATGGATTGGATTCGGTGGTTGAAATTAAAAATCTTTCAACGGGTCTATAAGCACAAAGTCTGATCAAGGTGAGATGCGAAATAAAATCCTTATATTTTTAAGATGATGATGATGGTGATTAATTGGGTACGAGACTATATAATGTGTGATGATGTCCTCAAAAATCCAAGTAGTTTAGGAATAGAGCTTCCGGGTTAGATAATTAGTTAATCAATTGGTCCTAGCAAGCTCATCAATTTTTCCTAGTCAAGGTGGTTGGCAACTTATACTTAGTATTTGGTAGGTCAAAGTGGCTTGTAGCTAGTACCTGCAAAATGTTTTTTTTGATAAAGGTGAGGACTCTCCGATATTTAAATAAATACTTTTTAAAGAGAAAAAATAGAATAATATTTTAGAAAAAGATGTTCTGAAGGTATATATGTAATGGAGAATGAAGATTGTAAACTTTTGTTCTAAAGGTTTCATAATGTAATTATAACTCATGAATCTTATCCTTTTATGAAGATGAGGGTGTGAAATTAAATTTTTTTAACCCTCAAATGGTAGTTAAGTGTTAACCCATGGGGGTTTAGGTAACAACATTTTTTAGAGTGGGGTTTTAAAATATTGATTTATTATTTATTATTATTTTTACTGATTTCATTTAATATTGATTTAAAAATTATTGAGTCTTATAATTAAAACAAAATTATACACCTACCAAATATCTTTAATACTTTTCCATTAATGTATTTTTTTATATCAATAACATTTATTCTTTAATATTTAACCTTCAATTTTTAATTTGAAATAGCCTGCCAATTGCAGACACGAATAATGGTTTTTAACCCAAAATAATGTGGAGCTTGTACTGCAGGTTAATTAATTTTGACAAGTCATCACCTCAAGTAGTTGCGAAGCTAGGCTCAAACAAAAGTTGCGTGGAGCCTACCTTATTCTGAGTTTTCAACGTTGATTCTACTCTACATGCATGCATTACTTGTCAAGAAAGTTATTATTCATGTCTTGCTCACGTGATTTTTCTTTTATATTTTGACCAATTCTACGAATTCTTATTAAATAGTTAGTTTTTTTTTTGTTTTTGTAATGACTCAATATATTTTTATATTTCTTAATATATCTATTTTGTTTTTTTAGATAATATCCGATTCTTTAATTCGTATCTTTGTTACATTTCTCATTTAAATTGATAGAATTGTATTTTCATTATAAAATTATCCTTTAAATATATAAAGATATATAAAAAAATTATTGGGTTTCCTGAAACACATAAACGCGACGGAAATGATAAATTTAAATCTTTTAGGAGTCTCAAGGATCATGTTCGACAGATATAGGGTTATTAAGGTTTATACAAAGATTACTTGAAGATCAGATTTTATTTTTTACTTTGAATATTTACTTCAAGATTAGGTTGTCACAAATTATAAGTCGTTCAATTGTCTTGTCTCTCTAATAGTAATTCACACGAACTAACACTGAGAAATCTTTTAAACCCTTTTAGAAGAAAGAGATTCTTATACCTTAGAGTTCTAGATCTTTTTTTTTTTTGTATTAATTAGGTGTTTATAAATTGTACTCTACCCACCCTTTTCATCACAAAAAATAGAAGGAATAGCATTCTATTTATAGTGAAATCTAAAAAACCTTATAAATGGTAAAATATCAATTTGTCCCTTAAATAATATCACATATATTATTTTAAACTCATTTTAGAAATTTATTCAATCAAGTTCTTACTTAATTGTTTCTAGGTCTAGATTTGCATTTCCCTATATTAATTATATTCTAGTTCTCAATTTCTAAAAATTATTTATAATCAAATCACACTTGATTAATCATCTCAGTTTAATTTTTTACCAATAGTTCTTATGTGTGTGACCCATTAGGTTCTCATAATAAGTTGATCCAAATATAAATCATAATCCTAAATAAAATAGGATTAAATAAATTAAACAAATTAATTTATTATCAATTCAATAATTGATTGATTTATACTTGAAAATCAAGTACAATGTCTAGCAACATGTCATTAATCAGGAACATTTAGGAACAATGCTTTGATGCAATAGAAATTACATAATTATAACAACTTTATAATTTCTTTTGCAAAGTATTTTTGTCCCAAAAACTTTATTTTTACTCTAGATTCATTAATCAAATATTTAATAAATATTAAAGATAAATAAAATTTTATTAATAAATTAAATACACACACACTTGAACAAAGTTAATGCCACATATAACCAATTTATTGGTTACAGGAGCATATACAACAAAAAATTACTCAAAATATTTTAAGAAAATGCAAAAATATTCAAAATTGCTCAACCATTAAAATTTGAAGAAATAAGTTTTTTAAAAATCTAAATTTCATCCATATATAGCTTAAAGGCATTTTCAAAATGAAAGATACAATTTTGATAATTTGGACGGAAAGCTTTTGAAAAAAAAGATAAATTGAAATATATATATATATACATATATATATATATACATATATATATATATATACATATATATATATATATATATAATGAAGATTTATTTAATGATATTTGGAGAAAATAAGTCATTTTTATATACTATTTGGTTAACTAATTATAAAAATTTCAAAGAGGACTAGAAGAAAAGGACTTGTATGAGAATTAACAGGAAGAAATGAGATAGTATTACTTTTCAAGACATATACCTAACATTTTTATTAAATTTTAGAAACGAGAAAGAAATTAGAAAGAAAAGAATGAGAAAAACTAGAGTATACATGCAGAAGCCCACTATCATTTCCTTCTACTTTCTTGGAACAGTCAGCTACTGACATCAAAAACAAAGAATAATAAGAAAAAAGGGGTATTTCCTCGAAATTACATGGGAGTTTAATTGAGGGGAAAAGTAAAATCAGTCAACTTGACCTTTTTGCACAGTTGACTCGCAAATAGGTCATAATTTGACATGGCTCTGACATTTAAAATAAAATGTCGTATCCAAAGGAATGAGTGTTAGACATTTCAAGCCCACAATTTGCACATGATAATCACAACAGGCATCAATTGTAGGACGACTTGTCTTCGACGTGCTTTATGTGTATGTATGTGTTCATTTAAGGCATTCACATTTTAGAATTTTTAATTCTATCGGTAAAATTAATAAGATAATTAATTGATAACATGTTACGTATATAGGAGGGTAAAAGTTAAACTAATCGAAATCTTTAATTAATTTGTTGATTTCTACAATAAAAAAAATTAATTATTATTGATTTTTTCTACTCCAAACGCTTTATGTGAGCATGTTTCAGCTATAGTATTGGAATTATTTTTTTATAGAGAAAACATAATCATTTTCTAATTAAAAAATGTAAATTAGTATTCTTTCCACGCGTAATTCATGTATTCTTTTTGGACAAATTGTGCAATGAAAGGAAATAGTGAATTAACACAGCAAAAATAATTTAAGAAATATTAGCAATTTTTTTTTTTGATGTTACGGTTTGGTTTAGAAACGTGATATTTTATTAAATATTGCATTTATGAATTGTAACATGAATTAAAATGTAACATTGATTTCTGAACCATAACAAAATTTTAAAAGATGACATGATTCAGAATCGACACATCAATTAAATTCTAGTACCATTAAGTAGGATGAACTGGTTGACCAGTTCATAATAGTCAATTAAACTAGCCGACCACTTGACACTGAAAAATAGAGGTAAGTTACTTTGTGAATAGTAATTTTTTTAGATTTTAATTGGAGTTTGCTTTTGAATCTACAAATTAGACAAAGATGTATATTTTGACACATAAAACATATTTAGAAGAAAAAGTTTATAAAATCATGGATTTTGTGTGAACCGGTCGACCAATTCATACAACTATATCAACCAGCCGACCAGTTGAGTTAGAGGATTGGTAGTGAGGCTACTGCCCTTCCAAGCATCAAATTTCCCCAACATATAAATCTAACAAAAAAAACATTTTTTATGAGATTTATTATTTACTTTGTTAATCTGGCATACAATTTAGTTAATGATTTTAGAAAGTTAAAAACTTTATAATTTTAACAAAATTTAGACAGAGTTTTTTCTATATAAAAACTATACCTAAAATTTTATCCCGCTTAAAAAAAACCTGCAAAGAACCACAAAAACCAAACTCAATAAATTCTCACATTTTATAATCAGAAGTAGCCCTACAAATACAAATAAAAAAAATTGTGTTTGTGTGTGTGTGCGCGTGCGCAAAATAAATCTCAAATACTTAAATAATACAACATTCAAGTAATTGAAATCCCAAAATATATAAACATAACTTATCTATCTGTTTACATCGTCTACTTGATGATCTGGACTCATCAATAGCACGACTGGATCCAGCTCCTACACATGCTTAAGTGGTCTCGTTTTCTGTCACGGCATCATTAAGAATTAATCTCTCTCCAAATATATTAAGTCTAGTGCAATAAACATCAAACCACTAAGACACATAGGTGTGACATTCGTTTTCTTTGTTAATATTATGAAGCACAGATATGGCCTCTCAATCATCTCATAGCATGAAGTCAACCTAATATTAATAAAATATTAATGTTAAATTAAAATATTAGTAAATAAAACCCAAAATTTAACATCTATTAATTATAAAAAAGATTTAATTACTTATGATATTTTAAATCCGCTAGGCATATTGCTCGTACTACATGTATCCTACTATGACATGTTTTCTTATTATGGCTTGTGTTATTGCATATACCACACCTATAATATGCACAATCTTCTCTTGCATCCATCTCATTGTGCAAACAAGTAGAAATTCATCGACCACACCTGAATTTCCATCCAGTTGAGTTTGCATCAACTCGAGGACTAATACAATCACTTCATTCTAACTTATTTGATAATGGACAAAATTACATGTCATATGCTAATCTGTAGCTATTCCATATGTGTGTTCTTTTTTTGTTCTCATTCAAGCCATTGTTGATATATTAAGTAGGAGTGTGTAAAAAAATCGATAAACCGATTAAACCGAGAAAACCGGAAAAAAAAATAACCGAAAAAACCGAACCGAAAAAAAAACCGAATTAACCGATTAAAAAATCACAAAGAAATTCCGGTTCGGTTCGGTTTTGATTTCTAAAGTCTGAAACCGAACCGAACCGAACCGGTTCAACCAGCCAACACTTAAAAAAAAAGTAAGTATAAATACAACATTTTCTAACCCTAAAATCACTTTTCAACCAGCCATTAGCCACCCCTTCTCTGCATATCCCTCCCTCCCTTTAGCCTCCCCTTCCCCTTCTGTGCATATCCCTCCCTCCATTTAGCCCCCCCTCTCTGCATATCCCTCCCGCTTCTCTGCATATCCCTCTCCCTTCCCTTTACTCTCCTTTGCTTTGATTTTTTTCCCCTCCCTTTACTCTTTGTAAACCTAAAGTTACAGGCTTTATGGGGTGCATGCATGATGTGGGTAAGTGCTAAGTTGTGGATTTTTTTTCCTTTCATTCCTCCCCTTTTTTTCCCTGTTGTGTTTCTTATCTTTTGCTTGTGTGGCTGCTGGTTTGGACAATTTATTCATACAAGTTTAAGCAAACAAACATGACATCTTTTCTTTATTATGCGTAGCAGAAGCTTTGGATTTGGAGGCTCTTGTTTTAATTGTGGGCGGTCGAGGCATAGAGCATCAAAATGCCCAAACAAGGAAGATTTTTAGTTGCCTTCTTCGACGTAGGGATTAGGGATTTTTTTGGGACTGTGAACAAGTTGGAATAATTTCGGTTTGAACCGGTTTGGAAGGGGAAAAAACCAAACCGAACCGAACCGAAATTAATCAGTTTGAACTGGTTTTCAGTTCGGTTCGGTTCGGTTCAAAAAATTAAAAAAAATAAATTGGTTTGGTTGTTTATTTTGGTTCAAAACCGGACCGAACCGGAAATGCTCGACCCTAATATTAAGTCCAACATATATATTCTCTTATACCATAAATCAAATTTGCACCTTCAAGGTTCATAACACATTCTCATTAAATCTTTTTTCATAGTCAGGTCTTTGAATTTGTTATTGAAGTTGCTAACAAAATATTAGGCATAATACCGATGGTATTCTATAGGTTCATGCTAAATTTCTGCTACTCTATTTTTTATGACTACATGTTTATCTGATATTATACATATACATGTTCAATCACTAGCAACGTATCTCTGTAAGCAAAGCAAAAACATCTCCAATTAGAATTATTTTCTTCATCAACAATTGCAAAAATAAAAAAATATATCTCATTATTTACATCAAAAGCAACTATAATCAATAAATTCTCATCATATCACCGATACAAATGTGTGTCATCAATATTAATAATTGGTCTACACTACTTGAAACCTTCAATACAAGGTCTAAATGACCAAAAAAAATAGAGTTCAATTATTGGACTTGGTATTCAATTGAATGTGCAATGTGTCACTATTTAACTATTTCATTTTTAATGTCGAATGTTTGTCTAACCTCCAAATCAAACCCTCTTGTCATACGTCTATGACTAAGTGCTCAATCATGATAAACAATAGAACTAGACCCAGAAGCATCTTTAAATTCAAGAATATAAGGTGTCAATTCATAATCAATATCAACATCATTATCAATATTATCATCAATATTTACTAACACGTTCAGGTCTAAAGTCTCATCATTTTCATTGTCGCTAGGCTTAAAATAGTCAAATCTATGTTGATCAACAAATGAATTATCAAACATAGTATCATCTATCCTTAGCATCAAATTATCCAACAATAAACTATTTTTACAAACTAACTTTAAAGGATCGATAGAAGTTGTCATAAACATAGATTTTGGTCAACTACTCACATACAATAACATTAGTTCAAACCACTTTGGACGAAAAAATTAGTCATTGTCTTAAAATTGTCATCACACATAATCGGTATATGATAATACTAATACTCACCAATTTGACACCTTCAAGTTATTTCAACATCAATATCATTATAATTTCACTCAAGTCCATGACAAATAATTTCTTTCATTTCTATCTAAATTACCATTTAACAACAAATTGCTCCTGCTATTATATGTGATAATAGTGTCAGAGTAATGACATAACATAAATATGTTATAAGATACTCTATAAAAAAAATTTAAAAAAAAAACACAAATTGAATTCTAGTCAATTGGATTTAATTTTAACTAAATTGCATCACCTCAACCTTTATTGGAAAAATTCATAGCATATTCAATCAAATTTCAAAATTTTAACATAAAAGCAAACTTGACCAAAATTAAACATAATTCATAATACCAAATATAATTGATATTTTTATTCTCAATTACATTAAATCAAACCCAAATTCATAGCAAATTAAAATAATTCAAAGAAAATATCAAATTCATCAACTTATCAACAACTCAATGCAATGTGTAATTTGTCATAATTATATTGTATACATGCTATATTGCATGAAATCATTAAGCGTGGTTAATTACATTATTAGCTGATTCCAACAATCCATATAAAATTTCTAATTCGAAAACTTATCCAAAATTAAACCAACACATAATTAATTGAAATAATTAATTCATAATTTATTTAATTTATTTTTATGTTCAACTATATCAAATCAACTCTAATTGATCATATACATAACTAATTTATCATTAATTCAACAAACCCTAAATTCACCCTAAACCCTAAAGTCAACCTAAACAATTATTTTATTTCAACTAAACCAAACACAAATTTATAGCAATGTAGTATGTTTACCTCGTAGGACTAGAAAAACAGCTAGGGTGGCAGTGGTATCAGTGGCTAGGACGGATTTTAAACACAAAAACATCCAAGGATACTAAGAGACTAGGATGGGTTCGATTTTTTATTGTTTTATAGGGGGAAAAAGTGTTTGGTGAGTTTTTTAAAGAGATAAGGATTGAGGGTGTTGGTCAGTTTAGAGAGAGGGGGGGCTATTTCGTATGTGTGTTCTTTGATCTGAGAAGAAACTTAAATTTTAATTGATGTCGTGCTTCTAAAGCGCGACAACTATCTTGTCGCACTTAGAAATAGCGACACTTAATAAATGTCACGCTTCAGAAGTGCAATAAGATGAAAGTGATATTTCACCAAATGTTTTTAAACTTGTGTTATTCTATTAAAATTTTTAGTCTTTTTAATTATATAAAGTTTAGGAGTGATTTAAGAAGTTTCTTTAATTATGTTTTATATATATATATATATATATATGGTTTTATTTGGTGTTTAATTAGACATTTAATTAAAATAATGGGATTAATCTTTTTAAAAAAAAGAAAATCGGGGGCACAATGGCTACCTCAAGAAATAAACTAGCTCGTCATTCCAATTTTACAATGTTAATGCATATTAAGTAAAGTGTAAAAAAAGTGAAGGTAAATATTGGAATAATAATGCTCATAAATTAGCATATAAAATCCTTGTTGATTGCAGTTCTTAATTATGAAAATTCTATGTATTGATTAGTTGGATCCGATACATTTATATACCGTTATTATCGATAAGATAAGGGTATAATTAATAATCAAGAACCATCAGAACTAAAAATTTAAATGGTTAATTAGAAACTGAAATATATTTATATCCAACAATCACTACTACTGTAATAATACAACTAGGCACCAGAACGCAATGTCTCTAGAACATACGCTCCATGCAGCTGCTGGTGTTTATGGAACTGGATAATATTTGTTCTTACACATGCACTTATATGATATAGGGCATGCCTCGGACTGAGCAAGGGAGGAACATAGTGAGCTAACAATTTTTAACACACAGGGTGTACATGACCCACAAGCATGAGAGCAATCTGGTAATCTAGAGCCGGCAATTTGAAGTGGGTGTGCTCCATTTTGCTTCATTCGCTCCCTCACTACTCCCTTCGAAGTTAGTGTCAGCCTCCCCATGGTGCTGTTTCTTTTTCTTGGCCATGTAGTATATCGTTCACGGTTACTATGACGACCTGTAAAACATGACATATATTGATAATTTTTAATAAGAAGAAGAAACATGCAATACTCGTTATATAGTTTTTTGATCATGGATCACTTATGATCCACACACATACATGAACGGAGTTAGGATTCAAATATAAAGGGGGTAAAGAGAAATTTTCAAGAAGTATGAGAGCAAATGTCTTGAAAGAAAAGGGATGGATTTGAACTACCAGAATTGATGGTGGCTATAATGAATTTTTTTGAAAAATAAAAGGGTGCAATTTCCCCTCTTCTCCTCGATGCAAGTCCCTAGCTTGTTGTGTATAAATGGTTAATTCTACGTCAAGATCGAAAATTGACCTCCATAAATCCTTGTGTGTGCATGTATGCATGTATGTATCGAATTGAGATTTGATATACAGGCTCTTTTCACTAGAAAGAATGTTGATCGAGTCTTACTTCTAAAGATTGATGTATATTCAACGAAGTGGAGATTAAGAAGTAAGAATATAGATATATTACGCACACAAAACTAAAAATCATGCATAGGACGGAGCCCTGTACTTACTAATTCTGACAGCAGACATGGTCATGAGTGGAATGATGAGAGCGGCAGCAACAAATATTGCCAAAACGTAGAAGAGTGGATGTTTCATTGCCCTGGGATTTAATTTCGTAAAATTATTGAGCCCTACAATCAGAGATAGCAAGAGGGAAGTGTGAGAAGGTGTGTATTTATAAGGGTTGGCGAAAAAAGAAGGTATTGAAGTGTGTCACAGGCCTTCTATGGGAAAGAGAGATTGAGCTCACATGAAAATGGGGAACCCAAAGTCCTCACATGGATTCGTCTTCCACACTGAATTGCCTGAGCATCTTGTGTCCCCCTGTAAAGTATGATATTGCCATGTGTTAAAATTCTGTTGGTTCTGTAATTAATGAAGTGCCTTGACATGGTTCTACATTGGTCAAAACCAAAAAAAAAACACCAGAAATTTTAAGACTTCAAGAGACTGAGAGGCAGATAAGCGCAAGCTTCTTGTCCTTGCCGCTTGGTTCTTGGCCTCTTGGGGCTGGCAGTGACAGCTCTCTCTCTAAAGGTAATATTTTACCCAATGATTTTTTTATTTATTTATTAGTATTTTAACATTTCTAATTTTTGGAAGTCTTTTTATGTAATTTAATTATTTTTTTCAAATTCAAATTTGCGTTTATTCCATTTTTTATTATTTTAAAAAAATATTTATAATTTTATCATGCCTCAACCCACATATAATTGACACTTAGCAATTAAATATAACATAACTAGATAAAAGGACAAAAACCTTAATGAATCAAAAGTACAAGGATACAATTAGTAAAAAATTGTTTAGGGAAAAAATTAAAAGACATAGGAACAAAACCTACCACTAACCTCTAAAGAAACGGCGGGACAGCTACAAGGCCTCTATCAATTGTTTGGGAATTTGGGCCTCTATTAATTATCTGGTAAATCAGGGCCTATAAATATAGCAGGCAGATCATTGTTATTGGGCCAATAAAAGCCCTTTGCGAGAGAACCGGGCTAGAGAAAAGAAGAACAGCCCATTTAGGCCCAACCAAGTCCTCAAGGAATAAGGATTCGGCAAGCACACTTGTTCCTTCTCTTTTCTTTTTCTGAGTGGTGAATAAACTATCGGGAAGCAGCAGAAGCAGCAGCAATAATAATACTCGTACATGAACAGATTAATGAATCTTAAGAAATAAATAGACAGTACCTTCCCCTCAAAACACAAGCATTATACTGTTTTGTCCAATATTAAAAAATCAAAGCATTATCCAGTGGTTAAGATGCGAGACAAGATGAAAGCATTTGTAAGAGAAATGACCCTTCTGGCTGCTTCTGTTTGTGGATTGTAAGTTTGCTTGTTTGGTAACGCTGGTGGTTGCAATTTCTTGTCGATTAGATGCAAGGTGAA
>Ga0307518_10001573_pt1 | contig 16878 bp, 6 predicted proteins | sample 25_EM_MG_FD_203889 | JGI IMG/M metagenome (GOLD analysis project Ga0307518, IMG submission 203889) | Populus trichocarpa ectomycorrhiza microbial communities from riparian zone in the Pacific Northwest, United States - 25_EM | ecosystem: Host-associated > Plants > Roots > Unclassified | place...
TATATATATATATATATATATATATATATAAAAGTAGTTGCTCACTTTTTAACCTGGTCGGTCTAACAAGGTCATACAAAATGAAAAATATGCAAACAAACCATAACAATAAAAAAAACACTAAAAACAATTATTCAATAAGACAAAGCACAAAATAAAATCATATGGTTTCGGAACAAAAAAAAAAAAAAAGAAGAAGTTGGAAATAGATTAGGATTGGTTACTAGAAAAACAAACTCATTAAGAAACCCATCTTACCAAACATATGTTCTAAACAAAAAATAAAGAGTTTCATAAGAATGTTGATGTGACATCTTAGTCTTTAGAGACAAGATCTTAACAGACAACCCAACCGAGACCACGTGTTCCCTCCACCTAATCTAGCAACAAACAATCACTTAAACAAAATCCAATTTAATCTCTCAGACCCCCTAAAATTTCAAACCATTCTAAAACCCCACCAAAAAGCCCACCAAACATAATCCACCATTCTATTCTAGCAAAATTAAAGAACCAAGAAAAAATTATAATTACAAGATAAATCCCTTGACTAATTAAAATCAAAAACACACGACAATTGTACAACCAACAACATACCATATAAACAACACGTTACAGTAAAAAAAACAAAACACCAAGGCAAGTTAAGTTAAAACCAATTGAACCTAAAGACAACACACAATAGAAAAATCACATGACTTGCACTCCAATAAACTAAAGATGGTAGAGCAAACCTAAAAGAAAAGATTGATCAAATTACTCAATTCTTATCTAGTATCTATCATAAATAAACATGCAGAAGAAGTCTCTTATTATAAGTCAATTGTTGATCTATGTTCTAATAAAGAATGTGATGTACTTCAAGCAAAAATCTAAATTATTTAATGATAAGAGGTTGCTAGAATTTGACAGCCATAAAAAACATATATAGTCCTCCAAAATAATCTAATGGATCATCGACCCAAGGCCAAAAAAACAAAGCCCAACAAAAACTAAAGCACAAAACACTTAATAAACCCTAAACAATGACTAATGAGTTATCATGAACCTAAATTAAATTAAAAGTCCAAACTAAAACTAAAACAAGTCCAAAATAATGAAAATAACACAAAACCAAAATAATAAATATAGTTCTTTATGAAACAAGCTTAAATAACCTAAAACAAACAAAGTAATCTATCATTAATACTCTAGCCTTTCTTTCCTTGTGTAGCAAGGATAAATAAGAAATCCTTACAAGAAAAGGATTTTTAAAACATTAAGGAATCCTTGCCACACTTGAAAACTTTGTTGCTACCCATTAAGGATCATTTTAGAACTAGAAAAATTTCAAAAGTAAGCTGCTGAATATTCTTGTATCATGAGGAAAAGAATTCTTTTCAAATAAGAAGTCCACAAGTCAAAAGGCAACACATAGCAAAATTCATCCTGCACCTTCTGACTTGTATTGTGATGTTTTTTATGGATTTTGATCATCTTAAAGTTTTAATCCAATATAGAACAATACCTCCTGAAATTTCTGGTAAAATTTCAGCTCAATCCAATGGTTGGATTGAGAATTATGCTTGTTAGGAAAATTTCAAATTTGATTGATCAACCCATACATGGATCGTATCAGTTTTTATTTGATGTTTGAAATAGTTGAGTCATGTTAGCTTATTGTTAAAGTACGTAACTTCAAATCACAACTTTGGTTGATTAATAGCCTTTTAGGTTCCATGTATCTTTCAATTTGATTGCTTCAAGTCTTTTATTATTGTTTGAATTGTTGTTTGCATATATTTTTTTTTTTTGCTTGGTAAAGTTTCAATGTACATCTATAACTTTTTTTGTTACAACCTTGCACCTTTTTATTTTTCATAAACGAATATGTCCTTCATCCCTATATTGATTGCCTTCTTTTTAAAAAAAAATCAAGTTTTTTTTTTCTTTTCTGAAATGAACTAACATGTCTGATTTTATTTTTGTTTTGTTTTTTCTACTAGATGACTAGCTTATGTTCTTGTTATTCTATTAGCATGCATCTTTATTTCATATGTGTGCATAATAATTTTTTTTTCATTTCCTTTTTTCTTTGGCACTTACATGTTTCAGCTGATCGCAATATTTGTCCAGGGTGTGCTTGATTGATCTATTTTCTCTAAGGTATCCTCTTTATTTTTTATCTACTATCATGCTTTTACCCCTTGATTTTTACTATTTATGTCTATCTTTTAAATCTTTACATTGAATATATTCATTCACTCGCCTTGATGTTGTTGTTAGCAATTAGTTTATATGATCTTAGCTCCTCTTCCACTATAGTTTTTGGTTTTATATTGTGCTAGTTAAGATGAGCTATTTTAAGTCTTCATTTTGTTTTTTTATATTAGCTTAAACATTCTGCTTCCCTCTTACTTTTATGGCCCTTGCACAATTATTAGATTATCTAAGCATTGTCATTCTCTACTCTTTATGCTTTTTGATCACCAACTGCATGCTTTCGTTTTATAGCCTTTATGTTATTTCTTCACCTTACCTTTTTATTTTCTTTTTGTTCCACTTTTGTCGACTCTCTAGTTGGCATTATCTTTTCAGTTTTTTTTTTGTTTGCTAACATTTTAGAATTTTTTTTATTTGACAACCACATTATCTCGTACTTGCTACTTGTTTGTTACGTTTCTCTTTTAGCCAACTTTGTAAGTTATATGTATTGTTGGATTGTTCCAACCTTCATTTCTGCTTTTGTTACTTTTATCTCTTATATGCATGAACACCATCCTTTCTCTTCTTTCTTCTTTTTTTTTTTTTTTTTGTTGTTTTAAAGCCATGTCTTTTCAAAACTTGGCCCTAATACGTTTCTTGAGCATGCCTCAAGTCATGCAATCGTTTTTTCACCAAACTTTTAAATGTTATCCTTACATTCCAAAACATTTTTTGTTTTTTAGTTTTGTCTAGTAATTTAAGTGTTTTTTCTCAAACTTTTAGACCTATTCAAGTTATAAAACTAGAATCAAGAAAAAAAATACAAGAAATAAGCCTATAACCTAAGTTGGTGACAGAGGACTTAGACGACAAGTGAAAATACAAATTTAGATGGTTAAGGACTTAATGAGAATTTTAGAAGGCTAAATTAATTTTATTAAGGAGTTAATTGTAAGGAAAATCAGTTTTTAAAGTCAATTTGGGTGTTAATTGGAAGAAATTAAAGTTTGAGGATTGAAATTAGACTTTGTAAGGCTTAATTGGTCAAATCAGGTGCCTAATTATGAGAAGATTAAAGTTTAGAGGTCAATTAATGACTTAATTATAGATTCCCAAGACCAAGGACCAATCTATAAGTGACGCAATTTTGAGGGTAGAAAGTGGTCAAATCAGGGGTCAAATTGAAAAGAATTGAAATTTTGGTGATCAATTAAGGATGAAATTGAACAAATTAAAAACCAAGGACTCGTTTGTAAAAGGCGTTGAACTTTGGAGCTGATATTTAAATTTGACAAGGGTACAATTACATGCAATTAAAAGTTGAGAGATAATTATGGGTGCAATTAAAAGTATTTAAAAGAGAATGGACAAATTAAAATTGGCCAAATCCAAAATTAAAAAACATAATTTCTAGGGTTTAACCTAAACGACATATCATTCACCCATTGTTCATCTCTTTCTTTGAAAATCTTGGTTAATCGAGTAAGCATGTTCAGGCAAATGACTATGGCATGTCCAACCACCTCAGGGGTTGTAACTATCACCATTCAACTGAGAAACACCCCCTCTATAATCTCATGTCCATGAAATTGGATGTTTACACCCCAATTTTTCTACAGAAATCTCTAACATCTTGTCCATATCAATTTTCTTTACATTTTCAAATTTTAGGCTAATCGAGTTAACACCTTTAAACGAATAAATGTGAAGTTATAGACCTCCAAATTAAATAAGGTTGGATCCAAAAAAAAGGTGTGCACCTCCTTTACCAATTTCAAGTGGTTTTCGATGATATTTACATTGAAATTGCTCTGGCGAAACCTTGAAAGTAGTCAACCCAATCAGCCTTGACAATGACAACCATTATTTTTAAAACCACCCAATTTTTTCATGCGTTCACACTTGAAAGCCTTTCAGAGGGTTCTTATTAAGGGCTTTAAAACCTCTATCTCAAGATCAAAATGCTAGAAATGGCTCCTTGCCCTCCAAGTCTAGCAAAACTACCAAGAAACAAAACCACTATTGTAAAACCAACCTAATATAAAAGCTTATAGCTTTTAACTTTTATATAGAACCCTCTCATTTAAATCAAAGAGCTAATCTTTGATTAATCTTTGATGGAATCCACCAAAAAATGCTATAGCTAGTGTTAGTGCTATATTGGTGCAGGATCCACTCCGAGAAAGAAAGAACTAGAAAAACCTTATAAATACCCCTTAAAGAATAAGAAAATGAGACAGGGGGAAATACTTTATTAATGACATTTTAGGCTTGTTTTGGTGTCACATTATATTAAGTTTGGATGTTGTTTAATGCATAAAAATGTAGTTTTTCTTTGAGGCCCATTTGTTTGCAGGAAAATAGTTTCCTTTTGGAAAGTGGTTTCCTTGGAAAGTGAATTCCGGAAAAGTAAATTATTTTTTGATGTTTGGTAGTGTCATGAAAAATAAGTTGGAAAACACTTTTCAGTGTTTGGTTATGTTATGGAAAATAAGCTGGAAAATAGCTTATTAATGTTTTTTTTTCAAGTTTATTAAAATAATAAGGAACAAATCTTACATATTAAAAGGTTGAATGAGAATGGAATTGAAAAAAAAATCTAATTTCATAAATTATCTCAAATAAAATAAATAATAATCAAAATAATAGAGATCAAATCTAATAGATAAAAAAATTGAAAGATGATGAAATTAAAATAATAATAATTACAATTTCATAAATTATTTTAAATAAAAAAAGTAATAATCAAAAGAATGAGGACCAAATTTGATAGATAAAAAATTTCAATTAAAAAAATGATAAGAGAAAAGTAAATAACAATTATGAAAATAATGACTAAAGTTAATATAAAAATCAAATTAAATCAAATTTTAAGGGATGAAATTGAAAAAAAAAATTCAAATAAAATATATAGCAATCAAAAGTTTGAGGACCAAATTTGACATAATTAGTAAATACTATGATATTTCTAAATTTTTCACAACTTCTGGAAAGTGTTTTCCGTCCAAAATAAAAGGAAAACACTTTTCTGGAAATCAAGCCAAATTTTTCTTTGACAGAAAAGTGTTTTCCGTTGACCAACTTTTCCAATGGCAAACAAACACAGGAAAGTTTGGAAAGTGATTTCCCGGAAATCACTTTCCAGGAAAGAAACGCACCCTTACTTGATGTTGCTTTGAGTTAGTTGTTAATGTTTTTTTGGATGTTTATGAAACATTTGGATATTGTTTTTGCTAAGATAGAATGGTTTTTGTAATCTTCTAAAAGCGGCAGTGGCTGTTTGATTCTTATTTTTGGATTGTAGTTCATGTTCTTGGTTCCTAAGCTTGGTTTTTGTCCTAAAGAGTCAGTTTTAGATATAAATTTAATGCATTGGTTGACTGTCAATAGAGCTGCAATTTTGGTTTAGAAATTTCATGCATGTTTTTCTATGATTTATGTCTTTTTTTTGTTTTTTTAATTAAAATGTATATGAATATGACAATGTGGTTTGTTAAGGTCAAAAACTTGAAGTTTAAAGTTTCAAATGAGAATTTCTGGGTTTTGCAATAGCTTAATTATTTTTGGGTTGTTGCTTTTGAATGTTTTTTTATGTTCATCTAAAAAACATTGTCTTGAGTTTTAGGTTTTGTTTTGATTCGATTTTGGTTTCTGCATGTTTGTATGACTTGTTTAATCGATAATTTAGGGTTTTCATGCATCAATAATAAGTTTTTTTTATATAGATTTTTAATTCTAGAATTTTAGTTTTGAACTAAAATCCATTTTAATAAAATCATGTTAATTATTTGATAAACAAAGTAAATGGATGTTTTGATAATATAAAGATTTAGAATTTTTTACACGGATATTTTAAGGATATATATATAGTCTTTAGAAACATGTTTTTTTTTGGTATTTTCTATTTTGAAAATACAAAAATCTATTCTAAAATTGCTCTAAAGAGAAAAAAATAATAATTTATGTTTCTATCTCTGTTTCTTTAACTAAATATGTTTGAATCCCTAATATATTAGTTTTTTAATCCTGAAACAATAAGTAAATTATATCTAATTGGTAGTTTATGACTGTTGTCTGTTGTTGCTCTGAGCAACTTTTTGTCCTGCGGATTTCTTTTTATGGATGAAGAACAATTATGTTATTTCGAGCATGCAAATTCTTTTTGTGCGTTGCTTTACTTGGTTGTCTTTGACAAGCTATTTATCTCGGCTTTGGCACCTTTTTTTTTTTTTTTCCCCTTTTCATCTCCCCTATTTTCTTACGTATATGCTGCTTTACTCTGTTGTTTTTCCATGTCGTTTGGCCTTATGCTTCCCTTATAATACCTTCAACTTGGGCGGCTAAGTTTCTTCCTTTAGTTTTTGTTGCTTGATGAACACTACACTAATTACATGAACGCTAAGAACTGTTTGGAATTGTGATTACAGTTATGATTTAAAGTATTTTTTTGCTTAGAAATATATTAAAATGATATTTTTTTTATTTTTTAAAAATAATTTTTAAGATCAGCACATCAAAATAATCCAAAAACATAAAAAAATTAATTTTTAACAAAAAAAAATTGAATTTTTTGAAAACACGGGTTGGACCATGTTTCTAAACGGTCTGTAACTCTGAAGCTTGAACTTAGTTCTTTCAACAAGTTTTCAGTATGAGCTCTTTGCGTTACTTGGATTTTGAAATGCTCGAACAGCCGTGGTTGCTTCAGTTTTTTTTGGAACCTGTTTATTTTTGTGTTTCAAAAATATTTTAAAAAAATTGCAATTTTTTTATTTTTTTCTTCAAATTAATTTTTTTTGTGTTTTCAGATCATTTTAATATATTAATATCAAAAATAATTTTTTAAAACATAAAAAAAATATTATTTTGATACATTTCCAAGCAAAAATTATTTTGAAAAGTAATTACTACCACACTCTCAAACACCTTTTTAATCTAGTAGCAATCTCTTCTCTTACTTGGAGATTTCTCTTTCATGTTTAAAGACGATTTTTTAATTAAAAATATATTTAAATAATATTTTTTATTTTATTTTTAATATTAATATATTAAAAATATTAATTTAGTATATTTTTAGATAAAGTTTTTTTTTTTTAAATATATCTTAAAACGAACATTCACAACCATCTTTGAAAATTGAGCTTAGATCAGTAAGGTCTATTCCGGGCAACTTCAAGCCGGTTCTGGACTCTTAATAATTTTACAAACAAAACAACGAATGTGAATAATTGAGATATAGGATTAATAATAGCCGCTGGATCAGGCCACCGGGGACCAGAGCATCAGAAGATATCAACGGTCAAGGTTAGATAGGTGTTAGGTGGGCTCTATGTACGGCTAGAGACATTGATGGACCTCGAAGCTTATTAGTCCATATCAAAGTTTGATTATTTTTTTGTTTGACAAATTTGTCCCTATCTCTCTTTTGGTTATAATAACAAGAAGAGGCCCTCAGCAAACTCAAACTCTGTTTAGCCCTTAGCCTAGCCCTTCTGAAGGTCCAATTTAGGGTTTCTTTGGTGTTTTTCTTTTTCTTTTTCTTTTTAGATTCTTTCAATTTTAATTTGAAAGCTCGAAACTTTCAATAGAAAGCTCTAAGCTTTCCGCAGCTCATCAAGTAAGCCTCAAAGCCCATCTTCTTCTTCTTCTTCCTCCTCCATAATTTTTTTTTTCTAAAAACTATTTTTATTGAATTTTCAAAAGAAATCAAGAAAATAGTTTTGATTTGATTTTTTTTGTTTGTTTTTGCAGGGTGTTTGTTTCTTTTCTTGATTTGGCTCACTTCAGTTCAGATCTGTGAATCAAGGTCAGATGAAGTTGCTGTTACTTGTTTCTGTTTATTTTACTTGATCTGTTATGGTTTTTGGCTACTGGACTTGGCTTAAAAATCGTCTTTAGGGTTTATGCTGGAATATGTTTCAGTTTAGTGGGTTAGAGTTATTTTGATTTTCGTGTTTGTTGGGTTTGGTTCATGCTCCTGTCAGTAGTAGCTTAGTTCATTTTGGGTTTGTGAAGTTATGATATAGCTCAGTTCACTGCAATATTACTGTCACTTCATGCTTGCTGGTATTCTTGGATAGCAAATTCCTAGGAGCTTTTACTCTGTACTGGTTGCTGGCTGTCCCGAAAAGACTTGTCAAGCTTTGATAAAATTCCTCAATCTGGCAGCAATCCTCACCAAATTTTCAGTTCAATGCATTCAAGTACACTCGACACAAGCATTTTCTTATTTTAGGGCCCTTTTTTTATTTGCTGGCATATTAGCATTTGAAATTCTCTCATATGGGATATTATGGAACTTCCTTTAATGCACTTGAATGCTCTTATTCTGCATCTATTTATTGGACTGGATGCTAAATTACTCGTTCTAAGAGCTCAATGGTTAGTCTGCATAATCAAATACTAATCACCTATTGATGTTCCTTTTTGCCCAAAGCTGTAAAAACCCATAGATTGGAGGCAGCTTACTGGGGGATATTGTGAGCCTACTTCTGTGCCAACATCTTTTGTGTTGGTTTCTTTTGAAATTCTGACAGGAATCCTCCGTTACTTTGCTTCTTAACTTGTAAGGTGCCACCACTTCATCATGAATGTAAACACTTGTTCTCTTGCCTGGAAAAGCTAGTATTACTTTCATTTCAGCTTTCATCTTAACAATGTTCAGAGTAGGAGCAAAATCAAATATGCTGTTTAAATGCTATTTTTTATTACATTTTCTTGTTAGAGTTTGAAATTGGTTATGACTAATCTGCACCAGAATCAAATTTATAGTTCTCCATTATCGTCTTATTTGTTTTTTCATGCCCACTTAATTCCTGCATTTTATCCTGTTGCAGGATTAAGCCTTATCATGGAAGTAGAAGACCCCATGAGTCCCATTATGGCAATTACCCCTGTGACTCCAACAGATAACAATGAACCACCCACTTCTGAGGAACAGCCTAGTAAACGTAGGAGAAAGAAGTCTATTGTCTGGGAACACTTCACAATTGAAACTGTTGGAGCTGGTTGTATGAGAGCGTGCTGTAAACAGTGCAAGAAATCATTTGCATATATAACTGGTTCAAAGCTTGCAGGAACCAGTCACCTCAAGCGACATATTGCCCTGGGGATCTGCCCTGTAAGCCGTCAGAAAAATGAATCATCACCATATACACCAGGCTCGAAAACAGACCCTCCTAAAAAACGTTTCCGAGCATCTCCTGGATTCTCAGGCATTCCCTTGGATCAGGACCGCTGCAACCATGAGATAGCTAAGATGATCATTCAGCATGATTATCCACTCCACATAGTGGAACACCCGGGTTTCATTGATTTTGTCCGGACTCTTCAACCTCATTACAATATGGTGAGTTTCAACACCATTCAAGGGGAATGTGTGGACGTGTACCTGAGGGAGAAGCAAAGGCTTTTGAATCTTATCAGTGGAATTCCTGGACGAGTCAACCTTACGTTGGATTTTGGGATTTCAAATCTAGATATTGGATATGCTTTCTTAACAGGTCACTTCATTGATGGTGATTGGAATTTACAGCGACGAATCCTTAATGTTGCCACGTTACCTTTCTATGATTCTGATTATGCCTTCAACCAAGCAGTTGTGTCTTGCCTATCTGATTGGCATTTGAGGAGCAAGTTATTTACTCTCACTCTTGATCAATCCTTCTCAAATGAGAATGTAATTGGAAATCTAAGAGGACTTCTTTCTGTCAAGAACCCATTTGTGCTCCATGGTCAGTTACTGAAAGGGAGTTGCTATGCTCGAGTGTTAAGTCATCTTGCACAAGAAGCACTCAGTGCCACAGGGGAGATTGTTAGGAGAATCCGTGAAAGTGTGAAATATGTGAAAACCTCAGAAGCTCATGATGAGAAGTTTACTGAACTCAGGCAACAACTTCAAGTCCCTAGCACGAAAATCCTCATTATTGACAATCAAACTAAATGGAACACAACTTACCACATGCTGGTGGCTGCCAGTGAATTAAAGGAAGTGTTTGCGTGCTTAGATACCTCTGATCCTGTTTACAAGATAAACCCATCAACTGATGATTGGAAGAAGGCGGATATTCTCTGCACATACTTGAAGCTTTTGTATGATGCAGCTAACATTTTGACAGGCCCAACATACCCACCTGCCCATGTATTTTACCATGAAGTTTACAAAATCCAGTTAGAGCTGACACATGCAACCATGAGCCAAGACCCCTTTGTCAGTAACCTGATCAAACCCATGAAAGAAAAGTTTGATCAATATTGGAAGGATTGCTTCCTTGTTTTGGCAATTGCAGTGGTCATGGATCCAAGGTTTAAGATGAAGCTTCTAGAATTTAGCTTCCCAAAGGTCTTTGGTGAGGATGCTGGTATGTGGATCAAGAGTGTTGATGATGGCATTCATGAACTCTTTCTAGACTATCTTGCTCCCAATATTCATCTACCAGCAGCATATGTGGAAGAAGGGCATATTAGCCTTACTCAATCAGACACCCTTCAAGAAGTCGAAGCAGCACCTGCTCCAGATGGATATTCCCAAGAACTGCACCCTCATGTACCTCTTCAAGTGGCACACCCTGACAAATCAAATCCTCAAGAAGTGCCTCTTCAAGATGGCCACCATCAGGAGGTATCTCCTCAGGAGTCACTCCTCCAAGAAGTGCCCTTACAGGCATTAACCCCTCAAGAGATGCACGTGGAAGAAGTGCCTTCCCAAGAAGTATCCATTCATGAGATGCACACTGAAGTGTCCTCCCAGGAACCGCCCTCTCAAGAAATGCATGCTCAAGATATAACACCTCAAGAATCACACACGGAAGAAGCACCTTCTCAAGAGATGCAGAGTGATGATGCCTCTCAAGTACCCCCTCAAGATATTAACACTGAAGAAGTAAACCCCCAAGATACTCATGCTGAAGAAGTTCCCTCCCATGAAGTACCTGTTCAAGAGATTCACCCTAATGAAGTTCCCTCCCAAGAGGTATCTGTTCAAGAGATGCAGGCAGAAGAAGCGCCAGCTCAAGCAATGCAGACAGAAGAAGCTCCACTGCAAGAGATGCACTCAGAAGAAGCCCCACCTGAAGAGATGCACTCAGAAGAAGCCCCACCTGAAGAGATGCGCACAGAAGAAGCCCCACTGGAAGAGATGTGCACTGAAGAAGCGCCGCCGGAAGAGATGTGGACAGAAGAAGCGCCGCCTCAAGAGATACGCACAGAAGAAGCGCCGCCTCAAGAGATGCAGATGGAGGAAGCGCCGCCTCAAGAGATGCATATCGAGGAAGCACCGCCTCAAGAGATGTGCAGAGAGGAAGCACCGCCTCAAGAGATGCATACCGAGGAAGCGCATACCGAGGAAGCGCCGCCTCAAGAGATGCGCACCGAGGAAGCGCCGCCTCAAGAGATGCAGACCGAGGAAGCGCCGCCTCAAGAGATGCGTACAGAGGAAGCACCGCCTCAAGAGATGCATGCCGAGGAAGCACCGCCTCAAGAGATGCATGCCGAGGAAGCACCGCCTCAAGAGATGCATGCCGAGGAAGCACCACCGCTAGAGATGCGCGCCGAGGAAGCACCACCGCTAGAGATGCATACCGAGGAAGCACCGCCTCAAGAGATGCGCACAGAGGAAGCACTGCCTCAAGAGATGCATGCCGAGGAAGAACCGCCGCAAGAGATGCGCACAGAGGAAGCACTGCCTCAAGAGATGCATACCGAGGAAGTGCCGCCTCAAGAGATGCAACTCCAAGTAATCCATCAAGAGATGCAGCCTCTAGAATTGCACACTCAAGATCTACCTATGCTTTCTATTGGAGATGGGCTTTCAGATTTTGATATATATATTTCTGAGATTACAAGTGGGCAACATTTGAAGTCGGAATTGGATCAGTATCTAGAGGAGTCTCTTCTTCCTCGTGTGCATGAGTTTGATGTAGTAGGTTGGTGGAAACTAAACAGGCTAAAGTACCCAACACTTTCGAAGATGGCTGCTGATATTTTATCAATACCAGTATCTACTGTTGCTCCTGATTCTGTGTTCGACACTGAAAACAGAAAGATAGATAGCTATAGGGGTTCACTACTTCCTATAACACTTGAAGCCCTTGTATGCGCCAAGGATTGGCTCCAGCATGGATCATCGTTGTCATCATCATCACTGGAGATTTCTAACGCACTTGTGAAGAAAGAATTTTAGGTCTTATGTAGGAACATCTTTCGACCTACCGCCTGGGCATATTTGACTTGCTTTTAGGCTTATGCAATTGTTTTTCCCTTTTCTTCTCATTTATACTGCCAATATAAGATGTTTGATTAGGATTTGTTATGCTACATCAGACTTGGAACTAATCTTGGTTTTAGCGATCACTTTGGATTAATGCCTTTTGCCATTAGCGTTTTTGTTTATGCTAATATCAATTTGCAGGGTTCTGTTTCCATTCCTGTGGGATTCTCTTCGCTTCATCATGTATGTTAAAAAAGAAAAAGAAATCAAAATTAGCATCTCATTTTCTTCGTTCTCGTAGCTTTAGTTCGGTGATGTAAACCTGCCCCCCCGGATTATGGTGAATAATCATTTAGCTTTAGCCTGGAAATGTTACCAGTTGTGGTTCTGAATAATCATTTCCATGGGGAGCCTGTGCAGGTATATTGATCGATCATAAGTTGAATGCATGCATGCGCGCTTTCAAAGGATACAGGAATTTGGCTTCGAATACTTGAAAAACTGAAGAAACTTTTACTAGAGATAGTTCATCAATGGTTCCTCCCACTGAAGTTATACTATAAACTTATGCGGAACAGAGACTTTAACAAGCACCAGTGGTCTGGTGGAGCTGTGATAATGTTGTCCATCATTAGCATCTTTTTAGATGAATGCTTTGCCATCTGAGCTAATTCCTTTTTCGTTTTCTCAGTTTTTTTCTATATAAAAAGGTAAAAAATAGCTAATTCTAATATTAGTGAATTACTTCCTTGGATGTTTGAAGCATCCACACCCAAAAAAGAAAAAACGCAATATAAAGCAGTGAGAAGGTCGCAGTGTTAGTTTTTAGGGTTTCAAGTTTAATACAACTATTAGCTGAATTAACAAAACCTAAAAGAGAGACGGTTTTCTGGAAGCTAAGATACAAAACATTGGAATAATATAATAATGATTCTGCCATTTTATACAAAAATCAATGTCCTTGTTGATGGTGTACATGATTCATTAATCATTATATTCGGACAAATTTATCTTTTTCATATTTTTATGGTATAGTAAATTAACTTAAATAACTTTAAAAGCAAATAAAAACATTAAACCAAGGTTCAAGAAAACCCCAGGTTGCAGCTTGATAGAGATGAATGGCATTGTCCGTGAACTTGTTGCCGGTGACCAGTTACATCCTAAAACAAAAGAGACTGTACTGTCCATTAAAGGCTCAAAGAGCAAATGATGACTAATCTTAGGAAAGTTCACATAACCTATATTGACAATGCGGTATGAACAAGTTTCATAAGATTACACACCACCATTGCTGCTGCTGCTCCTCGCAAAGTCGCAGGATAAAAAAGTGCTGCATCACAAATATGGAAGTAGATGACAGGTCTACGAAAGTTTTAAAAGAACGAGAGATGAGAGAATCTTTACTATTTCATTTGATAGTTGAAAATGATCATTTACAGTTCAACATATATAAGGATTCAGTTGCTATTACACAAAGGGTTCAACCAAGATATAAACCTAATTTGTCAACAACCACTAACAGCTTTAGCTTACTCTCTAACTCATGCTACTACTTGTCGAACATCAGCAACTCCGCTTGTCATCAAGATCAATTACCATCTGTTCCCTCACTGCAACAAAACATGATTCACCATAGCCAGTTGGGAGTTATTCAAACCCTTCTAAATAACCAGTAATATGCGAGACACCCTTGAGTAAATCTAGATGTCAGCTAATATCATTATAGACAAACAAAGCCAAATGATGGCATCTCATTTGAAGCTATGGAACTGCAAGTAACAAAGCCAAATAGAGACTTTTAATTCTTGGTTTGAGGGAAGACAATTTTCTCACAGAGTTACAGATATTCATGCTCATGTTTCCTTGCAAATAAGTTTGGCAATCGCAGCAAATTTATAGAACATACGATAAATAAAGGCAAATCGATGACGAACACATCAAGTAACAATTCTGAAGTGAACACATACTTTTCCATTGTTAATAAATCATCCCTTAGTTCCTTCCAGTACTGGTTTGTAATTTCACGGATTTAAATGACACGAGGGAGGAAAAAGAAGACGAGAACACTTCAACTTCAAGTTGATGGAAGGTTTTTTTTTTTTTATGTTTTAGTCTATGGTGAATAAAAGCTTCAACAAACCACAAATCATAAGGAATAACATATCATACACTGAGAAAGGATAAGTAGAGGCACCAAGAACCAAATGCTGCTACATTTTGATGAGGGTTTCGCATCATCACATTTACATAAATTCAAGTAGCATTTTCTTCTAACATGTCACTTCCATGTTCAATGTTTCCTTAAAACCAGCGAGGGAAGGGAGATATTAACACAGTAAATGCAATCCAAATCCATTGAACTATTTATGGAATATGATCATAATATGAACTTCTGCACGTTTGCAAATCCAAGTCGCAACAACTCAATCAAAAACAACAAAACTGGCCATCATACTCCACAGCCAAAAAGACACAAGATAGGAACTAACCTTCAGCTTGACCCTGGGTCCAGCACAGGAAGCCTACAATGTAGACTGATAGATTTATCAGTTTGACGAGTTCCGGGAATGAAGAACTGGAATATCACAGTCAAACAAGCACCCTGAGGGGCAATCCCATAGAAAGCACAATCCGGCTTGGCCAAGTGACATTGTAGACTCTTAGAAAAATGTCTTACACTGACCTGCACAGACTGAGCATCTCCCATCAAAATCGCCCTCTCTGATCGAGTCTGCGCACTTAAATCTCGATCCTCATCTGGGGCTTGGGCTTTATCTCCAACAACCAACAGCTTGCGAAACTCAGCACCAAGTGTGATCAAGGTAGTTGAAATCTGCAGGTGAAGATCCCCGTACTTGCTTATAGAAACATTCAGAAGATCACCAACATGCTTCATGCGATCAACAAAGTTCTGCAGCCGATTCAAATCAGGAACCTGAACCAGAGTCCGGGGAAGATCTTGGGCAGCGTCAAGAGCAGCTTGAAGTTGAAGAAGTTGATCCCTAGACAAAGGCTTGGAAATGGGAACATCTTGAATAACAGCAGACTTATAACCCTTTGTCTCAAAGGTAAGAAAGGGCATTGGCTGAGTAGAATTAGGAGGCAGCTTCTTCACCAATTTAACCTGAAGCCGATTCGCACCCCCAGACTCACTGGAAACAATACTGACACTGCTACGAACAGCGCGAAGAAGGAGGGAGATGTCAAAGGCGAACGCAATGCGGTCTTCATTCTGGCTGGAAATACGATAGTCGTCGAAGAGAGCTTGTTTGCGGAACTGAGCAATGGATTGGATGCCGTCGGGGGTGGTAAGGAGGTTGTGGAGGAAGAAGGCGTGCTCTCTGGTGAGGAAAAGATGGCAAATCTTTCCCATTTTGTCCAAGGCAGGCAGGAATCTCCTGTCCAACAGACTTACGCCATTGTCAGTCACAAATGCCTTGAACTTCATATCTCTCTCTCTATTCTTTTTCTTTGTGTGTGCGTGTGTGTTCTGTGAAGAAGGCGCTCACCACATCGGCGGATGCACGAAGAGGAGGCAAGGAAGGATGTGAGAAAGGGTTTCGTTATTTATTGTTCTTATGGTCAAGTTTTGAAAATTAATTAGGTTTGGAGGGTAGATAAGAAGTTTAAATTATATAATTTATTTAGTAGCTGGAAATTATTTTTGAAAAAATTTAAAAAAAATTTATTTTTTATTTTATTTTAAATTAATATATTTTCAATATTTTCAGATTAATTTTAATAGGTTAATATTAAAAATAATTTTTTAATTTTAAAATGAAAATCACTACAAAATACAATCATTAATATGCTTCTAAATATTCTCTTTATTTTTTAAATAATTTTTTATTTAAAAATTCATTAAGTTTTTATTTTTAAAAAATTTAATTTTAATACAAACACATTAAAAAAATATATAAAAACATTAAAAAAATTAATTTTTTTTACAAACATGATCTAATTAGGGAACGAAGAAGGGTCGTGTTTGTTCTATCACACTTTCTGCTCATGGCTTTCCACTTTGGGCACCAAAAATTAAAAAGCCATAATCAAGGAGATTCATTCATAGAGTAGCGTGAGGGCAACATTCCTCCAGGTGTATGGAGCTGGGAAGTAGGGGTGAGCAAAAAAACCGAAAAACCGATTTAACCGAGAAAACCGAAAAAAAATTAACCGAAAAAACCGAACCGGTACAAAAAACCGATTGAACCGGTTAAAATATTTAGGAAAATGTCCGGTCCGGTTCGGTTTCCGGTTTTGGTGTGCCTGAACCGGCCAACCCGAACCGAACCGAACCGAACCGGTTCTAATTAAAAAAAAAATACTATAAATAGAAACAATTCTTTGCCTCATGCCTAGTAACCTAACCCTAGCAGTGCGGCCGCCCCCTCTCTTTCTCTCAAACACCAGAGACACGCTCAGCTGAAATCCTAACCCTAGCACCCGCGATCGCCGCCTCTCCCTAGACTCTCAAACACCAGAGA
>Ga0307518_10001574_pt1 | contig 16877 bp, 12 predicted proteins | sample 25_EM_MG_FD_203889 | JGI IMG/M metagenome (GOLD analysis project Ga0307518, IMG submission 203889) | Populus trichocarpa ectomycorrhiza microbial communities from riparian zone in the Pacific Northwest, United States - 25_EM | ecosystem: Host-associated > Plants > Roots > Unclassified | place...
GCTGGAGTGCAGCTATGGGGCTGGAGATGGCCGGACTAGATCCGGAGTTGCATCTATGCCTAAGGAGAGGTCAGGCGGGCCAAGGTTAGACCGGAGTTGCGACTGGGAAAAGTATGGATATGACAGACCGCGTGGATTCAACGACTAAGGATAACAAGTGTTGATCCCTTGCGTAGGTTCCGGTCAAGAGGCGTAGACGGAGACAGAGACGGAGATGGACAAGAACAGGAGTAGATGACTATGGTTGATTTCAGACTGAGGTATACAGAATAACTACAGAGTACTTATACTAAGTAAGAACTAGGGACAAGTATTTACGGTGACAAGTAAACAGCCTTAAAGGCGGACAAGGGACAACCGGAGTTGGGACTAGGTCAGGTCCGGTGAAAATGATACAAGGTAGAAGATATATTGAGTGCACGGAGAACTCACATCAAGGCAGGGTAGACGGTGAGGTGTAGTAAGGACTGTACAGGGATTAGACCAAGGGTCGTACTTAGTGGAAGTATAACTGCACGACCGTGACCGGAGTAAGTGAGAGCGACTGGAGTTGAGCTGCAGAGCTGCGATGCGACCGGAGTAACCAGATAAGACCCGGAGTTGGGCATGGTCGTAACACAGAGGCTCACCACCACCCCAAATGAGCCTGACACACTTGTTACTATATTCATCAAGCTGAATGTCCTAGGCAACAGCAAGACAATCACATGCATATGCCTGGGGGGCATGAGTATTTGTGCAGACAACACAAACAGCCCTGGACACCGAATGGAGATGTCAAGGGGTCAGGCAGATGAATCAAAAGGCTGGATGAACACTCTAAATATGTTATACACTGCTGAAATAGTTGAGGTCAGTCATGGAGACAGTGCAGCTACAATTGACACAACTCTGCTCATATGTACTCATCTCCACTCTGTCCATTGATGCTCTGTCCATATATAGTATATTTTTCCATGCTTCTGTTCTGGTTATCATATGTTCCCATTTCCATCTTGTTACTCAATTCCTTTGTTCCTCTTTTAGTTAACTCCTGATTACTCATAGCTGTGTCTCATTAGACTTTGATCCATCTCATGCTTATCATTGTTCCCCATTCCATGTACCTTACTTCTGTTTGTCATCCACAGCTTCTCTGGTTATGTTTCTCTCCACTTTCTGCTTATTGTAGATATCTGCACTGTAGTATAAATACTCCTTATGTTGAGGGAATAACCCTCAATTCAAATATCATCTACAATTGCTTCAAAGTCTCCTATCCTCTCTGTACTTGTTTAATTCTGTTTGTACTTGCATTCTCTGAAATATGAAACCTGAGTAACTCAAGGACATAACACACAAGTTGAAGCCAAAGTTCTCATACTTTTGTATCTCTGCCTTCTGGGTCTAGACCCCACCTCCTGCATGTCCAGCAACTTCACTTTCATTGGAGTTCATCAGAGGACCCAGTTCTGAGAAGATTGGCAACTGAAACAGAGGTGACAGTGATGTGAATGGCATGATTAGTAGCAGCAACATCAACTCAATACAAGTCAAAGGGGCACAGTTTGCTGTAGGAAGTCAGCAAAGGTGCCAAAGTTGAAGAATACAAAACAATGACTTACCTGTGTTGTCCTGGCCACCAATCCAGTCCACAGACCATTCAAACAGACACATTAGACAGCAATAGTGACTTTCCACAGTGCTGTTCAGTTTGTGAAAGATATTGGTTTGGAAGAGATATCATTCAGCATATGATTGAGTTGCATGATAACATACAAAAAGTTCATATTTTCCATCCGTACTGCCACTGATGTGAATCTTACAAGGGCACTATGGGATACTGTATCAACTGATGTTTCACATGCTAATTTTCCATGTTGCACAGATTGTCAACCACCTCCTTTTACTCCACCAAATGATTTTCCATCTCAAATGCATGACAATGGACAATGACACTCCAACCATGCCTGGCATTTATGTGGGAAGCATCATATTAAACCTTGTGAACAAACCACAGTGTCACCTCAGCTCTCACTTTGTCAAATGTGTATGTTCATGGCATCTGTTCTCTCTCACTTATATCAGTGAGGAAGAGAGAATCGCCCTAGAAAGAGCCGCAACTATTGCAGATGGAATTCACAGTACCTGCAATAAATTGGTCAAATCTCAGCCAGGTCCACTCAACATGGACTGGGTGTGAGCACTCCAAGTCACTGTTGCCCTTATTCAACACCACATGGAAGAGGACCAGGCTGGCTGTCTGGATGTATTGCAAATGGGATGGAAGGAAAACATGTATGGCCTATTCTTTTGCACAGTCGACATTGCTCTTGAGGTGGGACAGGAGCTGCAGAAGCAATTCTCGCTGACAATACTGCCACCCCTGGAAAGAGGCTTCATGGAACAACTCTTGTTACTTGCTGACCAACTCCTGTGATTGGTCACACGTCTTGAGTCCTTCACCATTGAAACAATTCTCACCACTTGGTGTCTGCCAGTAGAGGCTATCTTTCATGTTTTTTCAGCTGCAGATTTGGCCCTCCGTGCTGGCCCCCTTTGTCATGTGTGTGTGTATGTGTGTGTGTATGTGTGTGTGTGTGTGTGTGTGTGTGTGTGTGTGTGTGTGTGTGTGTGTATGTGTGTGTATATGTATATGTGTGTATATGTGTGTATATGTGTATATATGTATGTGTATGTATATATATATATATATATGTATATGTGTGTGTGTGTGTGTGTGTGTGTGTATGTGTATATGTATACATATATGTATATATATGTGTATATATGTGTGTATATGTATGTGTATATGTGTATATATGTATGTATATATATATGTATATATATGTGTGTATATGTATATATATATATATGTATGTGTATATATGTGCCTCTGGTTTGTACACACACCAAACAAGCATGTGTCCACATTCTTGAGGCCCTCTTGGGATGGGCTGCAAAGGCCACTGCAAAGTCTAGGTTTGCAGTAATTTTGTGCATGCTCCTACAAAAAAGCTGGGTCATAGATGGTGAACCCTTACTGACATATCAGGCAAGTCACATCTTTGAACTAGTGTCTTGTCCCTTTCTCACATCCAGTCATCTCTTGATAACCTTGAGAATTTTCTGTGTATCTTGGACATTGACCAGAGATATCAACTCACTAGTCAGCTTATCGTCTTGGACAATGGGGTTCTTAACTTTGGGGAATGGTTTGTGCAACAGGAGCTGAAACATATGTCAGACCTGTTCAGGTTTGTGATGGAAGGTCAGACAGAGCATGTCTGTGTCATGGGCTCAACTGACAGTGAATAAACCACATTCAAACCCTGGTGCTCTGTTCAGATAATCCACAAAGGAGCACACTTGTGCCCAGTGTCAGAGACTGAGTTATGAGGAGAGCTACAGAATACAGACCTTGTGCCCAGTGTCAGACACTGAAGAGAAGAGGCTCTGGGCACAAAGGTTTCAACTATACAAACAAAGCAAACAAGGAAAAACAATGTAACACAAAAGCCACAGATCACCTGATCAACCTGGAAAGGAAACAGCTGAAGTAATCACTGGAAATGCACCACACAAGACAACAAGAGGTGCACAAACACTCAATATCAACAGGCTCATAAGTCCATCCTGCCCACACCACAGTCTATGCTTAGAGATGCTATCTGTCATTCCTGGAGCAAGCCACACAATAGCAGACATAATAATAGCTTTCCTGAATGTGTGAGTGTACTATTACTATTCCCTCCAGGAATTTGTGTGCATCCTAGCTTCAAGTACTCTATTGACACATTCTTTAGTTAATCTCGCTATTGCTCACATTCATCTGCAGTGTTTTGATACTGGAGCTACATGTTGACATATCTGAAGTGTTTGATTGTGTACAAGAAATCCTCTTCATCAACAGTGCCATATTGGAACTTGATTGACTGCTTTGGGAGTTTGGATACTGCCTGTCTGCAATTGTGAACTCTGAGGAGCCTCTTGATCCTGTATATATTCAAGCCATTATTTTGGCCCTGCATTGGCTTTGCAAGAAACTTCCTGCCAGTCCCTTTTACCTCCCTGGATTGTTGGGGACAAATGGGACACACTTTGCTAGGCATTCAAAAATCAGGCAACTCCAGAGGTTGAGGGTTTCTCAAAAGTGATCATAGGGAAGCTAACACTGCTTGACTGACTGACTGACTGCTTCTTGAATTGGGACAGTTTTTTTTTGTAATCCAAGCATTTAGAGGATATTACCTGGGTTTTTGGAGTAGATATTGTAATTAGTCTAGTGTAAATCAATTCTGAGTCTACAACTATGTGGATAAGCACAAGTATATTTAGTAAGTATGGGTATGGGCTTGCATGTGGCGCCTAATTTGTTGATGTGCACCTGTGCTACCTGCCAAGTAATACCCACACTGGTAACCCATGTTGTTCTTCATATTCTAATAAAAGTGGGCACCAGGATGGCAACTTCTGCTCAGGGAATGACATGGTAATGGTTTAGATATTCCTTGTTCAAAGTAATAGATTTATTTCAGCCCTATTATCAATGAATGTCATTGACTTATCACCAGATGGCATAATTATCTTCTGGGACATTTCCTGTTCAGAGTGTTGAATTTATTGCATTCACATTATCAATTGATATCAGAATGTCAACTCACGTGTCAGTGATGTATATTAAATTACCACAAAACAACAGAGTGTCATCTTTAGTTCAAGGTAATAAAATTATTGCACTCACATTGTCAATGAATATCAGAAGGATAACACCATGGTCAGTGAATGCCATAGCATTATTACACACTGACACAGTGATATTTCTTGTCCAAGTTAATAAACTTATTATACACTCATTGTCAATGGATGTCAGGATAATAATTGGCTGGTCACTAATTATCATAGCATTAACACACAATGACACAATAACATCCAGACTGATCAGTAAAAGGTAATGGTTGCTAAGCAATTATCCATCAATAATATTCTGACATCTATTTATAAGATCTATCTGGTCATGTCACACCTCCCCAATTTCCTGATGAACATCTACTAAGGGTAAGTAGTCCATTACACAATCCTTTCTACACTTACTCACTTGTAGTAGTTACTACAGGTACTACTCTCATACAGTAGCTTGAACATCTACTGAGGTTACTACAGCTTCTGTCTTCTAGGTCCACTGCAGCAACCCCCCCACCTTTTTCAAGATCCATTCCTACCAGGTATATGCTGTCCTATTCCAACCAGGCATATGCCATGCCATGCCAACCTGGTATCTGGCATTTGCCATTCCAGCCTGGCAGTGCCAGTGATAAAGACCCCTACCAATAGTACCCCATGAGCCTGTCTATACCACATGGTAACACCAGGCCATACCTGGGCCCACCCATATAACAGGATGACCCTCTAGAGGTCAGCCCATGTTCCACTGCTTATGTAACATGGCCAATTGTCAACCTCTGCTGTTCATATTGTATGGTACAATCTAGATAGTATATTATCTGGGGCACACAGGTTGTCAACATAAAGCTCAATGATAATAAAGCCAGCATCAGCTTACCATGGGTGTTTGTCATCCACATCTTTATTTCCAGACACTCAATGTCCTCCCAGAGTGTCCCACATAATGTACCTAGATTGTACCATACAATATGGACAGCAGAGGTTGACAATTGGCCATGTTACATGATCAGTGCAACATGGGCTGACCTCTAGAGGGTCATCCTGTTATATGGGTGGGCCCAGGTATGGCCTGGTGTTACCATGTGGTATAGACAGGCCCATGAGGTACTATTGGTAGGGGTCTTTATCACTGGCAGGTCCAGGCTGGAATGGCAAATGCCTGCTTGGAATAGGACAGCATATACCTGGTAGGAATGGAATGGTATATGCAAGGGAAGCATAGGATGGCATGGGCCAGGTTGGAATGGGTCACAATGTGCTAGGTCTACATGGGATGGCATATACCATGTGGGGATGGGTAGGCATTGTTCAAGCCAAAACTTGCTGGAAGCGCGCAAAGTGCTGCTGAGCTGCTCAGATAAGGTCCAGACTAGAGTCCAGTGTGAGTAACTGAAGAGGAGAAACACTGCACTCTACAGGGTATGTGTGCTTCTGGGTAAACAAATGTAAACAAAAAGTCAAGGAAACAAGTCAAGGACACATCTAGCACTACAATGCAGCTATGAAGCTAAAACAAGTTGGTAGTAAGTAGGGTAGACCATCATAGTAAGTAATAGAGTCATAAGAAGAGGTGGAAATCACCAAAACTAACATGTTTGTGCACATTTGTTGTGCTTATGGACATCTTTTTTAGTGATTACTTCAGCTCCTTCCTTTCAAGATTGATCATATGATTTGTGGCTTGTGTTTTCCTTTGTTTCTCCTTGTTTGCTTTGTTTGTAGACATGAAATTTCCATGCCCAGAGTCCTTTCCCTTCAGTCTGTAACACTGGGCACAAGGTCTGTATTCTGTAGCTCTCCTCATAATTCAGTCTCTGACACTGGGCACAAGAGTGCTCCATTGTGGTTTATCTTAACATGACTATGCTCATGTGCATCTGGTAATGCATGTGGACAAACTGTTCAAGATGGTGGAATGTGTTCAATTGCAAGGAAGGGCAGGGCAAGATGGACTACTGGCAACCTGTCATACCCTGGTGCCAATAAGGGAATGGAGGTCAATTCAAAATGAAAACAAGATAGAAAGAGAAAATGAGAAAGCCATACAGACCACCTATGCCTGTATGGGCTAAGGTGTTGCCTGCAATATGGGTGACATTGTTCACTGATGAAACTGGTGTCGAGTGTCATGAGAGTGAGGACAATGAGAAAATTTTACTCTGTCTGTAGAGAGGACTCGCAACATTGACCTCAAGAGAAACACATGGTGATGCTACCATGACATTGCATGACCATAATGGGTCCAGATCAACCTCAAACATTTGTTGATGCAATTGGTTGATCAAAGGACCTACAGGTGACACAGGAAATAGGAAAGCTGGAGATGGCAGAACAGATGAAAAAGGTGCTACAGTTGATGCAAAACCAATGCTACATGTATCTCATCCATGGCTCGCAGGAGATGGGAAGACACACACTGATTAATTGTCCATCATTGATGGAGTGCCTAGGTATAAGCTGGAGGGAATATGTGGATTGGAGATGAAGGCTCCAGTATCAAAAACACCACAAGACACAAGGCTTCATCTGCTTTATGTGCCATGTACCAGAGATCACAGATGACCTGCACCCGATGGCAAGGAAGGTAGGGAAGGATGGGCCAAAATGTGATTATGGTGATATAATTGCACCAATGGTATTTGGTATCTATCACAAGGTGGAGCTGAAAAGAAAGGCAGAAGAGCATTTTGGAGGACGGTGGGACAGCAGGGAAAGTTTTGCATTGTGGTTGATGTCAAGCACCTACAATCTCCGCCTTGCTTCTGGGTGCTACTCCGATGAAAAGGAGGACAAGTCCAACGGAAGGGGGTACAACTCCAAAAGGAGGAGATGCAAGTCCAATGTAGAGGAGGACAAGTCCTACAGGGGAGGAGTTCAGCACCTGAAGAAGAGGAAGGAAGATGTAGGGGGTGAGGGCATCGGCTTCAGCTTATGTGCTGCGCCCTTGGACAGGCTCAGCCCTCATATTTCAGAGGAGCAGAGTTACAACGGAGGAGCAGGAGTAGGAGTAGGAGTAGGAGCCGAGTCGGAGGAGGAACTTAGAGTCAGGCAGAAGCAAGATGAGGATGGGGCTTTGTTGATATTTGTACTAAGGTACGAGGAGATACACAGAGACTTATATACTAACTGAAAGGACAGGATCCTTGTGATAAACACAAGACATGTGAAAGACGGAGTAGGAGAAACACATGAGAGGAGGAAACACATGAAAAGGGTAAACACATGGAAGGAGTAAGTAGCAACAGGGTGACAAGTAAGTGACAGGATGGAAACAGGGTATGACAGAAGTGGGCCAGACGGACCGGAGGAACAGAGTAGGAGTTCGGAGGAGAAATGTTGGAGTTGGTAGGAGATATGTCGGAGCTAATAGGAGATATGTTGGAGTTGGTAGGAGAGACGTCGAAGCAAAGAGGAGATGCGTTGGAGCAAGTAGGAGATGTATTGGAGTTGGCATGGATGTGACAGTTGATGGGAAAGCCAAAGGCTACAAGCTACAGTAACATGGTAGATCTATTTATGTGGTATATGAACGAGGAAAATAGTAGATTAGACTAGTAGTAATGGGGAAACAAGTGACCAGATTGTACAGCAAAAATATTTGGATGACCACAACAAACAGCACAAGCAGTGAATAGAGTGCCACATGGAGTGAGTGAGGAAACTACTGACCATAAACATCAAGGATATCATAATCAGTAGATGTGTTTTGCAATAAGTCAGTAGATTACAAACTTTATCAAGCATGATCACCAAGAACTAATAAGCAATATGTATGCAAGGTGTGTAGACACCTTGTACACAACCTGTTAACATCTTGTAAACAGCCTGCATCTTGCATCTTGTTCATTTATATATGTATGGGAAAGGGCCCAGGGTATTGTGTGGGCACACCCATACTAGTCCCCAGGCATATTGCAACTTTCAACATGCCTCATGTCCACCTGCATCCACAGTTTGCAACACAGGTTTTGTTGCAACCCATCCACACATGTTCTGAAACATTTCTCACGCCTGCCTGCATCTTTCAACTTATCCATTTATGTCTATTTAGTCTACACCTTGCAGTTGCAACACTGTCTAGAATTAGTTATATTCTCAACACGAGTTGGGCAGCAGTATTAGATCCATTGGCAGTGAGGGGTTTGATGCTCTGAGATTGCTCAGAGGACATGATGATGACGAGTAGAGTGATGGGGATGATGAGAGAAGTCCTGAAGATGATCTGGGTTGCAAGATACGGTCAAGAGGAGCTTGTAGGTACAAGGATGGCTGAGATTGATAGGCAGGGAGTTGAGATCTGGGTCGATGTTGGCAGAAAGTATATAAAGGGGGTTGTTAATGATCAAAGTGATGGATCAACAATATCAAGTGATCCTTGATGCATAGAGCACAATGGTCCAACAATCAAAGAGATCAGACCAGAGGATGATGAGTTATGACAAGAAAGAGGTGACTGATTTGCACACTAAGGGTTCCCCTAATGTTCCCAATGATGTACAGAGTGTGCCAATGACTCAATCTCCATCAAACTTGGCCTCCAGGGTTTTCAGGTCCTAGGAAGACAATGATGCAAGTTGCATAAGGGCAGGACAAGATCCTGAGGAAGGAGAGCAATATTGAGGTTTAGGGGCACAAAGGGGTGTTAGGAGAGATCAAAGGGAGGTCTTGAAGATCAGAGTAGTAGGTTGGGGTTTTCAAGGATGGGGAATCCAATGGAAGTAGTTTCAAGGCGATCAGAGCATGCAATGAGTGGCTAGAGCACAGGGCTCATAACCTGTTCAAGCCAAAACTTGCTGGAAATGCACAAAGTGCTGCTGAGGCTGCTCGGATAAGGTCCAGACTAGAGTCCAGTGTGAGTAACTGATGATATAGACAATTGTGGAGAGGTATACAGCACCTAGAGTCCAGTGTGAGTAACTGAAGAGTAGAAACACTGGGCTCTACAGGGTATTGCACTTTTGGGTAAATACATGTAAACAATAAGTGAAGGAAACAAGTCAAGGGCACATCTAGTGCTACAATGCAGTTATGAAGCTAAAACAAGTTGGTAGTAAGTAGGGTAGACCATGCTAGTAAGTAATAGAGTCATAAGAAGAGGTGGAAATCACCAAAACTAACAATAACATCCAACAAGCACTTATTCTTCATCAATGTATGTGTAATGAAATTTATTCTTGTCTACATTGTCAGCTAATACTAATCTATGCTTATAGTTATGGCATACCATGGTTTTCTTGGCTCCTGTTGGGTCAGATTTCCAGGGAAAACTGGAACCAATATACATCTCACAGGCTGGCGCAACAGTGATGAGGTACCCCAAATTAGGCAATGTGCCACAGCAGTGGCAGGGCTTGATATTCATGGTATTAGTTTTGTATCTCCTGAGCTGTACCAGCATGTATATGTTAAAAGTAATGTGACCAGACAGGAAATTGAACCCTAGACCTCCTAGATCTATACCAGATGCTCTAACCACTGAGCTATATGGTCAAGAGTACATGCCTTACTTGGGGGGTTTGACCCAAGTACTAGCTTGAGAACTAGTGAGGTGAGGTGCTGAGATTACACCACTTAACAGTATACACCTTGCATACATATTGATTATTAGTTCTTAGTGATCATACTTGATAGTCACAGCCTTAGTAGTCTACTGACTTACTGCAAAATGTTAGTTTTGGTGATTCCCACCTTTTCTTATGACTCTACTACTTACCATCATGGAACTTTCTTATCATGAGATCTGGGTCTTTGCTATGAACTGCATTGAGTTTCTGTGGATTCCTTTTCTGGTTCTTTGCATGGGACAGCACACATAGAGTCGGGGAGACAGATTGTGAATGATAAAGTGCTGACTTGGGCGATGATTGGGTAGGGACCGAGATTCTTCTCGGAGAGTTTCTTCGATGGTCGGGTAGACCTAAAGTACTTGGCTTGATGAATACCTGATCACTGACTTTGAAACCAGGTGCGGGTGATCTTCTGGCATCAGCAGGGCCTTGGTACCTTTTTTGGGCAGCAGCCATTTCTTCATGTAGGTACTCATGGAGCGATTCTAAGTCAACTGCATATTTCCTTGCCCGAGCCAATGAGAGATCGTGCTTGGGGTGCACAGCGAGATTCAGGTGGTATCCTTTGTTCGCGAAGAACGGTGAGACACCAGTCATAGCACTAGGGGCATTGTTGTAGGCGAACTCAGTGAGAGGTAGTAAATCCAACCAGTTGTGGTAGTTGCAGTACATCCTGAGGTATTGCTCAAGTGTTTGGTTAGCTCGCTCGGTCTGTCCATCACCTTCTGGGTGATAGCCTGAAGTGAAATGTAATTTCATATCTAAGGCCTTACCAAGTGATCGGAAGAAGTGCGAAACAAACTCTGAGCCTCAGTCAGACGTTACATGTGTGGGGATGCCGTGCTTAGCGAAGACATGGAGTAGGAAGAGCTGTGCAAGCTCGGGGGAGGTTATTGTATCGTGAGTTGGGATGAATATGGCTTGCTTTGATAGTCAGTCAATGACTACCAGTATGGCTGTGAAGCCGGATGAGGATGGGAGTTGCTCGATGAAATCCATCAAGATGGAATTCCATGGTCAGTCGGGGACCAGCAATTGCTTGAGCATTCCATAGGGTCGGTGACGTGGTGTCTTAGCTCAGGCACAGGTCATGCAGGACTTGATGTAGTTCTTTACGTAGGTATGAATGAGCTCTAGAGTGCGGTTCTGACCAAAGTGTCCTGATAGGGGATGGTCATGCTTGTATCTGAGGACACGAAGACGTAGGTCATTGGCCTCAGGGATGTACATGCGACCATCAAGATGTAGGTAACCAGTCTCATCAGTTGACCATCAGGGATTCGATGTGTCCGAGAGGTGGACTTTAGCAATGGGATCGGTCGGGAGGTTGGCTAGGATATTGGTGTGGAGACGCTCAACATCCATGAGTGCGCTTGCTCTGAGTACTGGAGTGTGTAGGTATGTCGCACGAAGGGAATTGGTGAGCTGTTCAGCCATGAACACCGGTCAGAGGTTCTGTGGATTGACTCGGGTGAAGCCCCTATCCCCCTCTTTGGGGTAGATGTCCCAGTGTCTAGTCAAGGCATCGGGCTTTGTGCCAAGTTTACCAGGTAGGAAACGAATGATCAGGTTGAAGGAGGAGAGATATTCTGACCATCGGGCTTGCTGTTGGGTGAGAACTTTAGAGGTAGAGAAATACTCCAGGTTTTTGTGGTTGGTCACAATGTCAATCGGGAAGGCAGGGCCCTCCAAGTAGTGACACCAGCTCTTGAAGGCCTTGAAGATAGCGAGGAGCTCCTTGTTGTGAGTATTGTAGTTCAGCTCAGGCACGGTCAGAGTGCAAGAGTAGAACACAATCGGTTGTATCTTGTCGTCCGAACCAGTGATGGATAAGATACTGGCGATCGCGTAGTCTGATGCATCAGTCTCAACTGTTAGTTGGGCACCTGGCTGGAAATGGGTGAGGATGGGAGCTGTAGTGAAGGCCTCCTTGAGTTGGTTGAATGACCGTCAGCAGATGTCGGAGAAATCCCAAGGGGCATCTTTCCATGTCACCCGAGTTAAAGGAACCACTATATCAGAGTAATTGAATATGAATTGACAGTAAAAGCTCGTGAAGCCCAGGAAGGACCGAATGTCCTTCACCTTGCGAGGTTCAGGCCAATCGCAGATTGTCTTGACTTTGTCTTGCGACATTGTCAAACCGTCGGGGGAGAGGAAGTACCCGAGGTACTCCACCAAGTCTGAATGGAACTCACACTTTTCGAGTTTGGTGTAAAGCTTGTGCTGGTGGAGTCGCCAAAGCACTTCCCGAACATGTTCAGTATGGTCCTCCATGTTGTCCAAGTAGACTAGGATGTCATCGAGGTAGACTACGACGCAGACATTGAGCATGTCTGCGAAGACGGAGTTGACGAATCGCTGAAAGGCTGCAGGGGCATTGGTGAGACTGAAGGGCATCACCTGCCACTCATACGAGCCATAGCGAGTTCTGAAGGCAGTTTTCCACTCATCACCTTTGGCAATGTGAACCAGGTGGTAAGCATGTCGAAGATTGATTTTCATGTAGACCTTTGCTTGACTTGGAGAGTTGAGTAGGTTGGAGATGAGGGGTAGGGGATACTGATCCTTCTTTGATATTTTGTTGAGTCCTCAGTAGTCAATGCAAAATTGGAGAGAGCCGTCCTTCTTCTTTACGAAGAGGACAGGGGCTGCATGGGAGGATGAGGTTGGATGGATGAAACCAAAGCATAGATTTTCATTGATGAATCCCTGAAGGGTTTCAAGTTCGATGGGGGAGAGTGAGTAGAGTCTACCGGGCGGTAATGGTGCTTCTTCTTCCAGTTCTGTCTTAAGGTTGTATTCCCGATGAGGCGTGAGTACCGATGCTTTCACCTTACTAAAGACATCGGCAAAGTCGTGGTATGCCTCCAGGACAGAGGAGAGGTCAGCAGCAGTGTCGACTGACGCAGCGCGAAAGCTACCGTCAGGCTTCAGTTGAATAGAGAACTGTTGAGAGCCATCAAGCTGGCAAGCCTTCAGAAAGGCTGCAGCGTTGATGAGAGCAATAGGGGGTGCCCGAAGACCGGGAGCCTGAGGCGGGTCAGTCAGGGAAGGAGATGAGACTGACGTGGCAACAAGTCTCAGCATGCTCGGTGAGTGTGCTACAGGGTCAGGGAGTGAGCTCGGGGTTGGCACTTGCTGCGTAGATGTTCTGAACTTAATACTGCTCAGTACCCAGTCAATTGACGGATTGTATTGGGTGAGCCAGTTGTGTCCAAGAATTACCTTACAGTCAGAGTCCAACAGGGTGACATAAAATGTCATTGGGGTGACATCGCCAGAGGGAAAGTGGATGGGTAGATTGGCTGCTTTGGTGATTATGGTGGTGGTGGTACTGTCAAATAGATGGAGAATGATCGGGGATACTGAGTAGCGTGAAAGAGTGTTCATATTGGCAAAAGACGGATCTACAAAACAGTGGGTAGAACCCAAATCTACTAATGCAGGGAAGGAAGGCATAGTATGGTCAATGATTGTTACAGAGGGTCGGAGAGAATTGGGGTCGGAAAGAGCGGCCACAATGAGTCAGGCCTCCATAGGTGCACAGTTGGGAACAATGCAACTCCCACTCTGTGCGGAGTCTCAGGAGTTGCTATCTATTTTTTTGCCTCGGTGGAGGCCGTCGGTTTGGCTTCCGATGTGTTCGTGGTAGTGGCAGTAGCTGCCCTAGCCTTGGCTGCTCAAGAGCCTGACTTGGGGCAGTCCTTGGCCTTGTGGCCAGTTGCTCCACAAAACATACACAGATTCATGTCGAACCTGTGCTTGCATTCCTCAGAGGTCAGCTTGCCATCCTTACCGAGCCTGTCCGAAAGCTCAGCAGTCTTGCCCGATTTGTTAGATTTCTGAGTCAGGGTTGATGACAAAGAGGACTGGGCAGCGTTGCCCGAGGATTTACCTTTATTGGTTTTACCCGACTTGGTGTTGGGGGTATTGGTACTAGTGCTGGTAGAGGTCTTGTTCTGACGTGCGACCTCTTCCTTGTGTTCCCAATATCAGGCATTGATCTCCTGGGTAAGGACATGAAGACCATTCAGAGTGCACGGCTTATTGATGTGGCTTATCTCATCCTTGATTTGGTCGGGGAGATCTGTGTAGAAGTGATGACGCAAGGTGCCATCGCCGTAGCCCCAAATCTGGGACGTGATATGGTTGAAGTCAACCATGTATCAATTGGCATGATGGTTTTCCTTCATGCAGAGGTGGTCGAGCTGATGCTCGGCATTGGCAACAGGGTTGTGAGGACCAAAAGTTGTTTGGAGTTCAATAATGAACTCTTCCCAGTCAGTCATCCGGATCGGACGGTTGTGGGGGTCTCCTGCACTGAGTAGGTCTGGCTCGAACCATTTGAGAGCCATTCCTTTCAGGTAGGATTGCATGAATGTGACCTTGATTCGGTCAGTATGGAACACCTTTGGTCGGTCCTGGAAGTTGAGTTCGCACTGGACTAGGAATGTGTGAAGCTTCTTTGGATCGGTACTGTCAAAGGTATCGGGTTCATGAACCTTGGTGTGAGTCAAAGACTCAGAGGAGCACAAAGATCGCAGGAGTCTGTTGATAGTGATGGAGAGGTTATTGAAGATGACTAGACCGGCCTCATCAGGGTTGGGGATGCCATCAATGGGGTCTTCACTGCCATCATCTGGGTTTGGATCATCAGGGTCATCATGTCACGACCGTGACATCCGATCACCCTGTACCCTATTGTCCGATCGCGTCCACGCGTTCGCCGTCTGTTTATAGTATGTACTCCCCTTTTCCGTTTCTCTCTATCTGTCTTGTAGCGCCACCGATCGGTGAGCGCGTTGTCCGGTCTGTCTCTCTGTACGGTCACTATATGTTCCCGTCCCGTTCTGTTACTAATACATTATCTATCGGTAACCTGGTTATCGCACTTACCGTACTTACTCAGCGCGCAGCGCGACTGCGCTCGTTGTTCGTCGGTAATCCCGACTCCCCGTACATCGCCTCATCCGTTCCACTTAGTATAAATACCTAGATACTCGGTCTGTTGTAGTTTCAGTTCGAATATCGAATAAGATACTTCTCCTCTGTTCTCCCTTCGCACTCTCCGTCCCTGTCTCGTGCAAGCACTCGGTCGTAGACCGTTTACCCTCGGACACTCCGTATAAACCTCGGTCGGCCTTCCTATCATTCGGGAAGTGCGACTACGCTACGTAGCATCTCGGTCTTACCGCTAGGCCAACCCCTGACCCCCAGACCCCTCGTAGAGATCAGATCGGTGAAGAACCGGTCTTGACACATCAGGACCGTTACCTCTGGGACCATTGTCACCAGGATGGTCATCACCTAGGTCATCGCCAAGATCTTCAACGAAGGCCCCAGGTGGGCAATGTAGGGGGTAAGTCCCTTGAAGGCGTGAAATATGGTGTTCGCCTGAGGATACTTGGTCTGGCTGGACTAGGGGAGCTAAGAGGTCCGGAGTGCAGGAGCGTGCTCAAGGGGTCTGGGAGTCAAGAGAGCAGAGAGGGGGTGAGAAGTGCAGCCAAATGCGCAGGGAATGTGCAGCTAGGGAGCCTGGGGGTTGCCTAGAATGTGTAGACACATGCAAGAAAAAGCAGAAGTAGCGGGAACCACAGGATATCACTGGAGCACAAGGGAAGGGGTTGTCAGAAGTCGTCAGGACACAAGAAAAGAGTGGTAGGACACAGGAGAAACCTCAGGACAGATAAAACACAGCATGACACACACTAAGACTCAGATGGGGCACAGAAGCGATCATCCTAGCTAAATGGGGAGTGGTAGTGTGGACCCTGGCACTTCTAGAACATAAAGCAAGAGAGAAAGACATGGAAATGAATAGGGAGCGAACAACGGACCAATAGTGATGGCATCCTTCCAAATAAGGAAAAGTGTGCATGCCCTGAGGCACAAGGAACAGGAACAAGCCCAGGAAACGTCACACACAGGAAAGGGAAGGAGCAGGACGGAGATGTAGGGCGGTGTCACACACCAAACAGGTTTGGTACAGTGAACATCGAAGATAACATCAATATTGAATGATCCTGATGTGAAGGATGAGCATGATGGAGCCTCATCGTAGCCATCTATCGCACAAGAAGACTATCCTGATGCAAGAGGCAACTGCCGACGTCTAGCAGTCATCACTCGCACAAGAACTGCCAACAAGCAGAAGAAACTGAAGGAATAACACCCATTATGGTATGAGAAAGGAATGCACACTTCTGCAGTCCAACTCCCAAACGAGCAAAGAAGCTGAAGAATTGATGGAGAAGTGAAGGAAAGAAGAGAAGAAACAATGTTAGCGCTCAAATGTCATTTTTAGGTGCCCAGTGCCAGCATTCCGATATTTTGAATAGCTCCTCCAAAGCTATCAGGCACATGACTATACCATCAGAGAGCCTGGAGCATGGTCTATCTGCCTGTCAAGTTCCGACATGGATCCATTCATTTCCCACGGAGATATTCCCCCTGCAATCCAGACGTTTGTCTCGTCAGTCACTATGGAGTCCGTATTTTCTCTGGATCATTTCTCTGCTATTGCTGCAGATCTCCACTATGTCCTGCTCTTAGGACAGCCTCTCCCAGAGTTCCCATGCACTGCCTGGCACATATCTTCCCAGCCTGCTCCCTCAGTCCCCCTCGTTCTCGGTCAGCGCATTC
>Ga0307518_10001575_pt1 | contig 16874 bp, 19 predicted proteins | sample 25_EM_MG_FD_203889 | JGI IMG/M metagenome (GOLD analysis project Ga0307518, IMG submission 203889) | Populus trichocarpa ectomycorrhiza microbial communities from riparian zone in the Pacific Northwest, United States - 25_EM | ecosystem: Host-associated > Plants > Roots > Unclassified | place...
CTTGGTACCGACAGTCTCAAACTCACCAGTCTTCTCCAACCCAGGCTTGATGCCAGGGTACGGACAGGGTCGGAATTTTAACGTTTTGCACGATGGACAGTTTCCCGTTGGGTATGCTCCACCGAGCTTAAGTGCGGGTAGCGCTCCCTCAGGGGGTGCACAGGATCCAGTGATTCCTTCGAATCTACGCCCAGGTTCTCAGCGCTACTCGCCATACTATGCGCCTCAACAGTCGCAGCCTCATCCTGTCGCCGAACGTGAATGGAGAGGGACATGGATAGGGATAGGGACAGGAGGAGCCAGCATGGCGAACGCCAGAAGGAACGATCCTCACGTGGGCGGAAGACGAATCTTACATATCCAACATCGCCAACACCCGCTGGCCTGATTAGTACCCCGCGCCGCCGATCTCTCGCGATCCCACTTTACGACCTTCAAGTCCCTCGCAGTCAACGCTGGACGAGCGCCGCCGCAGCGCAGCGGGTATGACACTAGCAATGCGTACGCAAACGCCAGTGGATCTCGCTTCCTCTACTCAGCGGTACAGTATTCCTCCCGAAGCTGTTGGTACTGCGGGGTCGGCGAGTACGCGGTACAACATCCTGGCTGAAGTGCCGGGTGTTGCTGGGTCTAACCCACGGTACGGTGTGCCGGGACGTACATCGACGGCGTCGTCGCATGGGTCGAATCCGCGGTACAGTGTGCCTGGACATACTTCGTCCCAGGGCTTGCAATCGCGAGGTGGCGGTGGGTACGTTCGGTACGATCCGCAGGACAATGATCCAGCATGGATATCGAGTCGGGAATCGCTCGATGCTGTTACGGACGCGAATACGGCTGCGAACGCGGGGGCGGGGCGGGGAAGGATACGCCGTGGATCTCCGGCTCATGGTTATGACAGGTTGCGTTGAACAGGAGAGTGTATGTGCGACATTTACGCGTTGTGACTTTTTTGTTGCGCGGTATATTATTTAGTTCGTGTGCATATGACTTATGATTTGGTTAGATACATGTATCTGTTTTTTTCTTTGTACAGTAAACGAGCGCTCTTTTCCATAGTCTCGTCCCATTCCCTGAAAAGGGAGTTTGTGAAATCGGGTATGCAACTGGTTGCTATGCCCAGACAGTGATTCGTTCCATATCGGACTCCAGAATGGCTTTCCCGGCAGGCATCCACAGTTTCTCTTAGAGTCTACAAAAACAACACGCATCACTGAGCCACTGACTCTGCACTTCAAGCAACCTCCCATCTCCCCACTTACGCCCACTCGTTCGTTCATCCTTCTTGTCTCTCTTCGCATGATTGAGGGAAAGGTGTACATACATATTAGGTTTGTGGAAATATACGCACAAGATTTATTCGAACTTGTTGCGACCAGGAGACCTTTGGCATTTGAATGCAGAGCGTATGCGGAACTCGATTGGAACCGTTCACCCTGGTGTCAGCAAGCAGCCTGACGAGGACATACCAGCGTGATTAAAACGTTGACCTGAAATGATGGATGAGTGTGGACGAGTTTAAAAAATCCGCTTACATAGTAAAAGGTACTTACATGCGTACAGTGTCGAGGAGTGTCATGGAGATTGACCAGGCTGGCACTGTGTGAGAGTGAAAAAGGTGAAAAAAGGTGAAAAAGTGCAAGTGCATAGACTTGGACATAAGATCAGTTTTCTTGCTGAATGCGGGAAGGGTGCACGTCAGGCGGCGTGTGTTTCTTGAAAGCAGAGTTTTCAGGAATTCCGTCAGGGCTTCAATTCCCTCTTTGGAACCTAGAATGACCACTAAGACGAGTCCCTGGGATACGTTGACGAGGTAGTATTGAAACTTTGAAAGGGGCGTGACGAAAGGAACACATTGCTCCGATTTCAAATAAGAGCAAGATGAATTCCCACCAGGACGTTAGGTCTTCTGCGAGATGGCCCGAAGGCCATGCACGACCGACACAAAGGCCATGCACGACCGACACAAAGGAATGTACGAGTCGGACATGTTTCGAGTCATGAGTCAGCTCGACAAGCCTTATCAGGTCCGAGGGAACAATCTACCCTTACAATAAAACAAAATTTTGGTTATAAAAAGGGGAGCACCAACTAGACGCTGAGATTACACGCAAAACAGTAGTAAATCAGAAAGGACATACGATATCATAGCACTGCAGGGAAATAAGTAGCCTCGTACACCAAAAATATCTAGATAACCACGAATGAGATGATGGATATATGAATGCGGATGAGTGAGAGGATGGCAACTATAGTGAGCACCGATGTAATTCCATGCATGATGCAGATAAAATAAAGAGCGTCCAATGTCGCGAAAAAAAAAAAAGAGATACATAGGTCACCGCTCTGGTAGTAACCCCAGCTCAGAACTCGCTTTGTCGAGAGAATCTTGGTCTGAGGAGATGATAGTGCCGTCGGGATCGAGACTGGGATCTGGTCTGTCATCGATGCTCTCTTGGTCTCCGTCCGGCATTTCACGCGGAGATGGAGAGACGAGACGTTCAAAGGGATCATATTCCGAGGTATTTTCAACGGGGTGATCCCGAGATGAAAGAGGATAACCAGTGCTTGATGCCGATACACTGTCGGCAAAGAACATGTAGAAGTAACGGGATGAAGAGCTCGCAGGTTGACCATGCCAATATCGCGGACCCTCTGGACATATGGGCGGTGTGGGTGCACGGTTTGAAATAAAAAGTCCTGCCGAGGCAGTTTCGCAAGGCGTATGGCGTATGCCCAACGGATTGCCGCTGCAAGTCATTGATCAGCACTGCCTCTGGATAACGTAGAATAACAATGGACTCACCATATTGCGCAGCCGACAGCCTCTCTGACGCAACCGCAGGCGCTGCGTGCTGACCTGACAATCGAGGGCCGCTCGAGGTAAGAGGGGTCGATAGGTACAACCGCAGAAGTGGCTTCGTCTTTTCCCGCCCAAACACTTGTACGCTGGCGGCGCCAAGCGCGCATATGGATGATCGCCCCACACCCATTTGTCCAACGAGAGTTTCGGTTGTGTGATGTTGATATGGGGGGGTAAGACGGTAGAGGAGACGGCGGCTCATACGGACCTCTTCCAATTGTCCACTGCAGCATCGGCTCCTCTTTGCCACAGTATAGAATGTGGTCACATGAATCTGAATCTGCTACAGCTCTCACTTCTGCAGAGAGAGAGATAGTATCGTCTGCCTGGTCCCATGTTTGAGTAAAGTCGTCGTCGTCTTCGTCGTCTGGGGAGATCCATGAAGGTGACGTTGGGACTATGATGGTTGGAGGTGTTGTACGACCACTTGTATAACGTTGGGTGTTCATGAAATTGTGATCGAGCCTCATTGCGCCTCTTCTACGTAAACGAGAGGCCTCTCCAGTGCGCACGAGATCAGATAGGACAATGGAGTCGTCTACATCTGTGAGCTGGACTGAATCAAGTGAATCTTGTCGCGGTGGAGATTCCGTTCTGTACCGAAGGGGCATTTTGTTCAGTGGTGGATGAAGTTCAATGGCAAAGAGGTCCTGTGGGGCATTGTGTAATGTTATGTAAGCGATGATATGACCCCCTGTGTGAGGGTTCCCCCATGCGGACGGACTCAGTACGTAGTGCATACCATACCTTACTACTTAGGTACCTTTTCATCTACCCAGACCTCGTTCGAAGTTCGTTGGATGCTGTCGATAAGGACGTGATCAATTTTCAAATTGGATGAAGACCCAATACCATGCGAAGTACCATGAATCCATCGAAGCTGAGGCAAGTGGCACCCGACTAGCATAAAACTGGGCTACCAACGTGCAAGTGCTATACGTGACGTATTGGCAAAACGTGCGTCGGTGCAACAACACGCTTCACTCCAGCGGTCTTCTCTTGGTCAACCACATCCACCGGCCTGAGTTCGGTGCCATGGATGTCAAAGACCGTCAACTCCCTTTATTCCATCTGCACAGCCAGTCCAATCTTAATCCCGGCCTCTATGGTTCTGGACCCGCGGGACATTGGAAATGGCGATCTGCCCGGGGAATTTCCCTCACGGTTATGGGGATCATGATGATCGTTTCAGCTAGTTATTTCCAATACGGTCGTTGGCAGTCGTGTCACAGTCCATCGTTGGTACTCCAGACAGGTGACGGACTTCCGACTGAGGCCTTCCAACAGACTTGGGCCCAGTACTCGCCTTACTTTCCTGCAGCGGAATACAGGCCCCCACCTGATCAATGTATCATAACTCAGGTGCGTTCTGCCTACCAATCAACATTTCGGGATGATTGAAAGGTTGATTGTTCTCGAATGAAGGTTAACCTGGTGGGTGCCAATACAAGCAACTATAGTCATCCTTATCCTGGTTTGCCTAGCTTCAAAGACACGGTGCAAGATACCCCACCGAAGGTGCTACGGAGAAAATACAATCATCCTTGCAGAAGCTGTTGGATGTCCATATCTACGCAAACGAGTCTCTTAATTTCCTTCGTAACTTCGATTGGGACCTCGGCAAAGGTGATATGGTGCCTTTCGGAAAGAAACAGTGCGCATGATTCTGTCTTCGTTTTCTGTTCTAATCCCTATATCACGAAGGACATTTGAAGCTGGTGTGGAACACTATAATAGATATCAGCATTTATTTTCGAGCGATCAGATACCATTCGTGAGAGCATCAGGGAATGACCGTGTTGTCAAGTCCGCTGCAATTTGGTCGGATGGTGGGCCTCTCGTTGCAATCGCCAGTTATATCTATATCTCACTAACTTCTGCCAGGTATCGCATTTGCGAGTAAGGATGTATACCACCCCAAGACTTCTGTCATCATCCTCGAATCAACCGGTGTAAGTACATCTCTCTGCCATGTGTTATCCTTTCGAACACCTCGCCAGTCGAACAATACCCTGGAGGATAAATCCTGTCCCAATGCATATGCAATAAAAAAGGAAATAGATGCCTGGCGAGACACCTTCGCCCCGCCCATAGCTGACCGTCTAAACGCTGCCGCTCCAGGCGCACATCTCAACAATAATGACGTCGTCCAGTTAATGCCTCTTTGTGCGTTCGAGACCCTCTTTCACGGGAAAACCAGTCCGTTTTGCGACATGTTCACATTCGAGGAATTTGAAGCACACGAGTACTATGATGATTTGTCCAAGTTCTATCTGACCGGGTATGTCTCACCATGGCGTAAGAAACTGATCACGACTGACGTGCAACAGTCCCGGAAACCCCTTTGGCCCCGTCCAAGGCGTGGGATACGTCAACGAGCTCCTCGCCCGCCTGACTTCACAGCCTGTCCAGGATCACACACAGACCAACTCCACATTAGACTCCTCGCCAAGTACGTTTCCCCTGAATCGGACATTCTATGCCGATTTCTCGCACGATAACCAAATGGTCGCGATATTCGGCGCACTGGGGCTCTTCCAACGAGGTGACGAGCCGAGCCCTCGGGCGGTAGACCCAGGGAGGAGATGGAGACTATCGAAGTTGACACCATTCTCTGGAAGAATGATTGTCGAGAAGCTGGTGTGTGATAACGATGGTAGGATCGGGAGAGTGGGGGAAGAGTATGTCAGGGTATTGGTGGACGACGCACTGCAACCCTTGACGTTTTGCGGCGCGGGAGAGGACGGAATGTGCTCGTTGGACGACTTTGTGGAGAGCCAAGCGTACGCCAGGGGGGGTGGAAATGGTGATTGGGAGAAGTGTTTTGATTGAGGGGGTCGATACCGATTGGATAGAAATTATGTACCTATAGAAGTACTTCAACACCGGGGGGCTTTCTCCTGAGAGTGTAATGATTCGTTAATGCGAAGTTACTTCAGGGGCATCGTGCAATTTTTAGTATAGCTGTCATTCCGCAGGCAGCCAAGTTCATCCTCGACCTGTAGCGCCGATTTCTGTCCCCTCATTCCTGAGAGCATTCTAACAAGTCGCCATGGTATGTCATCTTACATCGGACGACATTACACTACGTCCTCCCATCCCCTTCTCACTGTCGTCGAGTTGCAGCGTGTAGCAATGACTGTTATTGACGTCGTCAATGATGTTGCCTGGTACTGTGATTCATCGTGCAATTGTCGCCCAAATGTGACTCCACAGTGATAACAGTTATGGAAGTATGGACTACAAGTATGACTATCATAAGCGACTCCAGGAGTGGCCCGGTAGAATAAAATGGAATCGTACACGACACAATTACGCATCTGCATCACTCAGTCAAACGGCATGGCTCCTGATCGTCACACGGGACAATGTGTACCTTCAAGGCACCACCTAGTTCGTACCGAGATTCGTCTTCAGAGGTTCCCCGAGGAACGAATCTGGTAAGATCCCTCACTTGCTCCTTAACGATTTCGATGAACGGCCAAATCACCCTCGTACAGTGAGAATGAAAGACGCACCCCTGTAAGTGCAACATTATAAACTAGGACGCGTCCAAACTGTGTGTCGGTTATTAACTGCAACAATAATGCCCACAGGAGTTGCACTTACGTTGCCATGGAAGTGATCCAAGAGTTTGAGCGTCCACTGCTAGCTTTCAGTGTGTGAAATACACCTGCAATCGACGTGTGCTGACCTTCTTGTACCCCAGATCGCCCGGAGGTACGACCAATTGAGTCGAATTTATTAGCACATCGTTTCGATAAAGAGACACCTCTTGGTCATTTGCATCTTGGACGAAGGTCAGGGAGAAAGTTGCGTTCTCGACAGGTTTGGGATCTATATCGTAGGTCCAATAGTCCCCGTACTGTTTTCGAGCGCAAAAGGGTCGCGGGTGGAATCCTACCCAAGCTTTATTGCAGCCGAGTCTCGCGAACTCCCCTGTGAAACTCTTAGGTTTGAGGTCACTGAATCTGAAAATAACACTGAATGATTTAGTGCCGTCGATATTTTCTAGCGGCACTGATAACACTCTCCTAGAAAACACGAGGACGTCACCGAAAGATATGAAGTATAAGCCAGTGGGACCTACTTCGCGCGGTGATACACTACTTTAGTGAGCCGTCTGGATGGGGCAAAGAGTGGGGGTTCGGGTGAGGCTTCGGGGGTGTCGTCGTCGGGTTTGGTATCGTTGTCATCGCGAGTCCAAGTCAATTTTCCGTCGGCGTCCACTTTGCCAAGGAAGTATGCGGGTTCACTTAACTTCAAGAAATCCTTATGAGGTACAAGCTTCGTATCAGAAGAGTCTTCAAGGTAGACAAGGTAACGCCGGTGGTAGGTTTTGCGATTATTGAGCAAGGAGCGAAAACGGACGACAGCGAGGGTGGCATCGGGGTCATCGAGTGACGGAGTCATGAGGAATAATGGAATGGTGTTCTGGCGGCGAGGAGCCCTACGGACGTCATCGATTGTGTCGAAGCTTGACGGAAGAACTGCTCCATCCACGTCCAATCGCCCGCTGGGTACCCGTCGGATATCGTAGACAAGGTTCTGGAAATCCTCGAAGGATTTCTCCAGACAGACAAGAGGAAACTTGCTAGGGTGGAGGCTGGTTGTATCTACTGCGGTCGAGTGGGTAGCGTACAATTTCTTAGCCTTGTCAAGGAAAGATGGAGTAGATTCCGAATTTTCGCATGACCCTGGAGCATCTTTATCATCAGGATGCTCGCTCGACATGATTATCTGGGAATCGATTTGGACAAAATTCTTTTCTTCTATCCCTCCTTCATCCCCATTCCGGATGCCCCTGATAAAGTGACCGAGCATTCGCAGAAGACGAAGGTGATCTTCAGCAAAGGCGTTAGCTGAAGCCAGCGCGCGTTCTGCGAGTTTGGGAATGAATTTTTTGTACGTCGTCATCGAGTCAATGAGGGTGGTGAAGCGATTGCGAAGGTCTCCAAGTTTGCTGAATACAGCAAGGGCTTCGTCAGCAACCGTCTGTTTCAGCCTGAATACGGCCAAATCTGCCTCCGCCGCACATTGCAGTTTCTTCGGAATGGGCTGGAGGGTGACAAACATCGGGACGCCTCTGATGGGTCTGTCCTTCGGCTCCAAGTTGGCAGCACCGTCAATGTTGGCTGCAGAGGCGTCGTCTCTCACACCCTCCTGTGGACTATGCTTTGGAAGTCTAGGTGGACCGCCACGGATGAGGTCGGCTGCGCGGGGGACGATGTCGAGTATATCCTTTGCATTCACTGGAACCTTGTCCAGCTCAATATCAGAGTACACCTGCAAGCTGCATTTTCTAACTGTTCAAGATCGACAGTTTCAGGAGATCCTTACCTTCAAATCAAACTTGTTGTCCAGATTGCTAAAATCTTCTTTGGTATCAGCCGCAGCTTCTCCAGTGAGAGGGACTAGGCCTTTCAGGTTATTGAGGTCAAGAGCCAGATTCCTTGTTAGATCTTCCTCGACCGCCTCTCTGGAACTCTCCGCCATGCGGATTATGACGTTGCCCCCATAAACGACAGCTGAAACGATGTGGGTCGCGAACCCGTTGGCGACATGGGTTTCTTCGAGTGTTCTAAGAATGTTGTGAACCAAACCATTCTCGGCAAACAGTAGACGGCGCTCCTCCGTCTGCATCTTCAGTGCCATCGCCCATGATCGCACCTGACTGTTGGACTTGGAATCCTTCAGATAGGAGGCTGAACCTTTAGCCTTCACGAGACCAGTAAGGACATCGAGAGAGAGGCTAGGATCAACATCCAAAATACTGGCTTTACTCGTGACGGAGTCGGACAGCGACAACGAGAGATCTGTACGGTTGACGTCGGCAACCGTGGTGAAGTATTTGATCGAGTCCTCCCTATACAGCTGGACGCCGAGGAACTGATTGGTGCGCTCATCAAACAGTTCCCCGAGGCGGATAGTGTGGCCAAGAGTAGGGCGTTCAAACACGGTCGGCCTGCTTTTATCGGAGTATTGCAAGCTAGTAGACATGACGGGTGTTTATCCTGTGGGACGGGCAAGCTCTGTGAGTTAGGCGGTGTGATGAGTGCGCTACCCAGTGGTACGTACGAGTCCTTTGCGGGCTAGGATTTATATATCACTTCGTTGGGCGTAGAACTCACGATCGATGAATCGTTTCAGAAGAAGTTCACCCCAAGAGTACCGTTGATGGGTGCAGATACAACGTTGTAGACATCTGATCTGACCGGCCCTAGCTTCATTTATGTCCCATGCTCGAGGTAGCTTCCCAACGTTACAAAACGGAGCAAGTGGTCAAATTCGTATCAACTGTTGCATTCACAGGTACTTTTCTTTGTGTGTTAAGTTGATCTATTTGCCAAGAACCTATACTGTGTATCCATCCTTAGGAAATATGTCAGAAAAGACTTGTGGAGGACGTGCCAAGAATGCCTCGAGGCTGATAAGCTCAACCGACACTGGATTACTGAGGTGGCGATCTGGCCCTAAGTGGCCTTAGGTGGGCGTCTGCCGCCAGGGTGCGGAGTGCCGTGTAGGCAAAGGGCTTGTTGTCGTAGGGTCTTGCTCGGTTGGTAGTAGTACCTTTGCCCATGGGTTCTGGGAGTTTGAAGACAAGCTGAAGACAGGAACTGCAAAACCTAAAGTCCTAAAGTCTAGCCACAGTATTACTGAGGACCAGATCTCGCTGCAATGAGATACGTGCGTGCGGGCCCTTGAAGTGATGCCCATCGCCACCTATTTCCTAGCCAAAGGCTCAAAGCGGTCTTTCAAAAATGAAGTATTACGTAAGGACAGCTACGTCCACTTGGAGGCTCTTTCAAGTAGCTCTTGCGGCGAAACAGAGTCAGTAAACTTCCAAGTGCAGAAGTTGGACATGTGGAACGTCTGACCGATTGCGAATGGCTCAGGAACAGCCACTCAGCCCCTCAGCGGGGCTGTTCAGTTCTCCAAAGGTGACCATCACTGTTGCTCTCACCGCGAGGCAGTGTCCTCTCTGACCTGTGGTTGGCTCACCCTACGTTCTCAGTCGCTGCTGTGGAGTAATATGACAGACACTTCACATAAAAGATTAAATTGCCATAATGCAGGCATTTATCAGCGCTCCGTGCTGGTCCGGACGATGATCATCCTGCGTCTCTACCTTTCCTCGTAATGAGCCAAGGATCCTCGAGCTCTCCCATCCTCAACCCCGTCGTCTATCTCAACTACCTCAATTATACAGTTGCACATGACTATGAGGTCACAAGGGATGTATCCCTGGCTACACTTGGTGTACGTCGTGCAGCTGTGGTCCCAGTACCTTACCCATCTGATGTACACCGGTGAAGGCCCTGGCCTGGGACATTCTTTCGAGTATTCCAGAAGATTGCACGTTGATCCAGACGGGGAAGATATCCGCTGTGTTGTTTGCTTACTTCCTGGCCAGGTCAGGTGTTTCGTCCGTCTATCCTAACTATTTTCCTGACATTTTCAACAGACCATCTGCGCTCACTATGGTAGTTCTGGATGTCATGCTAAAAAGTAGGCGTTTCCTCGTATTCGGAGCACACTTATCTGATGAGTTGCACTTTTCTCTGTGTTGTAGCGGGTCCAATCAATAACTGCACCGTCATAGCCATTGTCCTCATGGCGCTGCAAACAGTCTCGACTGCGGCATCCTCGTACCTCTTCCTCAAACGTGTCCACGCTGTTTACTACGGAAGCAACATAGTCAGGCATCTCTTTAGTTTTTTGTGGCTCGTCGGCGTGGGCACCTCCTGTGCAGTGTTTTCTGGGACTCTACAGGACTACAGCGAAATTGCTGACACGAAACACTGTCTGCGATACCAAAACCAGGCACAATTGACCGTCGCTTATGCGATGCCTGTTATCTTCGACGTCCTTGTCTATTTTGCGATTTCATACAAGATCATCACCACCCATAGATTGGGGAAGAAATGGTCCTGGGGGGACTTTTGGCGTGGAAAAGCATTCCCTCATTTCTCTCAGGCGATATTAAGCGGAGGACAACAGTACTATGGGTAAGGAACGGTATTGTTCTAGTGGCAATCTAGATGCTCGACACTATTCTTTCTGCACAGAATTACCAACTCGCTCAACATAACACGGCTGACGGACGGCTCACAGACCAGCAAGTCTCCTACACTCCGACTCCTTTTCGTGAGTCCCGCCGTGGCGTTGACGAGCGCTATGGCTTGCCGAGTATACCGCAATCTGATCATCGAGTCATTGCTCGACTCGGAAGGGATGAACGGGAAGTCATTGACTGCGCCAAAATTCGCAGATAGACGAGTAGCGAACCAGACGCTTCCAACGAGCACGATAGCATCCGTGTCGCCCTATTTTGAGTCTGATGTCGAACGCGGTTGTAGTGTTCCAAAGAAAAAGATGGCTTTGTGACTTGTATTACTTTTCCGTTAGCAATGTAGTCCCTCGTTTGTTGGACGACTTTGTGGAGAGACAGGCGTATGCCAGGGGGGATGGAAATGGTGATTGGGAGAAGTGTTTTGATTGAGGGGGTCGATACCGGTTGGATAGAAGGTACTTCGGGGGGCTTTCTCCTGAGAGTGTAATGATTTGTTAATGCGAAGTTACTTCAGGGGCATCGTGCAATTTTTAGTATAACTGTTATTCCGCAGGCAGTCAAGTTCATCCTCGACCTGTAGCGCCGATTTCTGTCCCCCCTTCCTGAGAACGTTCTAACAAGTCACCATGGTATGTCATCTTACATCGGACGACATTGCATTACGTCCTCCCATCCCCATCTCACTGTCGTCGAGCTGCAGCGTGTAGCAATGCATTAGCTGTTATTGGCTGATTGCGTGTAAATCACTCTGGGTACTTCGTCGTCAATGATGTTCCCTGGTACTGTGATTCATCGTGCCAATTGAGCAAACCAGTGATTGCACAATGGCCCAAACGTGACTCCACAGCTTGCTGATAACAGTTATGGGAGTATGGACTACGAGTATGACTGTCATAAGCGACATCCAGTTGGACTTGGGATAGGAGGCTGAGCCTTTGGCCTTGACGAGACCAGTAAGGACATCGAGGGAGTGGCTAGGATCAATATCCAAAATACTGACTTTACTCATGACGGAGTCGGACAGCGACAGCGAGAGATCTGTACGGTTGACGTCCGAAACCGTGGAGTCGAATTTGGTCGCATCCTCCCTATACAGCTGGGCGCCGAGGAACTGATTGATGCGTTCATCAAACAGTTCCCCAAGGCGAACAGTGTGGCCAAGAGTAGGGCGTTCAAACACAGTCGGCCTGCTTTTATCGGAGTATTGTAAGCCAGTAGACATGGCGGGTGTTTATCCTGGTGGGATGGGCAAGCTCTATGAATTAGGCGGTGTGGTAAGTGCGTTACCTAATACCTAGGACGCACTAGCATAGTCGTTTCCCAACGTTGCAAAACGGAGGAAGTGGTCAAATTCGTATCAACCAGTTTGTTGCATTCACAGGTGGTTCTCTTTGTGTATTAAGCTGATCCATTTGGAACCTGTACTGTGTATCCAACCCTTAGGAAATACGTCAGAAAGAACTGACGACTAGACTTATTGATTTCACGAAATATAGCAACTTATGGAGGATGTGCCCAGAATGCCTCGAGGCTGACAAGCTCAACCAACACCATGATGGATTACTGAGGTGGCAATCTGGTAAGTGGCCTTATGTGAGCGCGCCCGCCTGCGGAGTGCATTGGGCAAGGACTTGTTGTCATAGGGTCTTGCTCAGTTGGTAGTACCTTTGCCCATGGGTTCTAGTTCGAAGACAGGAACTGCAAAAAAACCAAAGTCTAGTCACCTGAAGGTTGAGGACCAGATCTCGCTGCAATGAGGTAGTACATGCGTGTGGGTCAAGTGAAGCCCATTTCCTAGATTGGCTGACTACGCTACGAGAGCTCAGGTACAAACATAGATAAATACCTCGTCAGCCCGCGGAGATGTGGATAGAAACCAGAGATAAGGAATTTCAGAAGGAGAGACGGATTGGCGCGGATGGTAGGAGAGTCGCGTTTTTATTTACCCCATATACGCCCCGCTAAAAGGATAGAGCGATCATGCCACGAGTTTGCAATTTGACGAGGTTAGAAACCTGCAGGGAAGATTCTGACTAACGGGATCATTCCTAGATGGAGAGAGAGAGAGAGAGAGAGAGAGAGAGAATTCTAAATTTGTATACCGCTGCAAGCAATCATGCCTAGATAGAAGTGGGAAAGGGTTTGGGGCCAGACCGACTCCAAAGGTGACCATGACATCTATGGAATGCTGGACAACCGCGCCCCAAAGAAGCACTGCTTCGACCGAGCGGCAGAAGTCTTTAGCAAGTAGCATCGGCGGGACTCCAAACACCCTTTTACAGAACATTGAAGTGCATTTTGTCAGATATTCACTGTCCACCAGAACAAGCCGCCGGGGATGGCAGGTACAGAGATACCATGACGACAATGACCTACTACCCACACTAGTGAGAAGGTGGTTGTGGTCGACGCGGGAGAGGTGGTGGAGAAGTTGTGGTCGCAGGGTAGGGCTGGGCAGGCTGACAGCACGGGCAGCCGTCGCTGTTGTTAGCATCGTCATGCCGCTGGAGGTTGTAGTCGTGGTGAGGCGGTCATCATCGTTGTGAGCATTAGAATATACTGCAAGAAATTAACGATGCTTAAGGAGGTGAAACTGAACCACGCGAACCAACAGGGACGCCAACACATTATACCATAGTAGAACACACCAATTGATGTGTTAGGGGGCACGAATCAAATGTTTGCATTCGACAGCACCAGCCAACTTATAGTTGTGTTTTCTGTTGCAGGTGAGCTGCCGTGATCGAGCGAACGTACTCACCACTCACCTTCTATACCCGTGGTACCCTGATGCTGGTGGTGATGGTCGTTCGTCGTCATTGGGGCATCGAGCATGACGCCCGCCCATTGGCTCACATAGGTGAGCTACCATGTGAATCCATCTTCGGGTGATTAGAACCGAACGCTGACAGAAAGTGGTCACTTCGTTGGCGCCGATGTCGAATGGCACTGAAACGGCCAATATGAGGATGTGTGGGTGTTGGAGGTGAGACGCAGAGTCAAGGTGGCGGATGGCTTGAGAGCCACATGGGTGCGTCGAACGGGCACAGGCGCGTGCCAAGCGTTGAAATAGATGCTATAATGCGTACAAATGCACCAGAAAATGTTAGAACGTGCAAAATGAGAAAGAAATGTCCAGACTTACCCATTGAGGCTGTCAGACAACACTCGGATGGCGCGAATGGCTACTATTCGAATGGCCGAGTGTATGTACACAGCATTGCAGACAACACGGAAATAGTCTCCTTAAGCCAGACTCTCTTCGTAGATGAAAATAGTTGTTCCTCTAGAAGGAGAACGCGGAAACGGCTGAAGACGAGCCAGAAAACGTTAGAACGTATCGAAGATCTAAAATTCACTGAGTACGCCCAAAATCGAGTAGCGTGAACCTGCCGATCAATGGAGAAGGGCCAGTGTCAACTATGTCAATGTATACGTACTGATGAACACCCCGATCATGGTCCCAGGTCGAAAGATCGTCTTTGGACAAGTTGCGAGTTAAGACAAGGCGGGCACTGGAGCGCGCGAGTGTCGCACGACCCCATGAAGCATCCATGCGATATCTATAGATCGAGCCGCATCGACGCACATGAGTTAAATTCGAACCTAGATATGTCGAACGACATATCATAGTAGCCTAGTAGATACCCTTGTCAACAGCCGTACTTTCAGGACCCCTGTAGATGAACATTTCTGCATCATAAACACGAATGGCTGATAAACATAACACGTTGATACTTTACCGAAGGCAAGGTATACTTCGACATTGTGCAAAATTTGATAATGATATGCACCTCAACATTCTGTAAAAGGGTGTTTAGAGTCTCGCCGATGCTACTTACTAAAAGAAGTAATGGCTTCTGCCGTTCGGTCGAAGCACAGTACTTGCTTCTTTGCCAAGGTGCGGTTGTCCGGGATTCCATACCATCACTACTATGAATGCTCTCACCGCGAGGCAGTTGTCCTCTCTGACCTGTGATTGGCTCACCAAACGTTCTCAGTGGAGTGATATGGCAGGCACCTCGGATAAAAGACTAAATTGCCATAATGCAGGCAGTTATCGATGATCATCCTGCGTCTCTACTTTTCCTCGTAATGAGCCAAGGATCCCCTCCCATCCTCAACCCCGTCGTCTATCTGAACTACCTCAATCATACAGTTGCATATGAGTATGAGTATACAAGGGATGTATCCCTGGTTACACTTGGTGTACGTCGTGCAGCTGTGATCCCAGCACCTTACCCATTTGATGTACACCGGTGAAGACCCTGGCCTGGGACATTCTTTCGAGTACCTCCGAAGATTGCAGGTTGATCGAGACGGGGAAGATATCTGCTGTGTTGTTTGCGTACTTCCTCGCTAGGCCAGGTGTTTCGTCCGTCTATCGTAACTGTTTTCCTGACATTTTCAACAGACCATCTGCGCTCACTATGGTAGTTCTGGATGTCATGCTAAAGAGTAGGTGTTTCCTCGTATTCGGAGCACACTTGTCTTATGAGTTGCACTTTTCTCTGTGTTGTAGCGGGTCCTATCAATAACTGCACCGCCATAGCCATTGTCCTCATGGCGCTGCAAACAGTCTCGACTGCGGCATCGTCATACCTTTTCCTCAAACGTGTCCACGCTGTTTACCACGGAAGCAACGTAGTCAGGCACTTCTTTAGTTTTATGTGGCTCGTCGGCGTGGGCACCTCTTGTGCAATCTTTTCTGGGACTCTCCACGACTACAGCGAAATTGCTGACACGAAACATTGTCTGCGATACCAAAACCAAGCACAATTGACGATCGCTTTTGTGATGCCTGTTATCTTCGACGTCCTTGTCTATCTTGCAATTTCATACAAGATCATCACCACCCATCGATTGGGGAAGAAATGGTCCTGGGGGGAGTTTTGGCGTGGAGAAGCGTTCCCTCATTTCTCTAAGGCTATATTAAGCGGAGGACAACAGTACTATGGGTAAGGAGCGGTATTATTCTGGTGGCAATCCAGAGGCTCGACACTAATCTATCTGCACAGAATTACCAACTCGGTCAACATAACACGGCTGGCGAACAGCTTACAGACCAGCAAATCTCCTACACTCCGACTACTCTTCTTGAGTCCCGCTGTAGCGTTGACGAGCGCTATGGCTTGCCGAGTATACCGCAATCTGATCATCGAGTCATTGCTCGACTCGGAAGGGATGAACGGGAAGTCATTGACTGCGCCAAAATTCGCAGATAGACGAGTAGCGAACCAGACGCTTCCAACGAGCACGATAGCATCCGTGTCGCCCTATTTTGAGTCTGATGTCGAGCGTGGTTGAAGTGTTCCAAAGAGAAAGTTTTGACGGCTTTGTGAATGTCATGATGAGGATTTGATGACTTGTATTACTTTTCCGTTAGCAATCTAGCCCCTCAACTCTGCCTCAACTACCTTTAATACCTCGAGGCTTGATCCCATGCGGATAAAAAAGAAGGATCTGAGCTAGTCCCAGCGTTATATCATCCTTACCAAGTATGGTCCGAGGACCATTCCTGGATAACCTACACTGTCCATGAGGCATTGGCATTTGACTGGTTGAATGCTGGGGAGTTGCCTTTTTGTTTGTTAGTTCCTCCGTTGGGTCTTCCTCTGGATCCACCACTTGTCAGATTGTAACCACGCAGTCCACGGCCGGCTGAGTGGCATTTGCTGAAGCCCGTCGCCTAGTGGGGGCGATCTTCAAACACCAAGCATTAAAGAGAGGTACGTCTACTAATAAGCACTTCAAGCGCGTCTTGCGGCGAAACAGAGTCAGTATTAAACTTTTAAGTGTAGAAGATGCACGTCTGTGCCACTCGTCGGATACCCTCAGCGGTATGGCAAGAGAGGATCCACACTGGCTAGTACCAGTGTGGTGCTGCACGGGGACGAGAAAAGTGCTGGCGTGCTCCCGAAAGGGACATTCTCGCCC
>Ga0307518_10001576_pt1 | contig 16873 bp, 17 predicted proteins | sample 25_EM_MG_FD_203889 | JGI IMG/M metagenome (GOLD analysis project Ga0307518, IMG submission 203889) | Populus trichocarpa ectomycorrhiza microbial communities from riparian zone in the Pacific Northwest, United States - 25_EM | ecosystem: Host-associated > Plants > Roots > Unclassified | place...
CGATCACTGTTCTCCAGCTCTTCTTGAGTTCGTCCAAGCCTGTGCTGAGATTTGCAGCTGTCCGTACTTTGAACAAGGTTATGATTTTACTTTCAGCTATGACTGGCTGTTTTTATGGTCGAATGTTCTGATGCTAGTAATGTAGATTGTAGGGTTATTGCTTGTGCAAGGGAGTGTGTTGTATTGCTCTTGTAGTTTTCCAGAATGCCGGGGAATCAGATTTTGGTGATGGGGTTGTTGGAACTTTTGTGCTTTGTCCCAGTGAAAGTGCCCGTGTTTTGTTCACGAGAGGAGTGTGTGAAATATTAAACTGCTCAATTTTCATTGATGTTGATTACCTGAAAAGATTTATCATCATCTTGTTTGGAAATTTTCACATCATATATGCTGACTATGACTTGAATATTTTGCAGGTGGCCATGACTCATCCCATGGCTGTCACAAACTGCAACATTGATATGGAGAGCTTAATTTCTGACCAGAACAGAAGCATTGCCACTCTTGCAATCACCACTCTACTTAAGACAGGAAATGAATCAAGTGTGGATCGCTTGATGAAGCAGATAACAAATTTCATGTCAGATATAGCTGATGAGTTCAAAATTGTTGTTGTGGAAGCCATAAGGTCACTGTGTTTGAAGTTTCCCTTGAAGTATAGATCATTGTAAGCAATATTTCCGAGAATTTATTGTTTGAAATTATATGTTTTCATGGACATTTCACTCTATATATATATAATCCCTTGTTACATAGCCCGTGCTAATGTTCTTAGCTGTTACTTTCAGGATGAACTTTTTAAGCAACATTCTCAGGGAGGAAGGAGGATTTGAGTACAAAAAGGCTATTGTAGATTCAATTGTGATCCTTATCAGAGATATCCCTGAAGCAAAGGAAAGTGGTTTACTTCATTTGTGTGAATTTATTGAAGATTGTGAATTTACCTATCTATCCACACAGGTAGCATTTCTCGTCATTCATAAGATCGCTGCTTTTATTGCTGTTGTTATGCTTTTTTCCCCATCTAACTTTGTTAGTTGCTATTTCATTCGCCTTATTAGATACTCCACTTTCTGGGGATTGAAGGCCCAAAGACCACAGATCCCAGCAAATACATACGCTATATCTACAACCGTGTGCATCTTGAGAATGCTACTGTCCGGGCTGCTGCTGTGAGCACTCTGGCAAAATTTGGTGCTATGGTTGACGCACTGAAGGTACTGTGGGCATGATCTTTGCATACTTGTGTCCTGTGGTATCTGGTATGACTACTTTCATTGAAGACGGACTGTTTCTTACATGAGCTGGAAAATTTATTGTTGCTTTGTGTTGCAGCCACGAATTTTTGTCCTGTTGAGGCGCTGTATCTTTGACAGTGATGATGAGGTGAGCTTCTTTAGAATAGTGCACTTTGCAAAGTTTATATAAATTGACACGTTACTTTTTTTAGCATCATACACATCTCATGGAGTTTAAGTCCATGAATATGTTTGTGTGCACATGCATGAGCCTCCTATTGAAAGAACGCTGTTTGATAATCATGTTCAATCCTACCTCTTCAAAAACTTGTTTTGTTTTTTCACATGTTATTTTTTTGAAGTATCTCCTCTTCCTTGTCCGCAGGTTCGTGATAGAACAACACTTTATCTCAGCACACTTGGGGGTGATGGTGAAGTGGTTGAAACTGATAGAGACACAAAGACTTTTCTCTTTGGAGACCTGGATATCCCTCTTGTGAATCTGGAGACAAGTTTGAAAAATTATGTGAGTTTTCTGTTCTATCTTACCCATTTTGCACTACTATTGTATTCATCTCATGTGTTTTCTGTTTATGCAGGAGCCTTCTGAAGAGCCTTTTGATATTGATTCTGTTCCAAAAGAAGTCAAGTCTCAGCCGCTTGCTGAGAAGAAAGCCCCAGGCAAAAAGCCAACTGGTCTTGGTGCTCCTCCGGCTGGTCCTCCATCTACCGTTGATGCTTACGAAAGGCTTCTTTCCTCTATTCCAGAGTTTTCGGACTTTGGGAAGCCTTTCAAGGTTCTATATCCAAATTATTTCTTGCCACATTAGCCACATGGCACACCATGTTTTTGAATTGCTGAGTTAGGAATGATTAAATTTGAGCTTTCTTTATTTCTCCTCTTTCTTTCTACAGTCCTCGGCACCTGTGGAGCTTACAGAAGCAGAAACAGAATATGCAGTTAATGTTGTTAAGCACATATTTGATAGGCATGTCGTGTTCCAGTACAACTGCACCAACACGATTCCTGAGCAATTATTGGAAAATGTAATGACATGTTTGGAGAGCTGTATTTACTTTTCTGTCTACTCGGTTCTATCTTATCAAATTGTTCTGTTGACTTCAGGTCTCTGTTATTGTGGATTCGTCAGAAGCGGATAACTTTGCAGAAGTAGCATCCAAGCCTTTACGATCTCTTCCTTATGATACACCTGGACAAACCTTTGTGGCATTTGAGAAGCCTGAGGGAATCACTGCTGTAGGAAAGTTTTCAAACACATTGAGGTTCATTGTTAAAGAGGTACATTTTCCTGCTTTATTCTTGTGACGATGCATGCATTTGCTTTTCTAAGTTATTGTGCATGAAACGTTTTTGGAATTTAACTTGGTTAATTTGCTATTTTGATATATTAAACTGGTTTGAATTGTTTGCTCTCACAGAAAACGAAGTAATTTCATTTAGATATTTGGTTTAGTTTATTCAAAAGAAATGCAAATGTTTGTTGGAATATTTTTCTGTTCACAACCACTATATAGTTCTTGGTATAATTTTTTGACTCTTTTGTATTGGGTGTTTTCTATTAGGTTGATCCAACTACTGGTGAGGCAGAGGAGGATGGCGTTGAAGATGAATACCAACTGGAGGACCTTGAGGTTGTTGCAGCAGATTACATGATGAAGGTCGGAGTCTCCAATTTCAGGAATGCTTGGGAAAGCATGGGAGATGAATTTGAGCATGTGGATGAATATGGCCTTGGCCCAAGGGAGAACTTGGCTGAAGCTGTTATCGCTGTCATCAACCTTCTTGGGATGCAGCCTTGTGAGGTTAGTTTATCATTATGTGATTACACAATGAAGTTAATTACAGAAAATTTGACTATCTATAAAAAAAATAAGAATGGACCAGAACCGGTTGAATTAAGAAATCAGGCCATAGCCGGAGAGGTGAAAGTTCCTTTCTATTGGAGTGTGAATGCTGGTATTCTGATATCGTTCCATAAATTTATCCTATTCTTGAAAATCGCTGATCATCTTTCTGAAGTCGATCACACTGAATGCTGGTATTCTGATATCATTTCATAAATATGCACGCTGTTATCCCTTGATGATTAGAGTTGCAATATTTGAGCTGCATAGGACCGCATTAACTGCATAATGCTAATGAGACCTTCAATTTGAACTATTTTTATCATTTAGTAGTCCTTTTTGGTTTTTTCAAGTATGATATCATTATTTGATATTTGAAGTCTTGTTGGAATTACGTCCCTATAATCTCTGTTAGCTGATGTTCTTATATATTGTCTTGTCTTCTGTGGTGTTCAGGGAACTGAGGTTGTTGCAACCAATTCAAGGTCACACACGTGTCTACTATCTGGTGTTTTCCTAGGCAACGTGAGGGTGCTTGCACGGTTGCAGTTTGGAATTCATGGTTCTAGGGATGTTGCAATGAAACTGGCTGTTAGATCTGAGGATGAAGCCGTCAGTGATACCATTCACGAGATTGTATCAAGCGGCTGAGTTGTCAAGTCCAGTGATTGTTCCTCTTTCTACTTCGGCTATTTGCTGGATGAGGTCAGGGGCAGATTGCTGTAATCAAGTAAAACCTGCTATACAAAGAGTTGCAAGTCATGGAAGGGAAGTTAGGCTTGCAGGGAGACTGTATTTGCATTTAACTTGAGCCGACCTTTTCTCTCTTCTTTCTAGGCTAGCAATGTCAATCTTGTATAATGCAAATCAGGTCCGATAGAAAGATTTTTCTTTCTTTTATTTTCCCTCCCGGAAAATTCTAATGTGGCATTTCAGTATAGAGTGTTCCATTAAGTATCAATTAACTTTTGTCCGTGATATGGGACATTAATTTTTGGGGCTCGTATGTTATCATCACAGTATTATGCATTTGCAATAATTAATGATTGTAGTAGCATTGCAAAAAAAACTTTTGTGCTGCATTCATTACTCTTGTTTTTGCCATGTCATTTTAATAATGGTTGCTGGGCTGTAAAATTCCGTACTAGTCGATGAAGGGTTAAGCCTTCAATTCCGTCTCGTATTGATCTCGAATCTCGATACACTTGAGGAAATCATGGCAAGAAGTTTTAGGTATCTCACAATTTCCGCTTCAGTTATGATTATTCAACGAGTCCGAATGTAAAAACAACAAAAAATGGTGATAAAATTGAAGAAATCAGAGGAGGGGTGAGTTGCTATTGAAAGCCGAATCATCTGGAGACTTGATGAACAACCACACTTTAGATTGGTGGCCAGTAGTAACATGCGGGTCAGGTTAAATTTTTTAAAAGTATTTTAAGTAATATTAACATTTTTAAAGAAGCAATAAAGGTATGAAACACGGGTCTTTTACTTAAATGAGTTCAATAAAATTGATTACTTTAATGATTAAAAAAAGCATTGTCAACAAATAAAGTGAATAAAAAATATTGACAATAATTAATTATAAAAATAAATTGTCAATATTATACTTAAGAGGAGAAGAAAGAAAAGCCCTTTGAAGACTCATTATCGCTCCGTCGTGAACACTGTCCACCACCAGAAAAAGCTTATTGAGACGGCTCTAATGCCACTGCGAAAAGCTGCGTGATAACATCAAATCAAGTCGCACGTGCTGTTAGAGTAACGACCCAAAAAGCAAACCAAACAGAATATCATGAAGTGAGCATCTCAAGTTTATATTCAATCAATTATTTTAATTTAATTCAAAAATAAAATTTATTTAAAGAAAGCTAAATTTAACAAAAACAACAACAATTAAAAAGATCAGAGATCACACATGTCATTTTTAAAATTAGTAAAAAATCCTATAGAAAGCAAACAAAAAATAATAATGAAGCTCAATCTCTAATTAAATAAATGTTGAAAGATAAAATTAAAAAAACACAAGTTTAAAAAAGATTAAAAAATCAAGTAAACCCGGGCGAATCTTTTAAATCCGGGTTAATCTCCTAAACTTACATCCCGTTAAATTCTAGACTCGGACTCAATCAAAAAGCTCAACTCAAAATCAATTTAATGTTGAAAGATGAAATAAAAAAAAATATCAATTTAAAAAAATTCTCAAAGAAAAAAAAAACAATCAAAGGAATGAGGACAAATCGGATAGAAAAAAAAGAGATAAAATCATAAAAAGAAATATTTTAAAAACTAACTCGATAAAAAAAATAGAAATAAAAAAATTGGGACTAAATCTGACAAATAAGAAAATTGAAAGAGGATGAAATTGAAAAAAAAATCTAATTTTATAAATAATTTCAAATAAAACAAATAGTCATAAAAAAAGAAGAAAAACAAATTGAAAAGCTGCTATGAAAAATTGGAGGGTTAGACATGGAAATCAATGAGAGAGAAAAGAAGGGGGGGGAAAAGAAAAAAGGTTGTTGGTGTCAAACTAGAGATTTGTTGGCCACACATACCGCCTAAGAATGGAGGCGCCGTCAAGAAGATTCTAACACTGCCCCAAAAACCACCATTTGTCCACCAAACAACTCCTTACACGCCACCCAAATGAAAAGGGAATGCCCTAGCCACTTTTTTTAAAAAAACAATATTTTATATTTATTAAATACCTAATTCTTGCTCTACCAATTTGATTATAACAAAAAAACTAGGATGAAATTGAAAAAAAAAAATCAATTTCACAAAAAAAAGATAGCAATAAAAATAATGAAAATAAAATTTTAAAAAATAAAATAAGTGGAAAAGCTTCATTTTTTTTATTGAATGGTGAAATTGATAAAAAAATATTAATTTTACAAAATAACCTAAAATAAAAATTTAGCAATCAAAAGAATAATAATAAAATTTAAAATAATAATAAAATGAGAGGATAATTCAGAATTTTTGATAGGGCATCATGAAGTCCAAGGAGATGAGAGAAAAAAAAGGGAAGTAAGGAAGAAAATGCCATCAATGACATACCGTTATGATCAACCCCAATTGCGCTGCATATATAGCTATAGATAGCTAAGTTTGGTCACCGGAGGAGGCCGCATGAACCGTCAGCGGGCTTTGACCTCACTCTCTCTCTCATGTGTACGTTGCACGTGCCAACTAAAAAAACCTTGTTCGTTAACTATAGTCCTCCATATTTGTTTCAACATCAGATTTGGTCTTTAAAGCCCTAATTGTTCTAAATCAACATAATCTAAATATATTTCAAAAAACCGAGCACTACACCTTTTTCTCAATACTAGAAGACTCTTATATCTAGGCAACCAAAATAAAATATTAGGTCAATTAAAAAAAATACCATCCTAAAAGGATCAAATTAAAAGGATCAAATTAAAAAATAAACAACAACCAGAAAAAAAAGACAAAAATATTTGCCTAGGTTATGCAACCCTGGCCCTAAAGATATAAAATTAAAGAGCCTTAATATTTGTTAAATTCTCGAATTCGATCCATAAAGCTTTAATTACTATGAACTAATAAAATTAAATTTTATTTTATAAAACTAAAAACCAACCTAGTAATAAAATTGAAGGTCCAAAATGTAACACACGGAAGGATCCAAAAGAGGGGCTATAGTAACTTTGAGACTTTTTTTTTTTTTGTAATTGTGATGTAATTATTCTAAACATTTATTTCGAACATTTTGTTTGGATGGAATGATGTTGGTAAATGATTTAAAAATATGAAATAAAGTGAATTTACAAATCTGTAAATGGTAATGTTAATAAATGAAAAAATAAGTTGCAAAATGTGAGGTGTTGATATAATATTTTTCTCTTAATAACATTTGGATTATTTTGTAAATGGTAATGTGACGTCGTCTCCCCCCCCTCTCAAGCATGAGCATTGTGGATGATGGAACGTCAGCCAGGACCCTTGCTGCGTGCGCCAAGTTGTCTTGTGAACCCAGAACCCCAGAGAACTGGCAAGCAACTTCAAGGATAAGAGAAACAACAATAGGTGGGAGAGAGTAACAAGACTCAGCAGTTGCCAGGTCACAACTGATTCTCAGGTAAAACGGAAGTTGTTATAGGTGTGTGTCCACTACGTTGTATCTTGTATGGTGCGTATAACACCTTCAACAGGCACAGAGTTAGTTTAAGTGGCAAGCTTTCTGTCCGAGAGTCGTCAACTACTTCATTACCTCTGAATAACAAAACCAAACTGCCACTAAAATTAGGCCCTGCTTTTTTCACCAAAATATAGACAAATGACAGAAAATCCCCTCCTTTCTAGGAGGTGATTTTGTGTACCACAGTACACCGTTTTCCCCTTCTTCCTTGAAACTGCTAGCCACGCAACCACACCTTTCCGTCTTGAGAGTTCTCCTACCCTTCTTCCACAGGTATTCTAACCCTCTCTTTTTCCATTTTTGCAAGAGCTAATTAATCAAATGCAAGCAAATCCATTAGGTACATGTTGATAGTTTGTGAATAATGACCATCGCAAGTTAATTACCTGCACATTCTTGATCTTTCATGCATTGTTAATCTTGATATACAGGGCATGCTATGTGTATTGATTACTTTTCTTCTAAGTTTGCAATTGATGTTTCTATCTTTCTAAGTGTTAGATTTTGTTCTTCAGAAAGAATATTCATTTTCTAAATGCATTTTTCAGAGATTATCAGGGCTATATAATCATTTAGAGGAGGGTGGGGTTTGTCCGTGAAGCTTCGACGATACTATCATTTGAAATTGAACTCCAACTATGTCTTCCCCCGAAGAATCTCCGGTTTCTCCACCACCACCATTGGAGTCATCGCCACCTCCAGCAGCGTCCCAGCCCCCACCCCCAGCAGTGATCTCTCCACCACCACCAACAACACCACCACCACCTTCTGAAGAAATCTCACCCCCACCCCCAGCAGAGGTCTCTCCACCACCACCAACAACACCACCACCACCTTCTGATGAAATCTCACCCCCACCGCCACCACCTGAAGACTCAGGTTCTTCACCCCAACCGCCTTCCTCTTCTGATGGAAATAAGTCACCACCCCCCCCTCCCAAAAAAAATGATAATGGTGGTTCTCGGTCGCCTCCACCACCTTCATCATCATCCAAGTTTCACAATTCGCCACCTCCACCACGACCACTAGGGCCATCAAGTGATTCATCATCAAACAATAGCACTAAATCATCTTCAGGCAATGGAGATGGAACTAACCTTGTACCTATTATAGCAGGAGTCGTAGTTGGAGTAGGGGTTTTATTGCTGCTTGCCCTGCTTGTATTTCTCTGTGCATGCAGAAAGAAAAAGAAGAGACATTATGATTACTACAACGATCACTCTCTTGCACCCAAAGGTATATATCACACTCTCTACCCACCATTTCTGATTTGAGATTTTATTTTTTCTTTTCATTTAGCCCCTCGAGCCTAACTTTTTCCGTGCACATCCACATAACAAGTGATCTAATTCCAATTGGATTTAAACTTGGAATTATCCATTAATCAGTAGGGTTACATGAAAATAGTCAGTAGGGTTACATGAAATTAAATTCTTACAGGTATTCATGTGTATGAACTATTAAGTATGCGTGGTACCTATGGACGACTATTCTAAACATTCATGTTATATTCAATCTCTAAAATAATTTATATAACATTTTGAATTTCTAATAAAGCGAGGTCTAGAATTAATTGAATATGCAAGAAAATTCAAAGCCATACACACACACACACACATACCTGTTCAGCTTGACACACATTATTGAATACTGACCAGAATGAATTGTGAGTGCTTCTTATTGAATATTAATGTAAATGTGCAGCCACAGGTGGCCCTTATTTCAACGCAGCACCTCCTCAACATCATGCGAGTAATTGGCACAATGAAAGCAAATTCGGAGAGCAAGTTGTAAATCTCCCTCCACCTCCCGGCGGAGGACATGGAACTTGGTCAACACCACCATCTCATGGTGCAATTATGTCTAGTGAAATGAGTTCCAGTTACTCTGGCCCACACGGTCCGGCATTGCCTCCCCCATACCCATCACCATCATTGGCTCTTGGGTTCACCAAGAGCAGCTTCAGCTATGAAGAATTAGCAGCAGCAACTGAGGGATTTTCTCAAGCTAAACTACTAGGCCAGGGAGGTTTTGGCTATGTCCATAAAGGGGTGTTGCCTAATGGAAAGGAAATTGCAGTTAAGAGTCTCAAAGCTGGTAGTGGACAAGGGGATCGTGAATTTCAGGCTGAGGTTGAAATTATTAGCCGTGTCCATCATCGCCACCTTGTGTCGCTTGTTGGTTATTGCATTGCAGGAGATAAAAAGTTGTTGGTTTATGAGTTCGTCCCCAATTCCACCCTTGAATTTCACCTTCATGGTATGCTCCCAGAATCCAGAATTCTCCATTTTCCTTGATACATTCCCCTCATTCCTGGCATTCTTTAATTAGTCCTGATAATTTGATATCGTTGTCAAATTTGTAGGTAAGGGTCGTCCGACCATGGACTGGCCTACTAGGCTCAAAATTGCCCTGGGATCAGCCAAAGGACTTGCATATTTGCATGAAGACTGTAAGTCAATAACAATTTCTCGATCAGCCTCTCTCTCTATCTTTCTGTCTCTTGGGGTAATCTCTGTTCGATATATGCAGGCCACCCACGAATTATCCACAGAGATATTAAAGCGGCAAATATTCTGCTTGACTACAGTTTCGAAGCTATGGTATTCAGGCAACATTGCATTTATCTTTTTAGATATAACTGTTTCAGCTGATGAATTATGTTTAATAACCATTATATATAACAGGTGGCAGATTTTGGATTGGCCAAGTTATCTTCAGACAACTATACTCATGTATCGACTCGTGTCATGGGAACATTTGGGTAAGATATTTGAGCTCCGTTTCAGTGTATATGATCTGCCGTATCACCAAATTAGAATAAAGTTTGACAGGCACAAGTTGATCTGTGATTACCATTGATGCATACATGTAGGTACTTGGCTCCAGAATATGCTTCCAGCGGCAAGCTTACCGATAAATCTGATGTATTCTCCTTCGGTGTCATGCTATTGGAACTAATAACTGGACGTCTCCCTGTGGATCTCTCTGGGGAGATGGATGACAGCTTGGTAGAATGGGTGCGGATCCTCAATTTTGCACCCTCTTAACCTCCTTTAACCGAACTTCTGTAACACAAGTAAATGCTTATATTGAGATTTTGGTTCATGCAATTACCAGGCTACACCTTTATGTGCAAAAGCGCTAGAAGACGGAAACTACGATGAGTTGATTGATCCAGCTTTGGAGGGCAATTACAATCCCCATGAGGTGGCTTGCATGATAGCATGTGCTGGTGCATCAGTTAGTTATTCAGCAAAGAGGCGGCCGAAAATGAGCCAGGTATGATACTTCAATTATCATGGTGATCTATATTTTTGTGTGAGAAAAAAATCGAAGCTTTGATTAAGCAACCGCTAGGAAGTTTCAAGAAATTTTAGTCCAAAATCTTGTCATTGATGTAATTTCTTCAAAGAAACAGAAATTGCACGGTTTGTTTAGCCAACCTTTCCTGCAATCCACTCAAGACCACCCTAAGCAATTTTACTAACTTCTGGTAGATTAGTTTTCCTCGTGGATCTCCAGACCTTCTAACAAACAGCAAAGAACGAGGAGATAAAAAAAAAAAGATCTAACAATCGTGAATAAACTAATCACATATAATACATCATCACTTTACTTAATGGGAATTGTAAAATATCTTAGGAGATGCTTTAACAAGTATACATGAAACAGATTGTACGAGCACTTGAAGGTGAAGTCTCCTTGGACGAAGGGATAAAACCTGGCCGAGGTTTTATCTTCACCTCCGCTTCCAGTTCTGATTTTGAACAAAGCCCATATAGTACAGATATACGGAAGTTCAGGAGGACGGCATTAGACGGCATCGATTATGCAAGCAGTGAATTTGATCACACGAGTGAGTACGGGCTGAATCCTTCCTCTTCGAGCAGTGATGAAATGACGAAGAGTCAGAGACGTGGTCCTTGAGCATTTTCAAACTTTCAAGACCATCGGAACTAATTTCTATTTGAGTTTATACATTATGAAGAGCAGGATTATCTAGAACAGTCTATAACATGTTTCAAGCCATTTTAAGGGTGAGACATTTATCCAGACGTGACTGACTTTTTACCATGAATAACTGCAATTGTTTAGAGGTGGCCGGCGCCAACAGTGTATTAATATCTTAAAAAAAATAAGATGACGGCGACACAATTTGAACCATTACATTTTGCTTGTATTTTCTATCATGGAACTTTATTCGAAAAAATACCAGTTACGAAGCAACATCAACCAGTTAGCCCCGTATAGGAAACTTCCTTGGCAATAATTCTTCGAAGTTCATACTCCAGAGGCTAGCAATGGCAATCCAGGCATGCAGGAATGGTCCTTGGCCCTCAGGCATCGAGATTATGTAGGCAAATTAACACTAGCGAGGGACATAAGATCATGAAAAAGATTCCATGGATTAAACTAGGCAAAAAATAAACATTAAACAGTACGCAACCACATCCTTGTGTTAGCTAGCACGGAAATGGGAGATGCCGGGCATTAGTTTTGAGGTATGATACAGGAATCTAGGTTGGGGGGGGGGGTGCTTGAAGAAAGCAAAGATTTTTCATTAAATAAAGGTACAGGATACAACAATTGGTAAGCACAAATTAAATAGGTAACTTTGATACCGTAGCCAGATATAACATGAACCGCCACTTTCACCAATTAAGATCAAACCTCGTGCAATTTTTCCATTTCCTCATCAATTTTCACATGAGAATTAAAAGGGACAGCACTGGGATATGGTTTTCAAACCACATTAAGTTGACGAGAATGCAGAGGGATCTACCGCCAGCGCGGTGCATCTGAAAAAGCAATGAGAAGCATGATCCTGGGAGGAAACTAGACAGCTGATTAAAGCCTTTTGCTCGAATCAGATTACCTTCCTATGCCCTCCAAAAGCCCAAATCTGGAGAGGGAGAGAGGGGAGGAGATTTCATCAACTTGAGAGATTTGTAATTAATTCTATGTAACAGAAGATCAAAGTGAAACTGGATAAAATTATGTCTAATAGATGTTACTGAGCACAACACCTCCAACATGCAAAATGCCAGATAAGCGGTAGCATTCTACATAAAGAAGCATCAGTGCAGGCTGAATGGGATCCTATATATAAGTCGATCAATAATTGAATAAAAGGAGCTTTCTTTGGAGCTTAGTTTAGGCAGGACTTCTTGACCCAAGAACTAAGAATAAAAAGTGCTTCATTACCTAGAACAGAACCACTTGGAACAACAAAGCAGACTATAGAAGTTGAGAAGGACAAAACTGGATGGCTAAGATTTTCAATGTCGTGATCAAATGGATCTGTTCTTTGTGGATCTGATATGGAGCTTTTTCCTAGATGTGTCTCAAGCAAATGAGACTGTATCAAAAGAAATTTACAAAGCCATGCTTATATGGAGACTAACCTTTAGGTTTGTATCCCAACTTCCTGTACACAAGGCACTTCCATCAGCTGACAAACCCAAACAGCTGATCCGGCCCTCATGGGAGTTCTGCAAAGATCCCAAGTTCAAAACAACCTGCCATGAAACACAAAAGTAATTGGGGTCAATGGGTGCGATGACATGGCCCACCTCAAAGCTCCCACAACTTATAAACCTTCAAACAACAGCTCAGCAAAAAAGGTTGCATGCAACAAAAGTATAATGTTCAAGCTTTTCTTTCTTAAAGGTTAAAATGATGGGAGTTCTGATACTTCATTTGACACAACTGGGAAAATACAATAGTCACCAACAAAGTGGGGAACACCAGTGCCACTCTTCATATAAGTTTGTTTTCAAGTTTCTTGTCTATCATAAGCATTGCAAGGCTTGAGACCTATGCCTGAGTTAAGGCACGTGCAAATAGGTATCTAAAGCAAAACCCGTGAAACCTCAGAACTCAGCAGTAATAATACACAACCAGGTAACATTAGCAGTTCAACATTCAACTTAAGAAACAAAGGCCAAAGTTAGGGTTGAAAATGCCCCCCAGAGTTCAAATTCCAGCAAATAATATCAATTAACTTGAGCAATGCATGCAAATCCAATTACTCCAAATATGTTTTGATGGTAGCATAATAAACTTAATCCAAAGTGCAAAAGGGTACCTCGGCCAATAGAGTGTCCCACACATAACAATCACCGTTTGAGTATCCCGCAAAGAGAAGTCTTCCTGATATTGAAAATGCAATTGAGGTTACATGTGCGATCTCATTATCACCATGCTGTTGATAGTAAACTTGGAGTTGGTGCCCAGTCCTGACATCAAATAACCTGCAAGTTCCATCATCCGAACCAGTTCCAAATCTATTACCATCTGGAAAGAACTTTACAGCATTAACATCTCCTTCATGCCCATGAAACGTGCGCACAGCTCGACTTGCAACACGGGTGTCCCACAACCGGGCAGTTGAATCGCAGGAACCAGACACAAACATTCTTGAGTTTGATCCACTAATTGAGACACTGCAGGATACAAAATGATATCACAAAGGTCAAACTTCGAAAGTGCTAATTGCTCCCTGACAAAGGAGAAAGTCATAAAAATTGAAAGTAATAATGTAATGCTATAGTAATTTAAATGGCGAAAAAGAAACATCTGCCATATAAGGTTTGATTGTCACAGGATGCACCATATATAACTGCCAACATAGAGTAAATATAGGGTTGTAAAAGAAGGCACTTCAACAAGAGCAGCCGAAGGTTAACTAGGTAGATAGTCCATTGAGTTTGAAGTCAAAAGATAGGCAGATAACAAGGTTAGCTTAATGGAAAATTGGAGAATGCCTTACCTTAGCACATCAGCAGTATGTCCAGACTGAAATTCTCCTCCAAACACAGAAGTTCTCAGGCCTGTTGTAATATCCCACAAAACACATGTCTGGTCACCAGAGCTTGTTATCAGATGAGTATCCTCATCTGGAACATACTGACAAGACGAAACATAACCCTTATGCCCACTAAGCATTCTCGAGACAGTTAGATTCCCATCCTTATCGGTTGGTGAATTCAGGTTAAAAATTGAGCAAACACTATCAAGACCGCCACAAGCAACAGATTGTCCAGCAGGAGAGAAAGCACATGTCATCACCCATGCACAGGGTAGCTTTATGGCATGAGTTTTCTGACTTGTTAGAGCATTCCATACTATTAATCGCCCATCTTGAGATGCACTTACTATTCTATTCTTTTCAGGGGTCCAATCCAATGAATACACCTGCAAATGTGATAGGCATTAAATCTCTATTTATGACATAATTACCCTTTAGTCTGCAGATCTTACGCGTGATATTTGCATTTCACTGCTTCAAAATACCTATGGTAAGAGCCTTCATAATTTCACTCACACCCTGTTCGTTAATAAGGACGAAACATGTAAAAGGGATGAATTTAGAGTAGAAAGGATGGACAACAACCCATCTATCTAGTTGTTGGATAACAAGAGAGGGAGGGACAGAAATCAATCTATCCAAATTGGACAGATTGCAAATTACATGTCAGGAAGGACACACAGGATCCTTCCTTGGGTCTCCATCCACCCAACTAAATGTAGAAAGCATCCCATCCCTCCTCCTCAATCCATCCCTTCTATTTTCCTTTCTAACAAACAGAGTATCAAAAACAATGTTGATGTTCTAATTCTCAACGTTTTCATTAAAGCAATGAATGGTAATTAACGTTTTTGTTGATGCTCTAATTTCCTTCTATTCAGAGAACCTCTCTAACAAACCAAACTATTTGTTTCTTAAGTACTCCATCCACAATAAACATAACCTTTTCTCATTTAACAATAATTCATCCAGAAGAGCATTCATCTCTCTTTCAGAAGCATACCACAGAAAATAACGAGCCAAAGAGTTAGAGTAATAAGAAGTCAGCCAATCTTCACTTGACTTCGTTTTTGGAAGCCAAGGTAAGAATGGTGACCCTTTACTTTCCATAACATTCATACACCTAATTTAGTGGCAGATAACAAATTCTATATAAACCACATCCCATTTGCCCCCAAGAAAACGAAAAAGAAAAAAACAAGTGCCACAGCTTGGTAAATCAGAAAAAAAAACAAGTGACATAGCAAAAAAATTCCTCTGGTAGTTACAGCTACCAAGTACAACATGGCTTCATTTGCCGATTAAATCAAAACCCACAACCCGATTTATTCTTTGTAACTTAAATTTACAATCATTAAGAAGCGGCAAAACAAATTAACAATAGAAACAAATTATATAAAAAAAAATGATTATTACCTTGCCAGTGTGTCCTTGAAGAATCCTGCAACAAACCAGATCGGTGGGCCCAAAACTCACCGGATTCCTCCCTTGCGCCCTCGCATGTCCCGCAACTGCAGCAGACCATAACAACTTCAATCAGATCCATTTCCAAAACTACACTTTTTTTTATATCTTTCTTTCGAAGAGAAAAGAAAAGAAAGAAAATTGAAATAATAATTACTATCTGTATCAAGTAAAAGAAGGCGTTTCTGCTTCAATCGTTCTCCCAAAGAATTCACTGTCTCAGTCGCCGCCACGTGGCGTTCCTTTAGCTCCGAAACAGACATTACTGTCTTCAATTTCACAAGTAAAAAAGAAAAAGAAAAAATGAACTAAAAAGCACTGTCCATCAAATTATATTATTTTTCTTTTTCTAAGCCCTAGTCGTAATAGTGATCATGAATCATGATTCGAGAAAGAGATATTTAAAAGATTCAATGATTTAAGAGAGAGAGGTAGAATTGAAAAGGTGGAATATTTTGTTTAGCTTAGGAGGAAGTGGAGGTGGTAATGGACTGAGACTGCAATTCATGGTTTTTTGCTGCAGAGGTCTGCAGAGCAGAGACAGGGGAACAGAGGGAGAGGGAGAGAGGTAAAGTTAAGGTAAAGGCTGACTGAAGGCGCCGGGCTCCACTTTTCCTCTTATCTTACGTGTCGTGCTATTTGATTTTTTTGGGAAACTTCAATTTAACTCCTAATGTATATTTCTATTACCAGTTAAGTCTCAGATCTTTTGATTTTATCATTTTTACTTCGATTGTAATAGATTTTAGAAAATATCATCCCTCCACTTCTCTAGTAATTATTATGTATTGGATTAAAATTTTAATAAAAATTGTATTAAAATTTTGTAATTACTTCAATGTTGAGAAATTAATATGTATTAAATAGAGGTAAATATACATAGGATTCACATGTGAATTATATCAAAAATTTATAATTATCGATTATGGATGTACCACTTCTCTAGTAAACTTCAATATTAAGATATAATTACCATTTAGATAGAGATATTTAAAATATATACACACACACACATAATGTTTCAAGATCTAAAATATACAACTAAAAAGTTATTTAGTCTATAGAATAGTGGTTAATTAATATATTTAAGTGCTTAGATTTTATCTTTTCAATCTAAAAAATTATAGGATAATATTAGAAACTTGAACATCTACAAAAACAGTTATAATCTAAGAAATTCAAAGACTCTCTATGATAAAGTTAATGTATTTATAAGAAATGTATAAAACAATTTAAGACAGTAAATGATGATTTATTATATTTTTTTATACTTATTTCTTGGATTTAACTAAATATTAAATTCAAATTCTCTAAATCTAGTAT
>Ga0307518_10001577_pt1 | contig 16872 bp, 11 predicted proteins | sample 25_EM_MG_FD_203889 | JGI IMG/M metagenome (GOLD analysis project Ga0307518, IMG submission 203889) | Populus trichocarpa ectomycorrhiza microbial communities from riparian zone in the Pacific Northwest, United States - 25_EM | ecosystem: Host-associated > Plants > Roots > Unclassified | place...
ATCCGATTTGCGAGACATCACAAGTATGTCAAGAATTGAAGGTAACTCCAAGTAGGACGAGGAGAGCAAAGCTGGAAGGTGCCATGCATTAGAAAATTTATACTCTTAGCCTCGTGTAGTAGTACATGCAAATTGTCCTTTGGAACATCTAATCCTAGTAATGGTTTTAACCGGTTGATGACGGTCCTCACTCAGTCTGCAACCGGTCACATAATGGACTGGTTGCAACTGACCGCAACCGCATGCGAGACCACATGCAACCAGTCGTGAGTGGTTTCGGTCCGGTTGCGCTCAAAATGGAATTCAAAAAAATGCGGTCCGATCCGGTTGCCTTTTGTGACAGGCTACAAAACCGGACCGGACTGGACTTTGAAACTCTAAATTAGTGACTGATGAGATGAACGTCTGGATTGCGGGGGGAATATCTCCATGAGAAATGAACAGATTTGCGTCGGAACTTGACAGGCAGATAGACCACGCTCTAAGCTTTCTGATGGTATAGTCATGTGCTTGATAGCTTTAGAAACGACGGAGCTATTCAAAATATCGGAATGCTGGCACTGAGCACCTAAAAATGACATTTGGGTGCTAAAAATCATTTCTTCTCTTTCTCCTTCATTTCTCCATCAATTCTTCAGCTTCTTTGCTCATTCTGGTATGGGAGTCAGACTGCAGATGTGTGCATTCCATTCTCATACCAAAATGGATGTTATTCCTTCAGTTTCTTCTGCTTCTTGGTGGTTCTTGTGCGAGTGATGACTGCTAGACGTCAGCAGTCACCTCTTGCATCAGGATAGTCTTCTTGTGCGATAGATGACTATGATGAGGTTCCATTGTGCTCATCCTTCACATCAGGATCATTCGGTATAGACGTTATCTTCCATGTTCACTGTACCAAACCTGTTTGGTGTGTGACAGCAGGCTGGGAAGATATGTGCCAGGCAGTGCACAGGAGCTCAGGGAGAGGCTGTCCACAGAGCAGGATGTAGTTGAGGTCTGCTGCAATAGCAGAGAATTGTTCCAGAGAAAATGTGGACTCCATAGTGACTGATAAAGTGGGTGTCTGGACTGCAGATGGAATATCTCCATGGGAAATAATCAGATTTACGTTGGAACTTAACAGGCAGAGAGACCATGGTCTAGGCTCCATAATGGTATAGTCACGTGCCTGACAGCTTCAAAAACAGCGGAGCTATTCAGAATATTGGACTGGCACTGGGCACTAAAAATGATCCTTCTCTTTCTCCTTTGTTTCTCAATTGTTTCTTCTGCTTCTTTGGTTGTTCTGGTATAGGAGTTGGACTGCAGAAGCCTGCACTCCTTTCTCATACCAAAAAGATCATTATTCATTGGATTCTTTCTGCTTCTTGACAGTTCTTGTGCGAGTGATGACTGCTAGACATCAGGAGTCATCTCTTGCATCAGGATAGTCATTCTTGTGCAATAGATGGCTATGATGAACTCATATCCATCCTTCGCATAAGGATAGTCTTAACGATCTTGTGTGCATTCTTTGCATTAGTTTCATTGGCTAACTTTCTCCATGTCCACAGTACCAAACACGTTTGGTGTGTGACACTGTGTTACACAGTGACAGTCTTTCCCAGGCTCCCCATCTGCTGGCCCATCAGACCTGGGTGAATATCACCCTCATCTGGCTGTCTAATATGGGACAAGGTAGGTACATTATGTGTGATGGTCTGGAATGATCTAAATGCTCTGATTGACCCACTGACTTACTGTCTGAGTGCTCTGTGGTCTAGAATGGCCTGAATGGTCTGATCTACTGTTTGACTTACTGTCTGACCAGTCTGACTGGTCTGGCATGGTCTGGATGGTCTGATCTACTATCTGACATACTTTCTGAGTGCTCTGACTGGTCTGGAATGGTCTGTTACAATTTTCTAAACCTGCCAAGAGAAAGAACCTGGATCAACAAAAGAAGTGTTTAACAATGCTGGCCAAGCAACCACAGTAACCCACAGTGAAAGCAGCCATTGTGCATCATTGTCAAGCCTGGACCAAACTGTCAGGATATAGAACTGTCAAGTGTTGTCCAGTATTGTACACCTCACTGCCAGATTGTTGATGAATACTTAGGCCATGTGTCAATCACATTTCAGATTAAACTCAAATGCTCCAGACACAGAACATACATACATAAGAAGGAAGCTACTGGACAGCAGAACATCTTTATATCAGAGGACAACTAAGGACTAAACAAACATTGAGTACAGGTAGCAACAAATGACCATTGATTATCAACAAAAGAATAATATTGTTAAGGTTCAAAACATTCTTGCCACTTAGATCCATGTGCCATTCGACTGAGATCCAGCTCTACACCACCCCTTGGCATAACTAAGTTGGTACATGAGTTATAGAATGACTTTCGTTTGTCAACAGGCACCCATAGGAGCAATTGGCTATTTGAACCTCTAATCCATCCATCTTCATGAAGTGTAACACATTGGTGGAAGGCCTGTGTATCATGGCAACAAAGCTGCTCTCTATCATGTAATGCATGAGATGACACAGAAGAGAACCTAATTGAAGAATGAGAGATGAGATGCTGGGCATCACTGCACAAAGTAGCATGCACATCATGCTCTGTATGATATGAAGTTAAATGTGTATAACAATATAACTGAGGATTAGTATGCTCACCATTGTTTGAGCAAGATGTGTAGCATCCATTGGATTCAAGGAATGCAATTCCTTCAACATCATTGATGATTCCAACCTCTTTGTCAGCATCCCATATTCTTACAGTGTTGTCAATGGAACCTGATATAATCCTTGTGCCATCAAGGGAGAATGCAACTGATGTGACCCAGTTAGTGTGACCTTGAAGCGGACTACCAATCTGCACACCCTTGTTAGCATCCCAGACTCTCACAGTCTTGTCATCTGAGCCTGATACAATCCTTGTACCATCAGGGGAGAATGCAACTGATGTGACCAAGTGAGTGTGGCCTTGAAGTGGACTCCCCATCTGCAGACCCCTCCCAGCATGCCAGACTCTCACAGTCTTGTCATGTGAGCCTGTCACAATCTTTGTGCCATCAGGAGAGAATGCAACTGATGTGACCAAGTGAGTGTGGCCTTGAAGTGGACTCCCAATCTGCATACCACTGTCAGCATCCCAGAATCTCACAGTCTTGTCAGATGAGCCTGACACAATCCTTGTGCCATCAGGAGAAAATGCAACTGATGTAACCACATCAGTGTGGCCTTGAATTGGGCTGTTAATCTGCACATGGCTACCAGCATCCCAGACTCTCACAGTCTTGTCATATGAGCCTGACACAATCCTTGTGCCATCAGGGGAGAATGAAACTGAGGTAACCACATCAGTATGACCTTGAAGAGGACTATCAATGTGCACACCCCTGTCAGCATTCCAGACTCTCACAGTCTTGTCATCTGAGCTTGACACAATTGTTGTGCCATCAGGGGAGAATGCAACTGATCTGACCTGGTCAGTGTGGCCATGAAGTGGACTGCAAATCTGCACACCCTTGTCAGCATCCCAGACTCTTAAAGTGTTGTCATAGGAGCCTGAAACTATTCTTGTGCCATTAGGGGAGAATGCAACTGTGACCCAGGAAATGTGGGCTTGAAGTAGCCTGCCAACCTGCACACTCCTATCAGCATTCCAGACTTGCACAGTCTTGTCACTTGAACCTGACACAATTCTTGTGCCATCAGGGGAGAATGCAACTGATCTCACCAAGGAAGTTTGGCCATGTAGTGGGCTGTGAAGCTCTATACAGCTGCCAGCATCCCAGACTCTCACAGTCTTGTCAAGTGAACCTGACACAATCCTTGTACCATCAGGGGAGAATGTAACTGAGGTGACCCAGTTAGTGTGGCCTTTAAGTGGACTGCCAATCTGCACACCCCTCTCAGCATCCCAGACTCTTACAGTCTTGTCACATGAGCCTGACACAATCTGTGTGCCATCAAAGGAGAATGTGACTGATGTGACCCAGGAAGTGTGGCCTTGAAGTGGACTCCCAATCTCCATGCCCCCATTAGCATCCCAGATTCTCACAGTCTTGTCAAGGGAGGCTGACACAATTCTTGTACCATCAGGGGAGAATGCAACTGATGTGACCCAGTTTGTGTGTCCTTGAAGGGGACTGCCAATCTGCACACCCCTGCCAGCATGCCAGACTCTCACAGTCTTGTCATGTGAACCCGACACAATCTTTATGCCATCAATGGAGAATGCAACAGATGTGACAGGGGAAGTGTGGCCCTGGAAAGGACTGCCAATCTGCACACCCTTGTCAGTATCCCAGACTCTCACAGTCTTATCATGTGAGCCTGATACAATCCTTGTGCAATCATGGGAGAATGCAACTGATGTGACACATGAAGTGTGACCCTGAAGTGGTCTGCCAATCTGCATGCTCCCATCAGCACACCAGACTCTCACAGTATTGTCATGGGAGCCTGAAACAATCCTCATGCTATCAGAGGAGAATGCAACTGATGTGACATCCAAAGTATGCCCCTTCAACAAAACCTGAGCAGCTGGCCAATCTTTGCAATTCCCTTCAGCAACTTTGGTAATGCAGGGAAACTTTTCCTTTAAGTCTCTATATGGTATTGCATTTTCAGGTGCAAATGGCAGTCCAGAGATGTACAAGTGAGGAGTGCTTGCAGAAGCTCCACTGGAAAAATTTTGAATGAATTTCACACCATCCCTTGCCAATGCTGTAATATCCTCATATCCTGCCTTCCCCTGTACCAATTGTATGTTATACAGGCACCCACCATCCCACTAATCTACTCACCTGAGACCATTCTGAAGCACTAGACAGAGCAGGTGCTGCATTACCAAGAACACCTAACAAACTCAGTGCCTCAAACCAGAACAGGATCCTTTCATTCCCTAGGATATCCTTCACATGTTCTGCAAGTTCAGGATCAAATTTGGTTGCCTGCAGATGCTTTGCCCAGAAAAGACATGAGTATGACAATTGAGATGGAATCTTGGCTTTGATCCGTTCAGCCAGATCAGGTACTTCTGAATTGAGCAGAAAGGAGCTCTCCAATCCACAGATATTGAAGCATAAACCCTCATAAAGGACACAAAGTGATGCAAGAGCTAGTTCTTGCTGAATACCTGAGTCACCAACAAAATAGTCTCCACTTCGTGACTGATCAGTCAAGAAGTCATGGAATGAAGAATGGAGGAGCCGGATGGGGATTTTGTGGTCAGTAATACCACTCAGCAATGAGCCCATGTGATCAAGAATGTGGGAAACATTGAAATGATCACCCTCGCGTGGGAAATGCATGCGCATTGCATGCAATGCATCCATCGGGAGTGGCTCCAACGTGTAAAGAATTTGTTGCATCAGGGAGCGAAACTGTGCAAGAGGCTTTTGCCTCTTGACTACAATGCTGTTGAGGACTGTAACGTACATCTCGTCGAGTGGTGTTGCCCCTTCCCGTGATGTGGGCACCATCAAGTCGTCGAATCGCTTCTTAATTGTCTCATCAGCAGTGTCGGATCCGATCCACTCGCAAACAAGTCGGGCCCACTCGAACAAACCGTCAGCTCTGCACACAATCTGGTTGATCTCCACTGCACCAATGTCCGGTCGATCCTTGAGCTGCTTGGATACATACATATGAACATCTTGTTCAGCAGAGACCCCGTCCAAAGAAACCGCTTTCACGTGCTGCGCATCACGGAGAGCACCCATGACGTCGGCTAACGGTCGGGATGTCAAAAGTATGCGGAAGTTCGGAGGGAGAGAAGCTGCCTCGGTGAGCACCTCTATTATATGCTCTCGCGATTCCTTGGGTCCGCTCTCATCCAATGCATCGATGACCACGATGACATTTCCGACTCTCCCACCCGAAACCTCTGATAGAAGCTTCAGGAGCTCTTTCCACTGTCTCATCACGTCGTGTGTCAGGTTGAGTGTATTGTCCTTGATAGCTCTAACCACTGCTTGTTGAAAAGCAAGGTCACAGTTGGCCAGGTCGCGAACAATGGTCGACAACATCATTTCCTCTCGACGTTCTGTCTGCCGATCGCGGGCGAAGCAGAAGATTGAACAAATCCCCCCCGCACTCTTGTATTGCAGAGCAATGGTGTGAGCGATAACAGACTTTCCCCTGCCGGCCTGGCCGTGAAGCCAGAAGATCCGCGGCACATTAATGGCGGGGTCGTTAATCCAATCAACGATGTCCTTCAGGATTTCCATCCTTGTTCCATCCAGGCATTTCTTCGTCGTATCGAGTCCTGCGCCCTCTGCGCACACCACACCATCCAAACTCAGGTCCTCGAGGATATCGAGGCCACGATAGACGTTGATGGACGTGTCGCGTACTGCGCGATCGCGGAATTCTTGTATCAATCCATCCAGCGCCTTCTTGTATTCGTCGACGACGGACTTTGTTTGGGAATAAACATTCTTTCTCGCTCGTCTCCCTGAGATAATGGTCAGTTAGGACGTCACTAAAGTATTCAGAGTGGCATACAGAAATTCCTGATTTCGTAATAGTTTTCGATAAACTGAGTACAGCGACCGACCACCTGAGCAATGCGTGTCAATGTATCTTTCATTGTATCCAGGTTGGCCTTGGTATTCTCTTCTAGAAGGAACTCATAGACATTTTGAATTTTTGCAAGTAGGCCAGAGACCAAGTGGTCTCGGTTTGCTTGGGTAATGATCACCTGAGAATGATGTGAGATGGATGTCTTTGCCGACCAGGAGGCGCACCTGAGCGGCACTGGTGAGAAGCCCTAATGCTATCTGAGTGTAAGGGTGGATCTGTGAATAAATTCAGCCTGCTTGTCACTCCAAGGAAAATGTGATATATTACATTTGCAATGGTACTGGCCACGGTGTTGAAAGCCTTGAGTGGTTCGAGGTACATCGAACTGGTAGTGTCTATTTGAGAGATCCCACCGACAAAGTCGACCGCATCTTGCGTAGCACGTGCGATCTCGTCACGCACACTGATCACAGGATCAACTGCCTGGTCCACCACTGTGCTTGTCGGCTCGGGCGGCTATTTTGTAGATGAGCATTCAGCAACTACATGGCCTTGGATAACTATGAAAACCATGTCTCATACCTCGTGGGTTTGTATAATTTGAGTTGATTCCCTTGGTAAATCGTGTGGCTGCAAGATGAACCTTAGCGAACAAGACCTGATAATAGGAAAGACCTCGCGCAGAGCTTAGGGTAGTTTCGCTTAAATAGATGCACTCACGCTGATAGGGACAGTCGCGATCGTTTGGTTGGAACGACTAAACGGTAAGAAATTCTTCAATCTCTCCAGTTTTCCCGTGGTGATAACTGTGGATCTAGCTGATGAGGAAACCATATTGGGAGCAAGAGCGGGCGACGACCCTTGGGTCTGGATTCACGTTGGTTGATCAAGACGCTCTCTGACAAGAGACGAATAGCATACCAGAGCAAACTGAGGGTCCGATGTGACTTGAATGGGTTTGGATTTCCAAGGTTTCAGCTTAGAACGACGAGTATTGGCCATGTGTGACTTGGCGATGACAAAAGGAATGGCGACCGTAGGTTTGTTGAAATCTTGCACTTGCAGGTCGAGAGCAGCAACGATGGAAAACGAGAACTTCGGGCTTGAATAGGTTTGCAGTATACACGTCAGCCAAAGCTGAAATGAAATTTCAAACTCCATCACGTTGCAAAGCTGTACAAGCTCGCTTCCCATCCTTTTGCTGCTGGGCCTCGACCTGCAAGTGCAAGATTTCAACAAACTTGTATTTCTCCTGCCATCCCCGAGTCACACATGACCGACAACCAGCCCAATATTCGTCACTCTAAGCTGAAACCCTGGAAAACCAAACCAATTCAGGCGACATCGGACGCTCAGTTTACCCTGGTACGCAATTCGTCCTTTGCAAGAGAGCGCCTTGGTCAACCAATGAGAATCCAGATTCAAGGGCCATCGCCCGCTCTTGCTTATAATATCACTTCCACATCGGCGAGATCCGCTGACATTGCCACAGGAAAGCTGGAGAAATGGAAGAATTTATTATCGTTTAGTCGTTCCAACAAAATGATCGCGGGTGTCTCGGTGAGTGCGAGTGCACCTATTCAAGCGGAATTGCCCCAAGTTCTGCACGAGGTCTTTCATTATCAGGTCTTGTTCGCTAAGGTCCATCTTGCAGCCACACGATTTACCAAGGGAATCAACTCAAATTGTACAAGCTCACGAGGTACGAGAAACGGTTTTCATAGTTATCTAGGGTCGTGTAGTTGCTGAATGCTCATCTACAAAACAGCCCCCCGAGCCGACAAGCACAGTGGACCAGGCAGTCGTTCCTGTGACCAGTGTGCGTGACGAGATCGATGGTGCTAAAAAAGCGCTCGATGTGCTGGTACCTCCTTCACGTGCTACGCAACAGGCCGTCGGACTTGTCGGTGGGATCAACACTACCGCCTCTCACATAAACACCATCAGCTCGACGTACCTCCAACCACTCAAAACTTTCACCAGCGTAGTCAGCACCATTGCAAATGTACTATATCATATTTTCCTTGGAGTGACAAGCAGGCTGACATTTATACACAGGTCCACCCTTACACTCAGATGGCGTTGGGACTCCTAACTTGTGCTGCTCAGGTGCGTCTTCTCGTCGGTAAAAACATGCATCTCACATCACTGTCAGGTGATCATTGCGCAAGTAAACCTAGACGACTCGGTCTCCTGCTTACTTTCAAAAATTCGAAGTGTCTATGAGTTGCTCCTTGAAGAGGATACCAAGGCCAAATTGGATAAGAAAAAAGATATACTGGTGCGCATCGCTCAGGTAGTCAGTAGCTGTGCCCAGTTTATCGACAACTATTCTGAAATCAAGAACTTCTGTATGCCACTCCGAATACTTCCATCACGCCCTTCTAACTGGGTATCATCTCAGGGGAACGAGCCGCAAAGAGCATTTTTTCCGAAACACAGTCGGTCGTCAACGAACACAACAAGGCACTGGATCAATTGATGCAAGAATTTCGCGATCGCGCAGTACGCGACACGTACACCAACGTCCACCGTGTCCTTGATATGCTCGAGGGCCTGAGCCTAGATGGTATCCTGTATGCAGATGGCGCGGGTCTCGATACGACGAAAACATGCCTGGATGGGACGAGGATACAAACTTTGAAAGAAATCGTTGATTGGATCAACGATCCCGACGTTAATGTGCCACGGATCTTCTGGCTTCACGGCCAGGCCGGCAGGGGGAAATCCGCCATCGCTCACACCGTCGCGCTGCAATACAAGAATGCGGGGGGGATCTGTTCATGCTTCTGCTTCGCCCGCGATCGGCAGTCGGAACGTCGAGAGCAAAAGATGTTGTCGACCATTGTTCGCGATCTGGCTAACGGTGACCCTGCTTTTCGACGGGCGGTAGTCAGAGCTATCCAGGAGGACAACTCGCTGAAGGCCACCCACGACGTGATGCAACAGTGGGAAAAGCTCCTGAAGCCTCTGTCGAAGGTGTCAGGTGGGAGAGTCGGAAACGTTGTCGTGGTCATCGATGCATTGGATGAAAGTGGATCTGATGCATCGCGAAAGCACATCTTGAAGGTGCTCACTGAGGCTGCTTCTCTTCCTTCCAACTTCCGCATACTGCTCACATCGCGACCATTAGCCGACATCATGCGTGCTCTCCGTGATACGCAGCTCGTTAAAGTGGTTTCTTTGGACAAGGTCTCTGCTGAACGCGATATTCATATGTATGTATCTGAGCAGCTCAAGGATCAACCAGACATTAGTGCAGCGGAGATCAACCAGATTGTATGCAAGGCTGATGGTTTGTTCGAGTGGGCCCGACTCGCCTGCGAGTGGATGGGATCAGATGCTGCTGGTGAGACTGTCAAGGAACGCTTCGACGACTTGATGGTGCCTATGTCACGGGAAGGGGCAACACTTCTAGACGAGATGTACGTTACATTCCTCAAAAGTGCCGTGGGCAACAGGGACAAGCCTCTAGCACGGTTCCGCTCTTTGATGCGACAGATTCTTTACACGTTGGAGCCACTGCCAAAGGATGCATTGCATGCAATGCGCATGCATTTCCAACAAGAGGATGATCATTTCAATGTTACCCTCATTCTTGATCACATGGGCCCATTGCTGAGTGGTGCCACTGACCACAAAATCCCCATCCAGCTCCTCCATTCTTCATTCCATGACTTCTTGACTGATCAGTCACGGAGTGGAGACTATTTTGTTGGCGACTCAGGTATTCAGCGAGAACTAGCTCTTGCATCACTCTGTGTCCTTTATGAGGGTTTATGCTTCAATATCTGTGGATTGGAGAGCTCCTTTCTGCTCAATTCAGAAGTACCTGATCTGGCTGAACGGATCAAAGCCAAGATTCCATCTCAATTGTCATACTCATGTCTTTTCTGGGCAAAGCATCTGCAGGCAACCAAATTTGATCCTGAACTTGCAGGACATGTGAAGGATATTTTGGGGAATAAGAGGATCCTGTTCTGGTTTGAGGTCCTGAGTTTGCTGGGTATACTTGGCAATGCTGTATCTGCTCTCTCTAGTACTGAAATATGGTCCCAGGTGAGGTAATCAATGGCATGGTGAACTCCTGTATGTGACAATTAATCCAGGGGAAGACAGGAGATGAGGATGTAGCAGCATTGGCAAGGGATGGTGTGAAGTTCATCCATATTTTCTCTGCTGTTGTGTCTGCAAGCACTCCCCACTTGTACATCTCTGCACTACCATTTGCTCCTGAAAATGCTATACCATATGGGGAGTTAAGGGTCAAATTACCCTGCATTGCCAAAATTACTAGAGGGGACAAAGATTGGCCAGCTGCTCAGGCTTCATTTTTGGGGCACACTTCTGCTGTTATATCAGTTGTGTTCTCCCCAGATGGCACAAGAATTGTTTCAGGCTCATATGACAACACTGTGAGAGTCTGGGATGCTGATGGGGGTGTGCAAATTGGCAGCCCATTTCAAGGCCACACAGGATGGGTGAAATCAGTTGCATTCTCCCCTGATGGCACAAGAATTGTGTCAGGCTCAGAGGACAACACTGAGAATCTGGGATGCTGGAAGGGGTGTGGAGATTTGCTGTCCACTTCAAGGCCACATGGATGAGGTTGAATCAGTTGCATTCTCCCCTGATGGCACAAGGGTTGTGTCAGGTTCAGAGGACAACACTGTGAGAGTCTGGGATGTTGCAAGAGGTGTGCAGATTGGCAGTCCACTGCAAGGTCACACTGGCAAAGTCACATCTGTTGCATTCTCCCCTGATGGCTCAAAGATTGTGTCAGGCTCATGGGATAAGACTGTGAGACTCTGGGATGCTAACAGCAGTGTGCAGATTAGCAGTCCACTTCAAGGCCACACTCAGCCTGTGACATCAGTTACATTCTCCCCTGATGGAACAAGGATTATGTCAGCCTCATGGGACACAACTATGAAACTCTGGGATACTTATAGCAGTGTGCAAATTGGCAGTCCACTTCAAGGCCACACTCAGCCTGTGACATCAGTTATATTCTCTCCTGATGGCACAAGGGTTGTGTCAGGTTCATGGGACAAGACAGTGAGGGTCTGGGATGCTGACAGGGGAGTACAAATTGCCAGTCCACTTGAAGGTCACACTGAGTGGGTTACATCAGTTGCATTCTCCCCTGATGGCACCAGAATAGTGTCAGGCTCAAATGACAACACTGTGAGAATCTGGGATGCTGAAAGGGGTGTACAGATTTGCAGCCCACATCAAGGATCCAGCCTCTCCATCACATCAGTTGCATTCTCGTCTGATGGTTCAAAGATTGTGTCAGGCTCATATGACAAGACTGTAAGAGTCTGGGATGCTCACAGTGGCATGCAGGTTGGAAGTCCACTTCAAGGGCACACTTCATGGGTCACATCAGTTGCATTTACCCCTGATGGCATAAAGATTGTGTCAGGCTCAGATGACAAGACTGTGAGAGTCTGGGATGCTGACAAGGGTGTGCAGATTGGCAGTCCACTTCAAGGTCACAGTTCCTCTGTCACATCAGTTGCATTCTCCCCTAATGGCACAAAGATTGTGTCTGGCTCATATGACAAAACTGTGAGAGTCTGGGATGCTGATAGGGGTGTGCAGATTGGCAGTCCACTTCAAGGCCACACAAATTGGGTTACATCTGTTGCATTCTCCCCTGATGGCACAATGATTGTGTCAGGCTCAGAGGACAACACTGTGAGAGTTTGGGATACTTCCAGGGGCATGCAAATTGGTAGACCACTTCAAGACCACATGCCCTCTGTCACATCAGTTGCATTCTCTCCTGATGGCACAACAATTGTCTCAGGCTCAGATAACAACACTATACAAGTCTCTGATGCTGATGGGCTTATGCTCATTGGTATGCAGTGTCACTCTGAACAGATCAGATCAGCTGTATTCTCCTCTGATGGCATAAGAATTGTGTTATGCTCAAATGACAATGTCATGACAATCTGGGATGCTGAAAGGCATGTGCAGATTGGCAATTCACTTCAACTTGACCATACTCAGCTGGTCACATCAGTTGAATTCTCACTTGATGGCACAAAGATTGTGTTAGCCTCATTGGACAAGACTGTGAGGGTCTGGGATGCTGAGAACTGTGTACAGATTGGCAATCTACTTCACTGCAACACCTCCCATGCCACATCAGTTGCACTCTCCCCTGATGGCACCCATATTGTATTAGGCTCAAATGACAAGACCATAAGAGTGTGGGATGCTGACAGGGGTGTGCAGATTGGTAGTTCATTTCAAGGCCACACTGACCAAGTCATATCAATGGCATTCTCCTATGATGGCACAAGAATTGTGTCAGGCTCAAGGGACAAGACTGTGAGAGTCTGGGATGTTGACAGGGGAGTGCAAGTTGGCAGTGCACTTGAAGGCCACACAAAGTGGGTCACATCAGTGGCATTCTCCCCTAATGGCACAAGAATAGTTTCAGGCTCAAATGACCAAACTGTGAGAATCTGGGATGCTAAAAGGGGTGTACAGATGTGCAGTCCACTTCAAGGCCACACAAGCAGGGTCACATGTGTTGCATTTGTCCCTGATGGCACAAGGATTGTGTCAGGCTCTGATGACAAGACTGTGAGAGTTTGGGATGCTGTCAGAGGTGTGCAGCTTGGCAACCCACTTCAAATCCACACTGAGTGGGTCAGATCAGTTGCATACTCCCCTGATGGTAGAAGGATTGTGTCTGCTTCATGGAACAACACACTGAGAGTCTGGGATGCTAGCATGGATGTGCAGATTGGCAGTCCATTGCAAGGCCACACAGGGTTGGTCAGATCAGTTGCATTCTCCCCTCATGGTACAAGGATTGTGTCAGGCTCAGATGACAGGACTGTCAGAGTCTGGGATGGTGCCAGAGGTGTGCAGATTGGTGAACCACTCCAAGGGCACACTTCCTCTGTCACATCAGTTTCATTTTCCTCTGATGGCACAAGAATTGTGTCTGGCTCATATGACAACACTGTAAGAGTCTGGGATGCTGATAGGGGTGTGCAGATTGGCAATCCATTTCTAGGCCACACAAAGTGGGTCACATCTGCTGCATTCTCCCCTGATAGCACAATGATTGTTTCAGGCTCATGTGATCACACTGTGAGAGTCTGGGATGCTGACATGGGTGCAGAGATTGGCAGACCACTTCAAGGTCACACTTCCTCTGTCACATCAGTTGCATTCTCCTCTGATGGCACAAAGATTGTGTCTGGATCATGGGATAATACTGTGAGAGTTTGGGATGTTGCCAGGGGCATAGAGATTGGTAGTCCACTTCAAGGTCATGCTGACAAGGTCACATCTGTTGCATTTTCTCCTGATAGCAAAAGAATTGTGTCAGGCTCATATGACAATACTATAAGAGTCTGGGATACTCATAGGGGTGTGCAGATTGGCCAAAGTCATCAAGAGCTTACTTCATCAGTCACCTCAATTGCATTTTCCCCTGATGGCACAAGGATTGTGTCAGGCTCAAATGACAGGATTGTCAGAATTTGGGATGCTCATAGGGGTGTGCAGGTTGGCAGGCCACTTCAAGGTCACACTTCCTCTGTCACATCAGTTTCATTTTCCCCTGATTGCACAAAGATTGTGTCAGGCTCATGGGACAAGACTGTGAGAGTCTGGGATGCTGACAAGGGTGTGCAGATTGGCAGTCCACTTTCAGGCCACACTGGCCAGGTCACATCTGTTGCATTCTCCCCTGATGGCACCATGATTGTGTCAGGCTCAAATGATGACACTGTGAGAATCTGGGATGCTGACTCTAAGTTTGGAACCAACAATGATGTTGAAGGGAAGATGTCCCTTGAACCACATCAATGCTCCATACCCCTTTTGGATAATGGTGAGCATACTATTCACAATATTGTTATATATATTGACCTCCATTTGATACAGAGCATGATGTGTATAATACTTTGGACAGTCATACCCAGCCTCCAATATTAAATCATTCAATTATATTCTCTTCCACACCATCTCATGCATTGCATGCCAGAGAGAGGCTTTGTTCCAATGACAACCAGGCATTTCACCCATGTGTTGACCTTTATGATGATGGATGGGTAAGAAGTCCATCTGGCCAGTTGCTTCTATGGGTTCCTGTTGACAAAAGAAAGCCATTTTATCACCCATGGACCAGATTAATTATACCAAGGGGAGGTGTAGAGATGGACCTCAGCCAAATGGCATATGGATTCAAATGGCAAGAATGTTTTGGGCTCTAATGATAAGATTCTATTGGTAGTTAATGATCATGTGCTTGCTTTCTGCATTTAGTGTTTTACTTGTGGATTTTTAAACCTCAGTTTTTTTCTGCAATACTGAAATGTTCTATTAGCCAACAGCTTTTTCCTTATGTATGGTGTCTTGTGTCTGGAGCAGCTGTGCAATACTATGAAATGGGAAACATTCTGTGAGTTTAAATGTCTATCCATTAATAAGATTATTGGAGTCATAAATGGACTGTCATGGCACTTCAGTCAACCCCCTTTGAGGACCTATTAGGTCCATATTCTTCTACAGATGTATCCACCTAATGGGTCTTGTTTTATGGATATTCCCCAATGCTGGGGCTTTCACCAGCACCATACATAAGGATTCACCCAAGGCTGGGCCTTTCACCAGAGCCATGCCTGGGGATTCTCCAGGACACTATTGAACAGTGGTGGAGAGATACATTTCTTCATGACTAATATACCTATGTGACATGATGTAACAGAGTGTCTGGGGTCCAGGCACAACTTTCTCCAGCATAAATAGATCTTTATTTGACTGCTATTGGAACTGGTCCCTCTAACAAACTCTGACATGAGTGGAGATAAGTACAAACAGATGTTGATGACAGGTGGAGGAGATGCAGAGGGGTTGAGGACTTAGGTTCAGCATATGTGCTGCACCCTTGCAATACCTACATCCTCATATTTTGGAGGACTCAGGGACAGAGAGACAGAGGTCCAACAAAGGTTGGAGGTGCCAAGAGGCAGAGGAGACAGAGGAGAGCTGAGGAGTGTTTTCAGGAAGTATTCAAGCTCATATTTGAACTGAGGGGCAATCCCCTCAGTGTGTGGAGTACTTATACTTTACATTGGATATGTACAGTAACTGAGAAGTGGAGGAGAAACATAGTGGAGATGTAGCTAAGAGTCTGCAGATGACAAACAGATGAGTATAGTAGAACTTCTTGTAACACATAACTTCCCAGTGCATGATTCTCTTAATGCATGAGGTTTAGGCTCTGCTTGATATCACACACCAAACAGGTTTGGTACAGTGAACATGGAAGATAACGTCTATATCGAATGATTCTGATGTGAAAGATGAGTACAACGGAACCTCATCATAGCCATCTATCGCACAAGAAGACTATCCTGATGCAAGAGGTGACTGCTGACATCTAGCAGTCATCACTCGCACAAGAACCACCAAGAAGCAGAAGAAACTGAAGGAATAACATCCATTTTGGTATGAGAATGGAATGCACACATCTGCAGTCTGACTCCCATACCAGAATGAGCAAAGAAGCTGAAGAATTGATGGAGAAATGAAGGAGAAAGAGAAGAAATGATTTTTAGCACCCAAATGTCATTTTTAGGCACCCAGTGCCAGCATTCTGATATTTTGAATAGCTCCACTGTTTCTGAAGCTATCAAGCACATGACTATACTGTCAAAAAGCCTAGAGCGTGGTCTATCTGCTTGTCAAGTTCTGACGTGAATCTGTTTATTTCCCACAGAGATATTCCCCCTGCAATCCAGATGTTCATCTATTGGTCACTATAGAGTCCGTATTTTCTCTGGATCATTTCTCTGCCATTGCTGCAGATCTCCACTATGTCCTGCTCTTAGGACAGCCTCTCCCTGAGTTCCTGTGCACTGCCTGGCACATATCTTCCCAGCCTGCTCCCTCAGTCCCCCTTGTTCTTGGTCAGTGTGTTCTCCTTGTCAGTCCTGCATCAAGGACATACTTTGGTCATCTTAGATCTATTGTCAAGCTTGAAAAGTCTTCTCTGGTCATCTCTGTGTCCCCTGAGCCCTCAGCCTATGGTCCCTTCCTCCCAGATACTTGCCATGTCCATCTTCCTCTGTCATTCGTCTCACTTCCCTGGATGCGTCAAATTCAGTACTCTGTCCACTTCCCTACTTTCAGATGCCGTCCTCCAGCACCATGACAGCTATATCCCCACTTTATAGTGCTATTAGGAAGAAGAACCCTCTCTCATTCTTTCCCAGAAGAGAGCTCGTCAAGGGAGCCCATGGTTGCGCTTCAGCGGTGCTAGAACACATGCATTACACCTTAGTGTATGCTGACCCCCCAAAGACCTCT
>Ga0307518_10001578_pt1 | contig 16867 bp, 11 predicted proteins | sample 25_EM_MG_FD_203889 | JGI IMG/M metagenome (GOLD analysis project Ga0307518, IMG submission 203889) | Populus trichocarpa ectomycorrhiza microbial communities from riparian zone in the Pacific Northwest, United States - 25_EM | ecosystem: Host-associated > Plants > Roots > Unclassified | place...
AAACAGAACAGTTTCGCAATCTTTTTCAAGTACAAATAAGAATCTTGAATATCCACCTGTTTGCCTTAATTGGGCTCAAAAGTTTGACCATCTCACGACTTTACTTAAGCCTGGTATTTATCTCACTAATGATCTCAGACAGTTCTCACAAAGCATTCCCAGATCAGCCAACGAAAGGTCCCTTTACATCAACTACTCTAGTTGGTTCTAGACAGGCCTCTCTCCCTCTCTCCTTTGTGTTCGGGTTAGAGACAACAGAAAGCAAATAACCTAAAAATGTCTTAGAAATCAGCTTCAGTCCTACCAAACTGTGGTACCACATTATGAACTTGAAAGCAGCAGCAGCAATAACCAATTTGGCAGGGTAGCCATTAAAAGTTTAGGAAAGGGACTCCTAGTATAGTTGTAAGCTGTAACCTCCTCAGCCTCCCATAAATCAGCATTAAACCTCCCCACCGCCCCCTCTAATCCCTCTCTTTCTTCGATTATGAACATGGTTATAAAACCCGATTCAAGGTTCGGGTTTGCGGATCATATGGGTTAATTTGAAAAGGCTCAAAACGATGTTATTTGGAAAAAAACCAGTTTTTTCATTAATTCGACCTGGACTTGGCTCCAGATCGCTGAGTTATTAAATTGATCTACCAAACCGGGCCGGATCTTATAGGTAGGATGGGGGTGTTGGAGAAGAGAAATTGCGCCAACACGCTATTGGAAGGTTAAGCAAGTCCAACCAAAAATGGGGACCCCCCTAGAAAACTTTTTCATCGTCTGTTTTTGTGGCTTTTAGCAGCTAAAAAGCTTTGATCAACAGAAAAACCTCATGACTCGATATTTCAGATGCTAATAAAGATTTTGGTATCACGTTTTCAACTTTGGAAGTGCAAAGTGCATGATTTAATGAAGTGCAAAAACAGAACATACTCAGCTGGTCAGATTTTCAAAGTTAAACATAAGAATGGGACACAAAGTAAAAACCGAGGACAGTGTCCTAAAGACAAACTGTAACACGCAATTTAACAATTTTTCCAGGGAATTTATGGAGGTGAACAAAGATAAGAATCTATGAGGAGAGAAGTAAAGAAGGCCCAGTACAACTACAGCTGCCAAAGCTCAGGGGTTTCTTGGAGTAGCATTAAAGACACTGCGTTACATCTTCTTCACTGTTACAACACCTACACTACCCAAAAACAAATATTTTTCCAAGAAAAAAGAGTCTAGGAAAACAATGTGCTAGATTTATAAGCAGAAAGTTAGAATTTATGCTTTGATGATTTCTCGTTGAGGAACATGGGTTGTGCTCCTCAGATTCTCCACATGATCTTCATCGCCACTATTTTTATGCTTGTATTATCACAAAGTGCCCACCTTTTGATTTCTGATGCTTCAGTGGACGCACAAGGGTGCTTCAAAGCTCCTGGCCTACCAAGGGTGGATTTCGTGGAGGAAAGCACTGAAGATGTTAATGATGAGAAGAGAATTGAGAAAGTTTCAGGAGAAGATGAGAATGAAGGGAAAGAAGCATTGATCGTTCAAAAGTTTAGAGCTTTACTTGGACTAAAGAGTTCCAAAAGAAGAAGCTCGTCAGTTGAGTTTGTGTCACCAGCACCTTCCCCACCACCCACCATTGAAGCTGAGCCTCCAGCTTTTGCTCCTGCTCCTGCTCCTGCTCCAAAGCTACCAGTTCATGTACATTCCTATTCTCCACCGCATCACAACCAACAAGCCTCACCACCACACAAGATTTGGAGGGAGCACGAAGATAAGAGTAGGCTTGAGACAATTCTTGTAGCAGTTCTAGGGTCTATAGGAGCTGCCTTCTTGTTTTGTGTTCTTGGGCTCATTTGGTTCTCTGGCAAATTCATGGAGCAAAGGAAAAAATCTGCAAGAAAAACTTCGAAGCAAAGGAAAAGAGGAAGAAGCAGAGGTGAATCAAAGTATGTGAGTTCTCAAAGGTCACCAAGCAAGGTGATCTTAAATCCTGCCCTTGATCTCTTGTATCTTAATTCATTAGAAAAGGATTTGGAGCAACAAACTACTTATCTTAATCGAATTCCTGAAACTGTAAACACGTTATCAAATCATAACACACCGAAGTCTACAATACATGAGAGGCAGGAATCAAAGCAAGAATTGGTAATGAAATCAGATTCTGATAATGCCAGTAGTTCTTCCAGAAGGGAAATCAAGCATGTTCATGATAATTTGGAATCGGTAATGTATGAATCTGATGGTGGTAACTCTTCGTCTGGGGATAAAATTATTCCCGCTGAATGTCATTCATCAGATGATGAATCTTTTCACTCTTTTGTTGATTCTCGATCATCTAATGCTCGGCTTTCGAATGCTTCGGCTGGTAGTCTCAACGATATTTCCGAAATTTCCCCCTCAAACGCACTAAAGATAATGCCATCTCCTCCACCAGCTCCAAAAAATCCAAACATTCAAGAAGAAACACTAGTTCATGATAAGAATTTTACAACTCAATCCCCGTCACTGCCTCTGCCACCGCCCCCTCCCCCTCCATCACCTCCACTCACTTTGGCACAAAGAATGTGCATACCTCCTTCAAGCACATCTTTGCAGTCTACCAGAATGGCATCTGAAGCTTCAAGTTCTTCTACGCTACCAAATTTATCACCTCCTAGGAAGCCAGGTGCTTCTTCAGGATCAAACCGAACACCTCGTAATGACTTGCCGACTTCACCTCAAAAGTCTCCCAAACCTACAGGTGCGCTATTAAGTATTCCTCCTCCGCCATGCCCACCTCCATTTCGGAAAGGAAATAATAGCTCTGCCAATGGCCCACCTCCTCCACCATGCCCACCTCCATTCCTGAAAGGGAACAATGGCTCTGCCACTGGGCCACCTCCTTCGCCATCTGATCAGCTTTCTCAATATACACCACTGGGAAAAGATGGAGCACCACTGACAAAATTGAAGCCACTTCATTGGGACAAAGTTAGAGCTGCACCAGACAAAAGCATGGTGTGGGACAAGATAAGATCAAGCTCATTTGAGTAAGTTTGTGAATTTGTATTTACTGCAAAGTTCCAATTATCTTCCGCTTGGAGTTAACTAACATGAGGTTTCTGTAATAGATTAGATGAAGAGATGATTGAATCACTATTTGGGTACAATTTCCAAAGCACAGAGAAGAATGATGAAGCGAAGAGCAAAACTCCTTCACCAAGCAAGCATGTGCTTGAGCCAAAGAGACTGCAGAACATCACCATTCTCTCAAAAGCCATAAATGCAACTGCTGAGCAAGTGTGTGGTGCACTAATGAGAGGTGTGTTTTGTAAACTTGAAAGGGCCTGAAATATCTCAAAACCCTCTTCCAATAGTAAACACTAAACAGCAAAGCTGAACAGAATTTTAAATTTTGCAAAAGCAGACAATACATCCTTTTAGGATCAAAGTTAGAAATTTCAAGCAAGAGTGCATCTCCTCCTGCAAATGGATTCCTGATAGATGCCTTATCATTGCAACGAACTATAAATTCTTTGGATACATTTCGTTAGAAAGGAGTACTGTGTACAAATATACACATAACATATATGCTATATGCCTACAACAACTGACTAATACTGTGGACATCAGGGGATGGCTTGTGTTTACAACAACTCGAGGCACTGGCAAAGATGGTACCTACTGAGGAAGAAGAGGCTAAGCTATTCGGTTATAAAGGAAACATCAATGAGTTGGGGTCTGCAGAGAAGTTTGTTCGAGTAGTTCTTAGCATACCATTTGCCTTTCAACGAGTTGAAGCCATGCTTTATAGAGAAACTTTTGAAGATGAGGTGGTTCATCTGAGAAACTCTTTTTCGATGCTAGAGGTAACCATCAAACACGCAAAATTTTCATCGAAACGATATTTCAACACATCTAATCCCTCTTCCTTTCTAATTCTTGTTCTCTACCAGGAAGCCTGCAAAGAACTCAGGTCAAGCAGACTCTTCTTAAAGTTGCTTGAAGCAGTGCTCAAAACAGGCAACCGGATGAATGTGGGGACAATCAGAGGAGGTGCGAAAGCATTCAAACTCGATGCACTCCTTAAACTTTCTGATGTGAAAGGAACAGATGGTAAAACTACCTTGCTCCACTTCGTTGTCCAAGAAATAATCCGGTCGGAAGGGATTCGAGTATCAGATAGCATTATGGGGAGGATCAATCAGAAAAACAAAACTAAAACCGTCGAAGAAAGGGAAGAAGATTACAGAAGAATGGGACTCGACCTGGTTTCAGGTCTAAGCACGGAACTCTACAATGTCAGGAAAACAGCTACAATAGACCTTGATGTTCTTGCAAGTTCAGTCTCAAACCTATCGGATGGAATGGAAAAATTAAAACAGCTAGTAACCAAGGACTCATTGACCGATGAAAAGAGCAGAAACTTTGTTCACACGACGAAATCCTTCCTAAATTATGCAGCAAGGAATCTAAAGGAGTTGCACGAAGACGAAGGTAGAGTCATGTTGCATGTTAGAGAAATTACAGAATACTTTCATGGATATGTAAGCAGGGAAGAATCCAATCCACTTCGTATTTTCGTGATTGTAAGAGACTTTCTGGGAATGTTAGATCATGTCTGTAAAGAACTTAAGAGCCTCAAAGTCCCTAGCAGTCCAAACCCTCTTGCTCCATTTAGGTAGACTGGATCTTTGCATTGCGTGTTTAGAGGATTATCATCCAATCACCAACTTGAATGTAACCTTCTTTTTATGAATTTCGTGTAGATTTTTTAGCTTGTTTAGATTAATTGCCTTGTGACTAGTCCCAGCTAGCTAGAATCTGGTCTTTGTTCAACTGATTGTATTAGAATGAATCGGGCACATCAAGGATTTGTAATAACAGTCTCGTGGAGTTTCCACCGATCTTGCTTATTCTTCCTCCTCGCAACTTCTTCTGATGCGTTGATGACGTCCATTTCCACCACTGTGAATCAAAAGCCAAAGAATTAATCCCAGCAGCTTTTTCAAGTATTCTACTCCCTCTTCTAGCCTCTTCAAGTCTTCGCTCGACTCCCTCTACCTTTGTTCTGTACTTTGCTTTCTTTTACTCGAACATGAAATGTGAGGGAAAGTTTAGCAAGGAATGTGTGAGACTGAGTGAAGAGAGGGAATTGCATGGGATTTATACAACGAAGAGAAATGTAGAATATATTTAACTGGTCTCAACCATGCTAATAAATCCTGTCAATTTAAAATGAATTTTTTAATAAATTCCAGCCGAGTCAATTCAAAAAATAAAATTAAAATAATATTCTTTTAAAAAAATAAATAAATTTAAACTAAATCTCTCAAATTTTTACTATATTAATTTTCATTTGATTTAATATAAAACCTGACTAATATTAAATTTAAAATTAATAAATAACTAAATTTATTTGTAAAATCGAGGTGAGTTTAACAAATCTTATCCACTTCATATAAACAAACTCTAAATCCTTTTAGTTTTGTAAAAAAATATCAATTTATCCCTTTTCTCTTTCTATTCTATTTCTATCTTTCAGCATGACTGTCAATTGCATAATTAAAAAGAATTCAAGGGTCAATTGCAATTCACTAAAATATATGGGCATTAATTATAATTCAGCCAAACAAGGAAACCGTTCCCCCGCAAACCACAGTTAAGAAACCTGCACGGTCCAAAGCTTGTTAGCCTACTGATTTTTGACATCTATAGATTAATTATTTTCACGATAACAATTACTAAATTTAATATACATGTGAAAATTTTTAATAATGTAAGAATTTTTTTTAACATCAATTTGAAACAGTATGGACTTTTTTTATGCAAATATAGCTTTAAAATGCCTGAGCTTATACTATACTAATGTAGTCAATTTTTTATAGAATTAAATTTGGTATCAATTTTTTTTTAATTGTCGGTTTTTATCATTTAAATTGTTTATATTGTCAAAACCTCTACATGGTAAAAAATACACTGTAATACAAATTTTATCAAATATTTCAATATTATTATTTAATATATTTTAAATAAAAAAAAACATAAACTTTATTACATGATGTCTTGTAATTAGATTTATTATTATAAAACATGTTTAACACTCAATAACTAACTTATTTGATTTTACTAACTTGTTTTATATTCAAGTTATTTGTAACAGTTATTTTTCTTAAAAAAAAAAAAAAACTTGGCAGTTTCTAACAAGGTAAAAAATTACTTTAAAAAATAAGAATCCCTCGCTCTTGTTTCTACACATGAATAGCAACTACCCAAGGTTTTTCTCCTAGAGATACTCTACCATCCCGCTAGTTTAAAATTGTGATTGCGGTTATTTTTTAAAGTGTTTTTTACTTGGAAATGTATCAAAATAATATTTTTTTTATTTTTTAAAAATTATTTTTGATATTAACGCATCAAAATGATCTAAAAATATAAAAAAATATTAATTAGAAGTAAAGAAAAAAAAATTATTTTTTTTCAAAAATGTTTTTAAAATGCAAAAACAAATAGAGCCGAAAATACCCTGAAATTTCAACACAATTGATTCTACAAGCTTTCACCTCTTTTTATATTCTCTTTAAACTTTAAACTCTTCTTTCGTACCATCCATCTTCTACATTTTCAGGCTAGATTATATTTTTATAAAGACCCAAGCTTAATTACATATAATATTTTCTCGTGAAGTGTTGTAATTTATGTAAAAATTGATTTATTATGAAAATATAAATGACACTTGAACTATTCATGTAGTTTTTGATTACGAGTCATTTGAAAAGTTTAAATCTTGATTATAAAGTTTTACAATATTAATCCTAGAAAAACATTAGTGTAATTAGCAAGGTCTTACCTATTAAAAAGGCTATAATTTAACAATAAATACTTATATGAAAGTTCAAGCACTAAAATAGATAATTATTTTAATTACTGTAAAAATTGATATCTCTTTTCTATTATTTATTTTATTGTATTAATATCTTGATTAATTATGTGTTGTTGTTATTAAAATCAATGTGTTAATTTTTTAAAATGCATCAAACGTTCGACTAGCTCTAATTTACTCTCCTCTTGTACTATTCTAGACTTTCAAAACTTAAATCATGGATCGGGTGTGAGTTAATTTATGTTGATTTAAATTAATAAAAAATATATGATTTTAAGTTTTTATTTTTTTTAAAATAAATAAAAATATCAAATTAAACTTCAAATAATGAATTCACACATCAAGACAACCTAATTTGACTAAATCAGTTTTTATCCTGTTTAATTTTAAATCCAGCTCATATTAAGATATAAATTGATGGATAATCGGATTAACATAACAGCCCGATCTGATTTTATAACAATGTCAAAATCTTCCGAATTGCGCGGGCAAAGTTTTAAGTTCTCGGGCGGGATCGCACACATCCACGCACTGTATTGATTTATCTCTCTCTCTCTCTCTAAAATAGAAAAACAAAACTTCTCATAAAAGAATCCTCAATTTCTCATACCTGCAAAATCCTAGGGTTTCCATCTGCTCAATCGAACAACATTCCTATCGCATTTCACTGCTCAGAACCTCTCCATCTCCACCACACACACGTACACGTATACACACAGATCTTATACGGACACGTATAAGAAACCGACACCAATCGCTTAAAATCATGAACCTGTAGCGCGGTTTTTTTTTTCAGGAAAAATTCTTAATTTCAGTTTTTTTTTCTTTTTCCTTTTCCTTTTATAGTGAATTTTTCTGTTTGGTGTGATGGAAAAATCTGTGGCTTGTGATGGAACCGTTGAAAAGCTTATAGAAATGGGGTTTGAGAGTTGTGCGGCGGAACAAGCTGTTAAAGAAGTCGGTCCGTCGTTGGATAAAGCTGTGGATTATTTATTGAACGGTTCTTCGAGCAGAAATTGTGAAGGTAGTGGTGCTATGACCAGTAGTTCTGAATGCTTTACAAGCAGCAAAAGTGGAAAGAGAATGCTGTCTGGCTCTGCCTATTCGGGTCGAAAGCGACAGTCTAGTATATTGGAGCATTTCCGGTTGCCACGCAGCGTGAAACGAGGCATGCTTAGTAGTGATGTGTCTGATGTTTTGGTTTCTGGGTCAAAGGTTTTGCCGCTTAGTGTGAATGGATGTGAGGAATCGTGTGTTAGCGTGGATTGTGGTAAGGTCGAGAATGCGGTGGATGGTTTGCCAGTTTGGTGTAAAGAAGAGATGAGTTTTGGATTGGATTGGGAGGAGAGAGCGAATAGGGTATTGCAAGAGCGTTTTGGTTATAGTTCATTAAAGGGTTTCCAAAAGGAAGCCTTGGCTGCTTGGGCAGCTCATCAAGATTGCCTTGTTCTTGCCGCTACAGGATCTGGTATTGTTTTTTTCTTCTTTTCTTTTTGTTGTCGTATATGATTAGTTTGGTTTGTTCTTTGTTTTGGTCAGCTGTAGTAACTTTTGTTATATGATTATTTTGTTGCAGGAAAATCTTTATGTTTCCAGATTCCAGCATTACTAACAGGAAAGGTTGTGGTTGTGATTTCACCGTTGATTAGCTTGATGCATGATCAGTGCTTAAAGCTATCAAAACATGGGGTCTCTGCGTGCTTTCTTGGATCTGGGCAGCCTGATAGCAGTGTGGAAAAGAAAGCAATGAGAGGCATGTATGACATAATATATGTCTGCCCAGAGACAATTTCAAGGTAAGCTGCATGTATGTGGTTCTCTTTTGTGTCTAAAAAAGGGAGTTTGTTAGCTCTCCTGATTGAAAGAGTGGTATAATTTCACCGCAGACTGATAAAACCGCTCCAGGGACTTGCAGAAAGTCGTGGCATAACTTTGTTTGCTATTGATGAAGTTCATTGTGTTTCTAAGTGGGGACATAATTTTCGGCCTAGCTACAGGTTTGTGTTCTTCATTCTGTTGGCTGTTTCATGGTCCTGTTTGTTATACCTATTCTCTTACAATCACAGGCTGATTGGATTGGTTAATTTTATACATATAGTTATGAACTTCATGTACTGAGAAGTACCATCAGTGCTCAGATGAAGCTAAACATAGCAAATCCAAGTTAAGAAAGTTGGCTAGCTATGTGTCCTTTATCTATTTAATGTGTGTTGATAGTCATCTTATCAGTGATGATTTTATAAGGAAGGTGATATTGTGAAGCTTTTTCACCATTTCTCATGCTATTGGACTTGGCTTAAAGTACTATATGCTTAGATGTCATCACAACTTAACAAGAAGCATATTGTAATGTTTCAGGCAATTGTCTGTTCTCCGGGAGAACTTCAGTGCTTGCAATCTAAAATTCTTAAAATTCAACATCCCACTGATGGCGTTGACCGCAACTGCCACAATTCCGGTTCGAGGAGATGTGCTTAAAGTGCTGAGCATGTCAAAGGAAACAAAGGTTGTGCTAACTTCATTTTTTCGGCCAAATCTACGGTTCTCGGTAATATGCCCTCCAACTTATGTTTGAATAGTTGTTTGACCTATCAGGGCTCAACTTTTCTTGTTCTCTTATTGTGGAAGGTGAAAACAACACCCAAACCTGTCAACCTTAATTTGATGGTTGCAAGTAAAAGGGAAGAAAGGAATAGGAGAAAAGGATTGAAAAACAGCTTTTGAATTAAAAAATACCGATTTCTACATAGCTGCTGTTTGATTGGTTTAATTCCTGCAGGTTGTCCGCAGGTCATAAGCATCAGAATTACTCTACCTGATTTGGATGCATAGAAACTAACCGATATATTGTGATATATAAACAAGATGTATCCATATTTTTCATGTACTAAAAACATGCTTCCAAAATTTTAATTGTAGTACAAGATGTCTAAATCTTAACTTATCACATACACATCTAGCTCATTTTCCAATAAGTTTCCTTCTTACTCCACTCGTGAGAATGGTTCAAGAAGACTATGCATCATAATGTGCAGAGGGTGGTTCCTGCTTGTATGATGTTTAATATTTAATGGGTTTTTTTTGTACCTGTCTATGCTTTCCATTGAAAGGAAGATTAATGTGACTAATGCAAGAAGTGTGATTTTTGCTAGTATCATATCAGGTTTCATGAAACAAAACATTATGACTGTTTCAGCTTCACATTGAAAATTTTGAACATGGTAAACAGACTATTATAAGTCTGCATCTGAAATATTTAGCCTAAATCCAAGAGGAATGTCAACCTACTAATTACAGCATCATTATGTTCTCTAGGTATTGCAGTAATCATGTCCCTATGAAGTCTGATATTGTTACAATTGGACCAACAATTGAAAATTGAATTTGATGGTGTTCTAAATAGTAAACATGTTAGATTAATTCCTGATGGAATTTTTTGTTATTTTTTTCCTAATGAATCTCTATGATTTCTTCTCATGTTTTCTAGTTTGCTTCCTAACTTACATGCCTTATATATGATATTATATTGAATCATATCAAATATCTACTGGTGTGGAAAACCAAAATTCAGTTGCTGCTCTTACAGGTAAAACATTGTAGAACCTCTTCTCCATCTTCTTATGGGAAGAATCTCAGCCATTTGATAGGCATATATGCTGGAAAGAAAAAGTCTAATGAAAAGAAGTGGAGTAGTATCGCGGAAGAATTAGATGATTGCTCTGATAGCTCTGCTGATAATAGCATATCTGATGGAGATGTATCTTCTCCAAATGACATGAACAGAATTGAAGATGATTGCTGTGATGTAGATGGTGATGAATTAAATTTAACAAAGGAAAATGGATTGACTGCTTCAAGGGAAAAAGAAATGTCAATTGAATATTTGGAAAATGATGTTGATGTCTTTCACATTGTGGATGATTGGGATGGTATACATCTTTCTATTAATTTAGATCATGTCCGTTGCTGCATTATACTGGCTGGCTGTAAAAATATGCCGTGAATGCAACATAGAACTTGAAAAGAAAATTGCAGATGCAAAGGATTGAGTTTTATGCCAGTAGAATTGCTAATAGAAAAAAGAAATTTTATTTCATCTCTAACCTCCAACATTAATATATATATTCTGTTCTAATTCTTATTATTTCTCATTTTGAAGTTGCATGTGGTGAATTCATTGGACAATCTCCTTGCAAGGACCAATATATTTGCAAGTCATCTGAAACAGTTGATCCCTCTAGTAAGATAGAAGACAGGTCGAAACTTTTGCAAGAGCCTTTAGAAGAAGGAGCAACCATCATATATGTTCCTACAAGAAAACAAACATTGAGCATCACAGAGTATCTTTGTGGTTTCGGTGTGAAAGCTGCTGCTTATAATGCATCGGTATGTATCACATGGTTGTTTCCCTGGTCTATTGGATGGATACCATGTATTCTATTTTAGTTTGATAAGGGTTTTCTTTTTCCATTATTAAGCCTACTGAATCAACCTTGCAATTGAATTGGAATCACTTTGACTCAGTTGTAATATAATGCGACATATTGGTAGTGAAACTGCTATGTTGCATAGCACTTGATGGTGTAAATATGACAAAAGGAAAACTGTCTGATTTGATGGCTGATCTATCAAGCAAAAGTAACCTCAACTTCTAATTACCTTTCAAACTGCTTTGCAGATTTAATCATTGGATTTTTCTCTATTTGTATTTTTCCTATTTTGGTTGGTGGTGATTCTTTATGTTCACTTGTTTTTGAATCTTTCACATCACATGACTAAGGGTGGTTACTCCTATGAAAACTTCTCTTGTTTAACATGCAACTGACCCATGGCCATTTTCCCCTCTCAGTTGCCAAAATCACACCTAAGGCAGGTCCACAAGGAATTCCACGAAAACTTGATACAGGTATGGGTAGGGAAACTGATCATTCTGGATTGCATGATGCGTCTTTCATCTGGTTTTTGAATTCTTAACGGTGCTAATAACTTGCACTGTTTGAACACTAAGGTATCCTGTATTCGTGCAGCATCCTGTTTGGGCATGTCTTGCACCATTTCTGATCTCCATTTTTTTGTCTGCTTGTGATAAAATGAATTTACAACAATTAAATTTCTTCTTATTATTTATTTCTTTTTCGGGGATTACATTTCCTCTTTCTATGATGCACTTGACTTTCCTAAAGGTACTGCCAAATGGGGGTGCTGAAAAAATCAGAAATGGTTCTTTCCATATGGTTTCGTAGAAGCTAAACCTCTTATTATCATCCTTTCTTGATACAAGGAAGAAAATGACCTAGTTTTAACTTTCACTTTCTGGCATTTCCTAGTAGAATAAGGCAATAGCAAAAAATTCCGACTAAACATTTTCGCATATTACTCTAGGTGGTTGTCGCAACAGTTGCTTTTGGAATGGGAATTGACAAATCAAATATCAGAAGAATTATTCACTATGGCTGGCCACAGGTTAGCAGTTGAGATTTGATATTTCTGCAATATTGTATTGGATATTGTTATCCATTTGTACTCAAGAACTTATCATCATGTTGTAGGAAAAATCTGGTGCTCTTTCACTTTTATTATCCTAAGCAATAGCAACAGTTCACTTCTCCTTCTGGCAACTTGTCTGTCTATTCTTTTTTCCCTTTTTGTCATATAATTCTCAGTTATATTTGTTCTCCTAACGCTTCTTTCATCTAATGTCCAATTTTAGAGTTTGGAAGCATATTATCAAGAAGCAGGCCGTGCTGGAAGGGATGGGAAACTAGCAGAATGCGGTAAGTTCTTTTCACATATAGACTACTTATCATTGTTGGACATAAATCTTATTTGGTCATAATTTTTAATTTGAATAGAAGTTCCATGTCATGGTGTTGATCAAAACTTGTACAGTAAACTCCCTTTTCATACAATATCTGTTTCATTCCTTATGGTTGCTTCCAAGTGAAGGATTTGTATTCTGGGATGAGGCACTGCATGATTGTAATAGAATTATAGAAGTCATCAGCATCATGATTGTTTTTTTTAACTAACCAAAAAAACTTTTTCTTTGCCAAGCAGTTCTGTATGCAAACCTGTCAAGAACACCATCACTTTTACCAAGTAAAAGAAGTGAAGCTCAGACAAAACATGCATTCAAGATGTTGTCTGATTGTTTCAGGTCCGCTTTGTCATTCAAGACATTTTTTGCAGTCCTGCATCTTGGCTTCCGTTTCAACTTTTTGTTACAGATTTGCTTTTCCTTTTTACTTGTCTTCTTGCAGGTATGGAATGAATACCTCATGTTGTCGAGCTAAAACACTTGTAGAGTATTTTGGGGAGGATTTCAGCTATGAGAAGTGCCTCTTGTACGTAGTGTTTCTTTCATTTTAGAATCTGCTTTAATATCTATTTCAATAAAGTGGTCTTTTGACTTGAATTTTTTTTCTCCTTGGTTACCTACTTTTACTGCTGAGATTCTGTCTTGTTTACTATTTGCTCTAATACCCCTTGCTTCACATTGATTGCACAGTTACTTTTCATCATATCTATCAATTCCACAACATGCTTTCTCAAGCCATTTCTAATAGGACTCCTTTAATGCAGGTGCGATGTGTGTGTCAATGGGCCTCCAGAAATGCAGGATTTGAAAGAGGAGGCTGATATTTTAATGAAGGTCATTGCAGCGTATCATCTAAGTGTAAGGATTTTAATTCTAGTTAGTTTTTTGCAAGTGCCAGGTTATATGTTACCAAAAGTTTTATTGACATATAGATCTAAGATAAGATGAGTAATAAAGAGAGATTCTTCTGTATCCAGATAAGTCATTTTCTGCTCCTTTTTCCCATTAAAATTCTCAATGGAAGGCTTTTTTTGAGTTTCAGGAACAGAACCATTCTTTTGATAGCTCATATGATGGTAAATGTAATGACACTAAATCACAGAGAGTGGTGCAGAAGCCAAACCTCAGAATGTTCGTCACTAAAATAAAGGAGCAGGTAACCTAGATGCAAACCATTTCTTTATACTTCTTTCATGTGTTGGAACAGTGACTGGTTAGGAAAATTTCACTTCACTCGAATTATCAGATGTTATTTTGATTATCTATGGTGGTTTTGTGCAGTATCAAAAATTTTGGACAACAGATCAGCTATGGTGGCAAGGTCTAGCTCGGATTATGGAAGGCAAAGGATACATCAGAGAGGGTGATGAAAAGGTACCTGCTCAAATGATTTTCCATTCTCCTAGTAGTGTCTTTGAAGTCCTCAATTATACCAAGTGTTTACAGTGTATTTCTGTGTCAGCGTTGCTATGCATGTGTAAAACTTATGAAAATCTCTTGTTTCCTGGGCATCAATCATATGATGGGTTGCTAATTTAGACTCAGGATTTGCTTAGCCTTCTGGCAGCTCCTAGGTCTGACTGCCCTAGCTTTTATTTTGACCTGTTTTCTGATTCTATTAATTAGCGGAGGAAACATTTTTGACACAATTGAATTTGTGATCTTATGGCTGTCTTTTGAACAAGGCAAATTCCTGAAGCTTAGCTGTGGATTGTAAGCAAAATTTGAAATTTGTATTTTATCGCACGAATCTCCATTGCTTTCTCAAGCATGCAGATTGTAAGTTGTGTTTGTTTGAAATTTTGGTTCTCAGCTAAATTGGTCTTGTATTAAATTCACTGTTTATGCAGAGCCATGTCCAGATAAAATGCCCGGAGCCAACAAAATTAGGACTTGAGTATCTGGAATATGATAGAGAGCAACCGCTCTCTGTTTACCCTGAAGCTGATATGCAACTCTCAGTGAACAAACACAAATCATATTCTTCTTTTGCGGAATGGGGCAAAGGTTGGGCTGATCCAGAGATCCGTCGTCAGCGCTTAGAAAGAAAGCAATCAAATAGAAAGCCACGAAAGCCGAGACGGACGAGAAAATCTGGTAAAATGAAACTGGATTTCAAAACCGCCAGGGGTAGAATAGCAGCAAAACTCTTTTCCAAACAGAAGTGAGTAATGATATTAACTGAGTCTTTTGTCCTTGTAAGTGCATGTTTTTGTGTCTTACCCTTCAGCCTTCTTAATATCCCATATAGAACTTCTGATCACAAAAGCATGGTGTTTTTGAACCAAAATTGGATATGGTGAGATTTAGGTATACTGTTTAATAGCGGTGTCTTTCCATAAGAAAATTACAGGGAAAAATCTCAGAAACATTGTTTCATGACAGAGAAAATAAAAAAACTCAGCTCCATGATGTGAAAAAGGGAGTTGTATTTCGTAAAGCAACGTCACATGTTCCATCAGGTACAATACAAAAGGAGTGCATTAAACAAAAGTGATGTCCCTCGATGAAAGCAAGGAATCATTTCGAGCACCATAGATGCATAGACACGAAGAAAAGCATTTCAATATATTCTTTTGTAAATTTGTTCTCCTGATGCATAGACACGAAGAAAAGCTTTGTTCATGGGCTATAGCCATCTTATTTCTGCCATTGCTGGCTTCTCTGCGTCGTTCTTTCTCCTCTTGCCGACCTTGAAGCTGTGGCACAAGCAACAAATCACAAAAGAGAAACTGAGGATTATAGCTGAGGTGTTGGAACATGCTGAAGAGAGGGCTCACAAATTTCAAGAAAGGCATGATCACATACTAGGTCAAATAAGCTCATATTATTTGATCAATCAAGAACTAGGAGATGCATTGGCTGGTGCTAGGGCTGCAATGAATGCGGCAATGGAGTTTGCTCTCAGATTGAGAGAAGTGCAAATGAGAGTCCTGATCAATTTCCCAGATGAAGCTGATCTTTCAATGTTGGATAGCCCATATGCAAATGCAGCCAGGCCTGGGAACAATTAAAGTGCTCAAAAAAGAGCAGCTTCAACATGGGCTTTGGCTTTAGCTGCTCGGCTTGGTCATGCAAAAACTGTTTAATTAATCCAGAGCCTATACTACACTACTAGACATTAGGAAACCATGTGTGTTAATTATTCCTCTTGGCATGTGTATAATGTTTGTTCCCACCCCTTTCTCCCTGTATATTTTCAATAATATGAACTAGCAAGCATCTGCATTGCTATTGTTGTTTATCTTAGCTATGAGCAACATCATGTACATTTTTTTCTTTAGTTTTAGTTTTAAAACTTGTGCGAACATGGGGTAAAGCCCGGTTTATGTGTTAGAAGAGTTGATTTGAGTCAACTTTAAAAATTAATAAAATCAAAACGATATTGTTTTAATAAATAAAAAAGTAGTTACCAGGTTAATAGTTGAATTATAATTAGATTAACCTTGATTATTGAATCAATCTTGATTTTCAATTGAGTTAATTAAGTTTTTTTTTTAATTTTTTCTTTAAGGTAGAATGATTTATACCCTTGAATAATCCAGATCTTAAAACAATGATTTTTTCAACACATGCCTATTTGGTGTCAAAATATTATTCTCGCATTGTCCCTTCTTTGTTACCTTAACCTTTCAAGATCTAAACACATCAAAGGGATGCATGATACTTAATTGTATAATGGGGATGAACAGTTGAGCAACTTGCCTTGTGTGTGTATGGTGTAATTGGTGTGCTGAGGCTTAAGAGCTTCTTTCCATCTATGTACTCTTGATCTTGTATTCGTTTGCCTCCTCTATTTTTATTTATGCTAATGTCAGCTTTCTATTTTTAAAATCATCTTCCTTTAATTCTTATTTGATGGAAGCTTAGGTTACCATACATCTTATCACATCATGATAAATTTATTTGATGTTTTTACCTGTCTGTCTTTTCAGTGTTTTTATCTCTTCTATATTTGTATTTTTTTGTCATATAACACTAACCAAAAACGATCTAAAAAAATAGAAATTCACTTAAAAACTATCACTCACACACACGTATAAAAGAGACATCAACATGCTTGGTTGAAAGACTTGAAAGACGAAGATAAATATATAAAATGAATAATATATATATATATATATATATATATATATATATATATATATATATATATGAGTGTGTGTGTGTATGTGTCACTTCTATATAGAGACACA
>Ga0307518_10001580_pt1 | contig 16852 bp, 5 predicted proteins | sample 25_EM_MG_FD_203889 | JGI IMG/M metagenome (GOLD analysis project Ga0307518, IMG submission 203889) | Populus trichocarpa ectomycorrhiza microbial communities from riparian zone in the Pacific Northwest, United States - 25_EM | ecosystem: Host-associated > Plants > Roots > Unclassified | place...
GAGAATGGATACAAGCTAACATATGTATGCCATCATCCTTGTATCAAAATTTGATGTTTTGGTTACTAGATAGATTAACTAAGATAATTAAAGATATGAAAAGGCATTTATAGCCAGCTTAAAGATGATATATGCATGGCTATATAGCAATGGTGTAGTCCTAGTCCAATTAATAGGCATGAACAACATGGCTTGCCCAATCAACTTTCCAATTAGTAAAAATATAGTATGAATAGGGCAACTAACAATAATCTTTGACAGACTAAGTAACCTACAACAAAAAAAAATGGCTAAGGATTCAAGACATAAGAATAAATGAGTCACCAAGATGTTTTGACATGTTTTATGATTTTTGACAAAGCATATAAACATATTAGACACAAGGAAAAAAATTGATCAATAGAATTATATTAAGATTATCAATTGATCATGCCTAATATGACAATTTCCCCCCAGCACTACTAAAAATGGATAATAGACAAGCTAAAGTTTAGAACCCTTTAATTAAATTAACTTGGGGATCGAAGATAAACCTAGTTCAACTTTTATAAATGAAAATTTATCTCAAAATTATAAAAAAGACCTATTATCACTACTTCAACTTATAAAAACTATGTTTCCTGATATTATGATGAAAATATCTAGTTTAGATAGAAGTTTGGTCGAACATTCATTTCCAATCAAGATTGTGTTTAAGTCATACAAACATCATTAACAAAGAATGGCTCCAAATATGGTTGATCATGTGGAAGATGAAATGAAATGACTTTTGAAAGCTAGATTTACTAGGCCAATAAGATATGATGAACGGATACCGAACATAGTTCTAGTATTAAAAAAACAATGGTAAATTAAAGGTATGGATATATTTTGAAAGCCTTAATTTTGTAACTCTAAAAGATGAATATCAAATATCAATGGTAATATGTTTATTGATTCAATATTTGGTAATGAAATCTTTATCTTTATGGATAATTATTCATGCTATAATCATATCTTTATTATAGAAGATGATGTGTCTAAGACTTATTTAAAATATCCTAGTTCACTAAGGAAGTATGAATAGTTGGTAACACCATTTAGTATAAAGAGTTCTGGTGCTACAAACCAAAAGGCCATAAATTGGATATTCAATGATATGATTAACCATAATATAGAGGTCTACATTAATGATATAAAGGTTAAGTCAAAGTCTAAAGCAATCACTTAGGTGGATTATATTCTTCTGTCTTTGAATTCATGAGATTACAAAGTCTCAAGATGAATATACTAAAATGTGCATTTGATGTATAATCAAAACGATTCTTGGTATTTCTAGTATATCAACATGGAATAGAGATGGATAAAATCAAAGAAAAGTCCATCATAAAAGCATAAACTCCTTAAAATAAAAAGGAATTATAACACCTTATTGACAAAATCAATTTTCTTAGGAAGTTTGTATTAATTATTGTCGAGAATATTAGGCCATTTACTAAGCTCTTAAAAGAAAATATCATAGATAAGTTTCAATAGACCAAAAAGAAATAAGCTACTTTTGAATATATACAAACTTATTTGGCTAAATCTCTATTATTGGTCCCATCAAAACCTAGATTTAGTAGAGGCATTTGATAGTGATGAAATTTTTGTTAAGGAGAATTCTTTATTCTTATAATACAAAATTTAACTTTTCTCTTTCTCTTCTTTCCCAAGACATATACACAAGTTAACCAGACCTCTTCATGGTAAATTTCCTCATTTAATTAGCTTATAAATGGGCTTCCTCAATACCATAATCCTAAACTCAATTAGGGTTCTTGCTTAGCTAAAATTCAAGGATTGAATGCTAATTTTTCACTACAAAGCCAATGATTCCATGAATTTATTTATTTATATATAAAAATAGATAAAATAAAAATATATATAAATCAAAGAAACTAAAGATAAATTAAAAAAAGGGTAAGAGTGATAAAAATCACATAAAAATTAAGCACATCATTTGTTTCACCATTTCTTTTCTTTCTTAAAAATCTTTAACCATTGTGTCAACTCTTTCTATAACAGCCTTATCTGTACCATTATCATTGATATATAAGGATATGAGGGATTTTCTTTTCAAGATCATGTCCATTTTCGCTTCAGAATAATCAATGACTAGATAATGAATCCTAAAAGTTTCTTTTTCAGAAATAGAAAAACCATAGGTTTAGTAGATTCATTTAGTGGAAAAGAAAAGGATCTATCTTGGACATTTGCAGGAGTTGATTGAGGATTAATTTTAGAAAGGGTAGTAGAAGAAGTTGGTGGCATAAAAGTAGGATTTAATAAAGCATTCTTAAAAGAAGAAGCAACAATACTTTGTACTGCAACAACTATTGAAAGGGAAGCAATTGGCCTAAAAATAGTGAGCTTTTTCAAAATCATATCCATAGTTGGAACAATTAATGAAAGAGTAGTTTCAAGGATTGGTACCTGAAAAAGACAAGAATAATGGGGTAAGACAAAATTTTAAAAACAAGTCAAAACACGATATATTTTGATCAAAATATTTAACATAAGCTCAGTCCTTAACCTAGCAATTAGAGCCTCATCAGGTTAATCCTCTTTTACTATGATAGGATGTTAGGGTTTGGTAAGACCAAGTGTTGCTGAGTGAAGAAGCGCTAGTAGGATGAGATGATAAACATAAAATAAAATGCATATTTTAGAGTACAAAACATTATTAAATAAATATAAACTATCAAGCTAAAGGTGATATTGTTCTTACCAGAGTCTCTTTAGGTAGCCCTTTTGGTTAGCCTTGTACATGAGATTTTAGAAAGTTTTCTCTTGTTTATTTAAGTCGATGGTTTTTCATCAAAAAAAGATTTTTTTTTTTGCCATCTCTTCTAAGAAAGCATTAAAGAGGATATTGATAGCCTTTTTGTATAATAATAGATATCTTAATTGATGGTCCATAATTAATGAAAATCTACCATCTTACAGCTTTCTTAATGAGATTTTATTGCTAAAGATTCATTATCTATCTTTTCTAGACTTCAAAGATTATTTGATCTAGATCAACCTTTTTATGATCAACCTTGTTTATGGCATAATATATTAAGAAGGGTATACATTATACAAACCCCTAGTTATCTTTCCACAAAGTGAGGGATGTAGGGTTCGCAATAACAATAGTTGTTCCTGTATATTGGATCATTCACCAATCCATATTAAAGATCCTTGTAAGTTAGAATGCTTCTCCAAACTACAACATTATCCTTTTTCTTAACACTTGTCATTTGATGTTAAGGTATCAATAACCATTTAAGTCTAGTCCTCATACAAATTACGGTAATCATGGACTTATCACTTCCCTTTTATCATGAATAATAAGGTTTTTACATATATATTAAAAAGATAAATCATGATATCTAGTTCTAAGTAAGCTTTCACGTATACATCTTAGTTGGGGATTTAAAGTGGTTTTGGAATTTCTAAATTTATGAAAATAGATGGTAACTCATGCTTGAAATCATCACTAAAATCTATAAACATTTCACTTGATCATAAATGGGTAATCCTAGTCTTTGTCTATCATTTCTCTAGTGCCCTATAGACGTGGCTATACACGAAGGTCCTAAAATAATGGTCTTACCCTCAGCCAAGTTCATATTTATCTTCAGATAAACCTTGGTTAGCCTTTTAAACCTGTAACAAATTAAATACCTACACACCTAATAAAAAAGGAAGGCTACATACTCTCTTTGTGTGAGATGATTTATTTTTTTCTTTTTCCTTTATAATAGTTTCCTATACTCTATAGTTCCCACTAACAGGTCTTTAAATTAGTTAGTTTGAACTTGTAAAGAAGCACAAAGTTCATTATTAGCAAGATACAAACCTTTTATTAAGGACAAATTATAAAGTGTAATAGTTTGTATCTCGTACCTAAATAAAAAGATGTTATTGGCTTTTGATCAAAAAATTACTAGATATACCAAAAATAGGATTGGGCTGCTATAAGTTTCTTCATTTAGTTTGGTAAAAACTTGTGATAGTTAGATGTGTTTAAAATATTTTAGCATTTTTATTCTTCACCAAAGTGTTTCTCCATTCTATCCAACCAACTAATATGTTTAGCGATGGTAAGGCTTGGCACTTTCACATGTTGACGTTGACAAGATCATCTTAAAGTATAAGCCACTCTTCTTTAATGTTAAAGGGAAAAATACTATTTTCTTTATGAGTGACTTTGTTCTGGTATGGTCTCATGTACTCCCCTGACATTCCTTACACTACTTGTTATTCTCGAATTAATATTAGGAATACAATCTATGCAATTTTAAAAACAAAGTAAAAAAGATTGATTTTAGTTGGGTGGATTGCTGAAAGAGGTCATTGACGAAAGATGAGGTATTATTCTTGAAATTTTGAGTTTTTACAGAAAAAAGATGGAGGAATTCAGAAAGGCTTTAATTTTTTTAAAACAAAAATAAAGGGTTTTTGATAATAAATTGGTGAATTAATTACAAAATAATGTTGCAGTTCTAACCTAAGCATAACAATTAACATAGCCAGATCAAACTTGTTTGAAATGATTATTTGGTTGACATGTCAAACAAAAACTAGGAGCATGATCAACACTTTTGAGTAAACAAAGGTTATTATCAACATTATAAATGGTTAGTTTGTTTGATCGATTCAAGCATTATATGATGAGGAATATTTCTTTATTTAATCTAGAAATAAATGAATATGAGGAGGCAATTTTATATATATAAAAATAAGCATCCACATATCGATTATGTAAGAACAATGATTGTTCATCACCAAATAAGAAAATTAAGGCTAAAATTGATTATCAACAGTGAAATCAACCAATTACAAGAAGAGTCCAAATCAACCAAGAAAGTTAGAAAACAATCGATCATAGTAACAAGAGTTTGTATAATTGACCAGAAAATTCAGTTATATTCAAAGCAAGAGTCATCAATGGAATAAACTGATATATGTAGAATAAATTAGGATTCATGTAGTTACTAGAAAATGAGATGTGTAATAAGTTAGAACTTAATTTGTATTAGAATTCATCATGTAATCTTTTTATCTAACATGAACAATCTGTATATGATTAGATCTAGATTCTTAAGTGAAACTCTAATATTGTACAAATAAAAATAGGTCATCTAATTACTGGGAAAGATGACTAGCCCCATATATATAATTTCTTTAAAGCTTTCTTGCAATATATCTTTCATTATCATTTTTTTCTTTACTGTTTTATTTACAAGCTTTCCTTTACATACTAATTTATTTACTTTTCTTTTTTCCTTTTACTTATTTTCCTAATATTTCTTAGAATAATATATATTTTTTAAGGATTGAAAAATTCAACACTTACATTCTATTTGAATTTGTGAGGTTTTTATATATCTTTACTCAAGATTTAGTTTCTAATTGTAGTTTTTCATAAAAAAAAAATAGAAATGAAGAACAAATAACATAATTGATCTAAAAAATATTTGATTGGTCAATAAACACCCAACTATATTCACCTTATCTGAAGAAGGAAAGTGACTAAGTGTCATTTTCTTATAAAGCATTTAGTTTGTTAACCATATCATCATACCACTTAATCAAGTAATTAGCCTCTTTTAAATTTCTTAGTTCATTAAAACTAGAAAATAAGCAATAGGTGTCTTGACACTCGAGGATGAATGGCCACCACTATTGAAGGCTTTGACTTGGACATATGGCAAAGTACCAAGCTATTGATTCAAATAGGTTATTGAAATGTAAAAGTAGCAGTCTCGATAGTAGGTGCAACAAGTGGCTAGCCATTGAAAGGAGGAGGATCTAAACTTGAAGTAGAATGTATCATATAGTCGCTAAAGTCCACCATCAATTAAGCCCCGAGTGAGAGGTAGAGGCTAGAGTAGGGTCTAAAACCTTGTTTAGATAAACCCAAAAAGGTGATAAAGAGAAATAATGCTCCTCTATAATCATCGAAGATGAAAAAGAAATTAGAAAATAATATAAATTATATCTTGAGATCCCACCTGAACAACTTAAGCTTCTGGGTTGAAATAGTTCTTTGACATAGTATCAGAGTATTGATTACCAAATGATCACAAGTTTGAATGTCATTACTCTTATTCTAACAAATAAAAATTAAGCATAAGAAAATGATGGACTTGTTTAAGTTTAAAGCCCAAATGACTTTTACTTAACTATATAATAATATAAATTATATATTGAAATCTCACCTAAATAGCTTAATCTTTTTTATTGAGATGGTTCTTTGACAAGAGACTTGCCTGAAGTTTAAGTTCTTGGTAATCACTAAGTAATGGATTAAGAAGTGATGTGGTAGATGCTGACACAAGTTGAGATAGTTATTTGACAAGAAACTTACATAAAGTTCAAATGTTTGATAATCATTAAGTAAATGATTAGAAAGTGTTGTGGTAGATGTTGGCAAAGGTTGACTTATGATCACAAGTTGTTTGTGGTAAGTAGGTTGTGAAACGAGTAAAAGGGTTGTAATCATTGGACATGAAAAAATAGAAAAAATCACTTTACTTCTGATCAACATGTGTAAATGAGAAAATAATTTCATAAAAATAGAAATGCCCAGCCACATAAATCTTTCATGCAGAAATATTGAAACATTTATAATCAAAACAAGAGGTATTATAGCTAGTAAGAACACATTTAGTGAATGAAAATTAATTTTATGTCTATTATATATTCATAAAAAAAAATAAAGACAATGAAAGATTTTAAGGAAGGAATAATCTGATTTTAAATTAAATAGATACTCAAAGGGAGACTTTTTATCCAAGATTGACATGAACATACTCTTAAAATGATAAATAAGAGAATCAAAGGTGATGAATTCTAATTTCTTTAAAATAGGTATTTGATTTTTGATAATCATTGTCGCACCCTCGCGAGAGCGCGGCGTCCCTTCCAGGGAGCGGGGATTGATTTCAGGGTTTTTTTTTGTGAATAAAAGAGTCGCCACTTAGTATTATGGTCACTAGAAAACCTAACTGGTCTTTCAGAGATTTTAAGGCATGAGACTGGTTGCGTAAAGGGAAGGTTTTAGCACCCCTAGTATGCCCTACCTAAGGTAACCTGCTTGGTGTTTGGTTTGTCTTATAATTGCTATGGTGTTGGTGTTCTCTAATTAGCTTTCCTAGGATAGGTTTGTTATGATGAATGGACTTGGGTTCAAAGTCTAAAAGAAAGAACCCTTAGCTAATATGGATCATACCTTTAGATATGTCTATAGAGTGCCAAGGAGGACTGATGCAGATCTCTTGAAATCTGTGTTTGATTTGAAATAAATTTACAACCTATGAATTAAGAGACAGCTAAGATAGAAACCTAAGGAGATTCAATGTGCTTAAAAGCTCATTTTTTCATAGTATTTCAAGTATTCGCGACTTGTAAATTGCAAGGAAGAGAAACAAAAAAACTAAGTTAGAAATCTAAGGAAATTCAAGGTGCTTTAAAAGCTTATTTTTGCCTTAGTATTTCATATTTTCATGACTCATAAACCGTAAAAGAAAAATTAAAATGTCCCCAATTATAATTGAGGCTTCTTTCAAGGATGTGCAATTAAATTGTTCTAAATAACATATTGGGCATAAATCTACCCTTATGGTAAAAATGAACAAGTTGTATTACCCTCAACAATATTTTGGACATTTACCTTTCATAGGTTTCTTTGTCCTTATATTATTAAAGGATAATGACTTATTATTTTTTAAAATATTTTGGATATTAACCACTTGGGGTTTCTTTATCCAAATATTAACAGTGAATAATAGATGAATTCCCAAAAATAAGATTTTTATATTTTTGGAATATTGGCCAACACCCTTTGAAATTTACAAACATGTTATAAAATCCAAAATGCAAGAAAATAATTTTTGTGTTTAAGAAATCTATGCTAAAACACATTTTCTTTTAAACTTTGAATATTTATGATTTTTTTAAAGAGAAATGTTCAAAATATGTTAAGGTATTGGCCGTAAGCAACACACAAGAAAACATTATATATATATATATATATATTGTGCAACATTTCATAGAAAAACGGGTATTTTAATACCAGATTTGTATTTCTACAATAGAAAAATACAAACCACAAAATAAATACACGAGAACAAAGAATCTCACTCAATTTTTTTTTGGGCTGGGTCCAGCTCGGCTCATGTGGCCGGGCTGAACCCAGCAAGCCTAGCCGGGTCACTGGTCCAAACCAGTGACTTGATTGGGCACTGTTGCAGGTTGCATGTGTGAATTACTCACGCATACACTGCATAGTGCGAAGGTAATTAATTTACCTTTGCACAACGCCAAATCTTTTAAATGCAAATGCAAAACTGAGAAAGGAGAGAAATGACTTACCTAGTCTGCTAGCGGTCTGGTTTTTAGTTCTCCACTGTCTGTGTTCGTCCGGCCTTCTTCTTGTGTCCTCGTCTTCTCCCTGCCTTCGGGTTCCCCTGGTGCTGGTGCTTGCTGAAGATGGAGGTCTGGGAGTGACTACGTCTGAATCTTTCTCTCTGCGTTTGGCTCCCTCTCTTTTCCTTGTATCTTCGTTCCTGTGAAGATTTTCACAGTCGAAAAGATGAAAGAAAACTTCCCTTGTTCTCCCTTGTTCTCTGTCTTTTTCTCTCCTCTCTTTTTCTCTTCTTTTTTTGTTTTTCTGCTCCCTATTGCCTGCCTCTCTTTCACTTTTCTTCTCCCCCCATTAGGTCAGCAGAGGAGGCATATATATAGTCTATATAAGCATCTCTATTTAGGAAACAAACATTACACTAATCTAGGATACAAATCTAGGTTGATTTACAATTAAATAAAACCAATTAGGAAACCAAAATATTCTAATTTATATTCTAATGATTCTCGTAATCACTTTCCTCATTAACACACCATCCCAGCCATCTGTGTTAGGGATAAAATCTCAGCCATTAGATGATGGTGAGGTCTCCCTTTTCATGTCATTTTGCTGCTGGCACAGAGGAGGCATAAATGCTGCTGTCTTCTTTGGATTGAAGCTGGAAAAAAAACGTGATCTACAGCTCCAAAATCGGGCAAGGGAATCATGAAAACCAGTCGGAATAGTTGTGCAGAGAAAAGGAAAGAATTGCAGACGAGGAGGGTTGTGTAGAGAAAAGGAAAGAATTTCAAACGGGAAAGGGTACTGTTCAAAACACAAATGAACAGTACCATGCTAGAAAGTCGTATTTCCTTATCTGGCGTGGTAGAATTCCTATCATTTTCTGATGATCCAGTCCCCCTCTTCAACTTCTTAAAAACCAGCCCATTTCCTTCTAATTTCATCTTTAATTAAATCCCTCATTTTAGCACTTTTCAATTCAGTTCTTGGTAAAAAACAAAGTCCTTCAAACCGACCTGTAATCCCTCAAATCAGACCTGCGAACTCGGGCTAGAACCCTTCTCGCGGCAGGATTCTTTGCTTCCATACTAGACCTTCAAACGAGAATATCTTGAGCTTCTGATATCGAAATCATGTGATTCAAAAACTCAAATTCATCTATACGTACATGACTACAACTTTCATAAAGGATTTAAGGTTAAATAAATTTTTTTTGAAGAATAGAATTGCAAAAAAAATTAGGGTTGGAATCCTTCTCGCGACAGGATTCTCTGCTTTTACACTAGACATTCAAACAGGAATATCTTGAGCTTTTGATATCAAAATTAGACGATTAAAAAACCCAAATTCATTTACATGTACAGGACTACAACTTTCATGAAGGATTCAAAGTCAGATAAAATCGTTTTGAAGAACATAATCCGGCCGCTATTTGGTTGGTCAAAAAGGGTTTCCTGATCTGATTCGGGAACTGACAATACCGAGCATCCTCATATGATTGAGAGTTTAACCTAAGAAAAGTGGGCCCTAGGACCCAATAAAGGTGCGAATCAACTCTTTAATATGTGATGAATGACAACGTGTAGCTGAAATAGCCGGATATTGCCCGAAATCAAGTCAGAATCAAAGCCTAAGTTGGAACAAAATTGGTATTACAACAGAATTGCGATAGCAACAGAATCAGTTTTTTAATGCAGATTCTAAGGGATTTATTCAACCTTAAAGACCAGATAAACAAGGAATGAATTTAGCATTATGAAGACTCCTAATTAGCCTAAGAAACCTGATATTTTGACATCAAAAGGGGAGGATAAAGAGAGCAGAAACCAGCTGAAACATGGTTTGAAAAACACTTCTTTCTTCTATGCTTTTGTCAATTCCTCAACAATCATGAACTAAACTCCTGCATTTTGTTCAAGAGAGGTACACACCATCTCCAACACGTGGGACCAAAAAATGTGTAACAACAATCATTACACCAATTAATTTGGACCATTTTGATTTTAGTATCAAATTGATGTTCAATAAGTTTATAAAATTATAGAAAATTTTTAAGAACTCACATTTATATAAACACAGATAGAACCAAATAAACAAACATCTATAAAAATAATAAAATAGTGAAATTCATTAAAAAAAAATCATTGGAGTGTAGTCTCATGTATGACTAAAGATGAAATCTGAAGTAATGTCACACGTGTGAGCGTGTTATTACGACGCCAAGATCAAGAAGTCACCACTTAATTATTTGGTTCAGGGTCACTACGAGACCCGAGTAAACTGGTCTTATATGAAATTCTAGAGTAATGGATTGATTGTGGTCAGGGAAGGTATTAACACTCCTTATCACATTTTACTTGAGATAAGCTGCATTGTGTGGTTTGGACGTGGTTTAAAGGTGTTGATGGGTTCCTAACCGATGGTCTGTCTATGACTTAGAACAAATATTTATGCTTATGAATAAATCTGACATTTCAAATTTATTATGGGCTTGTATGCCCAGGTAAACTCTTATAGGAAGAATCTATATAGGTGCCTTGACAGGGATCACCTGTCTTGGAGATATTCTAATGAAAAAAATACTCCTAATTAAAATGAGTGAATATCCAAAATAATTCTGAGAATTTTCTAGCTAATTCTTGAAACTTAAATGCTAGCCTATTGGTAGGTTCAACTTTTATACCAGAATATTGATCATTAATTTTCACGAATTAAAATTTATAGGGTTATTGAAATATTGATTAAATCCTTAAGGAATTTTACAAACTTGTAAATTCCAAATATACAAAAAAAAAACATTTCTAAAAAGATAATGAAAAACAATTTTCTCTCCTTTTTATAAATAAAATATAATTTCTTTATAAGGATTGAACCATATGCAACAAGCAAAATTCCTTTTTGGTTTTTTATATTATTATTATTTATTTCTGTAAGGCCATGTTTAGCAAAATTATTTTTTCTTGCCCTAAAAAACTGTCAAAATGGACTTAAGGGTGTGTTTGCAAAAAAAAAAATCCTTAACAAAAAGTTATCCAAACAAATAAAGCTTTAAGTACTTAACCAAAAACAAAATCAAATGAGTCAACCCAAAAACACTGGTTCAACCATTAAATGAACCAAAAACCAAGGCTTGAACCAAAAACAAAACCAAAATAAAGGTTTAAACTAAAACAAAATCAAAGTTGAAAATTAACACAAATCATAAAAAAACTTCACAAAAAAAAAAATCAAACACTCAAATCATGAAAAACATTCATCAAGAACCCAACAAATACAAATCTTAATCAAAACAAGTTTTTATGCAATCAAGGGCAAAGTTTTATTTGCAATCATGCAAGGATTCATAGTCTAGCATCCATTCACTTTAATTATCAAAGAATCAACATGATTTTGTCAAAATAGGTTTTGATTTTTTATTCAAAACCAAAACTCTAGAATTAAAACCCTCAGAAACTTATTATTGATGCAAATAAACCCTAGATTGCATACTAGTCAAGTTGTTTGAATGGTTTAGTGCAAAGAATTGGACCAAAGATGATCCAAATCATAAGGCTAAGACAATATTTTTTCCAAGGAAGAAACTGACCCAGCAACCCATAAATTCTCAGCTTTTTGTTAAACTCTGAACTAGCCTCTTAGGCATCTAAAACAAGCTACTTTTAATTCTCACAAATCACATTACCAATACTAAACATATTTGAATCTAAAGAACTAACAAATAACATCAAATCATCAACAACATGCATGAATTTTCTAAGTTAAAACTACCAAAGCTAAACAACAATTATATTCATGCTATTTGGATTCAAAACTTGACATCTTTAACATCTATATGCTAAAACATACTTGTATGAATCATGAACTTGCACTAAAAGACATCAAATTGATCAACATACTTCTAAAATCTCTAACCCACAAATAAAAGCAACTTACTATTTTATAATAAAACAGAGTCAAACACTAATCAAAATACTTCATATACATCATCAACATGCTATTGGACTAAAAAAACAAAATCAAACAAGCATCAAAACCAAGAATTATGCCTTTAGTGCAAACCTCTTTAACACATTATTGACCAAAACTAAAATAAATTATCATAACAAAAGCTTGAGCAATCTAAAACATGCTTAAAACAAGAACAAGAACAAAACAAACTCTGCCAAAAAACATCAGATTATTCCAACATCATAATCAAACTAAAAAATACAAGATAAGCTCAAACAACATCAAAAGGGATTTGAACATTAAAAAAACATGAATAGGCAGGCCATATGGAGTCCACATTTGAACTTTTACATGGTTATACCTTCTCCAAGCTTGCTGGTTATGGACTGTTATTTTCCTTCTCTTTTTTTTCCTCTTTCCCTTTCACTATGTTTTCATTCCAAAGCTTGTTAGACCCTCTATGTTATTCTCTTGAACTTTCACACCAGAATCTTTTCATAATGTATTTCTCCATATTTTTTCTCTTATTTTGTTTTTATTTTCCAGGGGTATTTATAGGATTTCGCAAGGGTTCTTGATGGATTCAAATATAAATTGATCAAAGCTTAGCCCTTTGATCAAAATGAGAGAGTTTTGGACAAATATTAACAATTGAAACCTCTGTCCTTCAATGGTTTTGGGATGGTGGTTTTGTAACAAATTTGCCTAGGTGATTTTTTTTTGCTTGAAGACAAAGACATGCATCCCTCACCTTCTGATTTTAGAAGAAAGATTTATGACCTTTGATAAGAACCCTTTGGGAATTTTTAAGTGTAAACATAATAAAAAGTTGAGTGGTTTGGCATAAATGGGTATCTCAGTCAAGGCTGATTGAGTTGGCCAATTTCAAGGCTTCATCGGAGCAACTCCGATGTAAAGGTAATTAGAAACCACCTAAACTTGGTAGAGGAGAAGCATACCTTTCGATTGGATCCATTCTTGCTTAATTTGAAGGTTTGTAGCTCCAAATTCATTCATTTGAAAATGCCAACTCAATCAATCGAGAACCTAAAAATGCAGTGATGACTAATCAGAGAAAAGATGTTGTTGAGTTCGTTGAAGAAAATAGGATGTAAACATTTGATATGAGTAGTTAATCTTTGTAGAGGGGTTGTTTCTTAGTTGAATAGTGGTGGTTATAGCCTTAAAGGTGGTCGGAGACGCCACATTTATTCTCTTGAAGGTGCTTACTCAATCAGCCAAAACTGTCAAAAAGAAACTAAACAGTGACTAAATGACACATCTTCTAGGTTAAACCCTAGAAATTATGGCATTTAATTTAGGATTTGACAAATTTCACTTCAGTACCTATTATTTCAATTGCTTTTAATTGCACCCGTAATTGACTCCCAAACTTTTAATTTCATATAATTTCACCCCTGCTAAACTCAGTCATCAGCCCCAAAGTTCAGTGCCATTTTCATGTTGGTCATTAGTTTTTAATTTGTGCACTTGAACCCTTAATTAACATCAAACTTTCAATTTTCTTCAATTTAGCCCCTGATTTGGTCAATTTCAACCCCTACAATCACGCGCCTTTTTTCAGTTTGGTTCTGGATTTTGGATTTCTTCAATCAAGTCCCTAATTGCCCTTCAAACTTCAATATTCTTACAATTAAGCCCCTGATTCGTCTAATTAAACCTTCCAAAAACCAATTAAGTCCCCAGACTTTAATTTATTCCATTTAACACCCAAATTGACTCCAAAAACTAATTGTCCTTGCAATTAAGTCTTCAATAAGATTAATTAAGCCTTTCAAAATTCTCATTAAGTCATTACCTATCCAAATTTGTATTTCTTTACCTCAAATAAAAATAGTTTCACCAATGAGGCCCTTTGTCAATCAGAATGAGGTTGCTAATTTTGTCAATCTTATACACTTTGGTCCTCCAACTTTTCCACTTGTCATTTTGTTTCTTCACCACCAACCTGGGCAATCTTCTAAGATTTCTTCATGTATATCCTCTTGTATTTTGGATTTTCTTTTTCTATTTTTTTTGTTTTTTCTTTTCTTGATTTTTTATGGGGTTAAAAGTGGATAACATCAAGTAGCATAAGTTCTATGACTTGTAAGATCCAAAGATAATCTAGACGACTTGTCTAATGGTAAGAAGAATAATAAAACTAACCTCGAGATGCTAAACTTTGAACATTTTTTACTATTAGGATGACCAAGTCTTTGATGCCAAGTTTTAAGGAGAAACACAAGTAGTTAGGAGAGCTTGAGGAATAAATATGGTAGATGTCTTAGTGAAAAAAATAAAGTTCATCCTTACTCCAATTGGAAAGAAGAATTTTCTTAGTTTTAAGTTCCTCAACATTAAAATAAAAATGTTAAAAATCATACTTAGTAATAAATCAAGATTTATTAACCTTTGAATAAAATTATAATTCATATGACTTTGTTTGTCATGCCACAAGTCACAAGTCTCAAGTAGGTAAGAAGAAGATGTATAATCACTCTTCTTCTCATCTATGGTTTTAGTGGTTATTATATTCATTTTAAAGAGGTCATCATTAAGATACCCCTTTCTTATAAACATTATTTTTTAAAGAGAATTCAAATTTATCACTTTTGAAGATCAACTTAAAACTATTTTTACTCAACCATGATCCAAACATTAAGTTCAATTTCAACCTTGAATCACATTATCGAGGGATTTGTTTTCAAAAGTATCTTCAAAATGACCTTCCCAACACTTAATACCTTGGATGTTGATGAATTATCTATGTATAAATATTCATTATCCATTTCTATATAAGTGAAGAATATCATTTTCTCGGCAAATACATTTCTTGTTGTTACCCACCAATGCTCAGGATTTTTTAAATCATGTTGACTTTGGAAACAACAATAAACATGTTCATTTCTGAAAATTTTTCAGTAAGGTGATCAACCTCGTTGATATTGACTTCACTAGTCATTTCTTTTCTTGGGTTACTTTTTTGAACCCTATTTTGTTCATTATGATTTGTTCAATTATCACTATTTTACATTTTAACTGCATTGTATATGAAAATAGTATCATGTGAATAATACTTTTATTAAGTAAGTTCCTATAAAAGATTGGAGGGGTCATAAATGATCTCGCTTAAAACTTAATTTCTTTAGACAAAACTTCTTAGACCGTATATACTCACCACATTAACTTTTCTTATATGTAAACAATAATGTATACATGAATAGTGTTGTATACGTGAAAACATTTGACTAGATAACTTTGATGTTATTTTTAAAGAGTATAAATTTATTACTCTTTGCTGACTATGAACCTTTTCATACTGACAACTTTAGCCTTGAATTTTTTGTCTAAATCTTTCCAAAATGCAATCCATTCAGGATGTAGTTTTTTCACATGAAATCACTATGATTCCAAGCATCCACAACTACCATAAAAATGGGATCAAATTCATCATTTGATTGTTTTGGAACTTCTTTAAAATTCAGTTCATTAAACCTTATGGGCTTCTCACCATTCACCACAAAATATGATGGTAGAAACCTCATTATCAAAGCAGTAGGTGCTGAAGCAACATTGGTAGGTTTCTTGCCAAACATTAAAAGAGGTGATGGTGGAATCCTCACTACCGAAATAGAAGCAACATTGGTTAGAACAACTAATACTCGAGATGATGCCATGATCAATATAATTTTCTTTGTAAAGAAATAACCAATAATATTAATCAATAAATATTTTGGCTTCACAATAACCAAGTAATATAAAACAAAATTGTAATAAAGTAACTTAACAAAAAAAAACTAAGCAAGATAAAAAATAAATAATTTTGTTTATTTTAGTTCAAATTAAACATGCATTGTGTCAAACTAATATGCTTAAAAAGATTGACAAAATTCATAATCATATAAACAAGTCTGCAAGTAACATGTATAAACAAAGATATAAACATGGTTTATAAAAGCCTAGTTCATAAAATTATATACCATGTAACAAATCTTAGAGATTCAAATAATTGCATGAATATAGAAACTAGATAAAATTATAAACTATAATGATTAAAAATTAATTGCTAATTTTTTTAAAACAAATAATCTTTTTAAAATATTTGTTCTAAAAGAAGTTTAAGATGTATCAAAGTATATGATATTTTTTTCTCTCTCTTAAGACTAGTTAAAACAAATAACAAGCATAAAAAAACCACACATGATAGCATAAGCACAAGAACATACTAAACAAAAAACATGTTAAGCATAAAGTATTAAGATTGTATTGGAGGGGTCATAAAAATAAGTATAGGTTAGATTGTTTAGTTTAGCACAAGAACATACTAAACAAAAACATGTTAAGCATAAAGTATTAAGATTGTATTGGAGGGGTCATAAAAATAAGTATAGGTTAGATTGTTTAGTTTATCATAACAAAAAAATAAATGTGAATGCTAGAATCTTTATATATGTTTTTTTGTTTGTGTTGATAACATGTTTATATATATATATATATATATATATATATATATATATATATATA
>Ga0307518_10001581_pt1 | contig 16838 bp, 10 predicted proteins | sample 25_EM_MG_FD_203889 | JGI IMG/M metagenome (GOLD analysis project Ga0307518, IMG submission 203889) | Populus trichocarpa ectomycorrhiza microbial communities from riparian zone in the Pacific Northwest, United States - 25_EM | ecosystem: Host-associated > Plants > Roots > Unclassified | place...
TTTGAAAAAAATGAACCAATCATACCTCAAAAGACAGTAAACCAAGAAGAATTTAAAAATCCAAAGACAATAAGCCAAAAAGAATTCAAAAAAGAAATCATGCTGCATAAAAACAAAGAAAACCTATCCAAACCAACCCCAAAAGAAAGGAAAAAAATGATTAAGCAGAATTGAAACAAAAAAAACCTGCAAACAAAATAGTTTGAAGCCATTTAGCAAGATAAACTTATCGCATGAAACTAAACATGCACTAAACAATGAAAGAACAAAGAACATAGTGAAATATGAAAGTTGTTGGATTTAATTGTTTTTGGGACAGACACAGACAACAATGAAACAAAACAATAATAAAATCACTAGCAGCAAACAATTTAAGCAAGCAAACAACTTACATAGCAAAATCATTCTTAGAAAATGTTGTCAATTGTCCTTAACAAAGCAGTTAAGCCAAAAATGAACAAATATGCCAAGAATCCAATACTGGTAGCTAACTAATACTTCAACAACAATCCGAAGCCCAATTAAACATACAGTAAAGAATGATGGCCAAGCAAGGCAAAAGAAAGGAATTGAAGAACCTATTAATGTTGGGACACTTAGGCATGCATGGCAGAACGGGAAATTGATCCATGATAATAATGGTTTTGCATGGTTTGCATGTTAATTCATCAATGACAATGTTTATGTTTCTTAAAATGTTAATAAAGTAAGTTAGGCTTTCAATTCTACTTCTTGCTATTCTTTTAAGTGAGCTTACATGACATATATTTTAAGAAAAATATTGCAAAAGATGAGACTGTTGGTGGCAGTAGAAACTGAGATCACGGGTTTTAAGACTCTAAAAGAACAGTACATCAATGAAGAAGACTTCAAGAAAGTGTTGAACAAGTGCAGCACCCACCAAAATGTGAGTGGCTTCCTGATACACGGTGGCTTCTTGTTTAAAGCCAATAAATGTGCATTCCAAAGGGGTCCTTGCGAGAGAAAATCATGCGGGAACTTCATGGTGGTGGATTGGGCAGCCACCTGGGACGTGACAAGACAATCACGTTGATCGCCGACCGTTACTACTGGCCACAACTAAAGAGAGACGTGGGGAAAATCGTCCAACACTGTCGAGTTTGTCAGGAAGCAAAAGGACATACCAAAAATACCTGTTTGTACACTCCCCTGCCCATTCCGAAGATGATTTGGGAGGATTTATCGATGGATTTCATGCTTGGATTACCACGAACTCAGAGGGGCAAAGATTCCATCATGGTGGTGGTCGACCGGTTTTCAAAAATAGCGCATTTCGTCGCCTGTAAAAAGACGGCAGATGCAAGCCATGTTGACGACTTGTTCTTTCGCGAAGTAGTGCGCTTACATGGAGTTCCAAAGACCATCAAGTTCGTAAGTCATTTTTGGAGGACTTTGTGGAAGAAATTTGACACCAAACTGCAGTTCAGCAGTGCGTTCCATCCGCAAACGGACGGACAAACAGAGGTGGTGAACCGTACTCTGGGAAACATGTTACGATGCATCAGTGGAGAAAAACCAAAACGATGGGACCTGGACTTGGCTCAAGCAGAATTTGCATACAACAGTATGACCAATCGCTCGACGGGAAAACCTCCTTTCGAGGTCGTATATACTCAGCAGCCCAAACATGCGTTGGACCTGGTCACATTACCAATCCAACCAAAGGTCAGTAGAGCTGGGGAAAATCTAGCTGAAAGGGTTCAACAACTACATTCGGAGGTGCGAGCTAGCTTGGAGACTGCTAACGCTGCTTACAAATCTGCTGCCGACCAGCATCGGCGCAAGAAAGAGTTCGCAGAGGGAGATTTGGTGATGGCCTACCTGCGGAAAAATCGGTTCCCTGGAATCCGAACTAAGCAACAAAAACAAAAATATGGACCCTTCAGAGTCGCCAAGAAAATTAATGAAAATGCCTATATCTTACAGCTACCAGATGATTGGAACATCTCCAATACTTTTAATGTGGCCGATCTGTCGGAATACCATGAGGACGTGCCTTTGTATTCGGATAACTCGGGACGAGTTTGTTTCCAAGAGGAGGAGACCGATGTAGGACATGAGGAAGAGGCAGCTGTGTGCAGGCGTGGGGATCAGACAGGAGGAAGTTAATACTGTTAGTTAGTTTATTTGTTAGTTCTCAGTCCTTTTAGGATTCTATTTTCTATTTTTATTTGTCGTTAGTTGTTAGTGTTGGAAACAAATCAAACTTGTTTGATATTAGTTTCCCAATCCTTTTAGGATTCTATTTTCTATTTTCGTTTCTTTTAAAAGCACAGAGTCAGGATGGTTGTTTTCCAATTATTCAATCATCAATAAAATTGTTCTTTGAACACAACTATTCTCGTGGATTCGAGAGTTCTCTCGTGGATTCGAGATTATTTAGCTTCCGCTACGTCAAGAATTCCAGAAAGAGCAAAGTTTAGTAATCAAATGTGTGGAAAAAACACCAGATAACAATGTTTGAAACTACATTTCTTTTAATTGATAAAGGTATATGTATAATACAAGAAGCCAATGAAATACAGGGAAATAGGAAGCGAAAATATATAAATGAATGAAAAACACCAGAAGCAAACAGCACAACTCCTCACACTTTCTTCACAGGGAGCAATAGCATGGTCTAGTTTCCAGGTGGTGGGGAGAGGAACAGGATAGAGGGGATTGTTGTTGGGATAGGGATAGTGGGCATTGAGGGCATGCTTGGAAGTGGAGGCAAGGTGACCTTAGGGAGACTAGGCATTGTTGGCAGGCTAGGAAGTGGAGGCAGTGTGGGTTTAGGCAGGGAAGGTTGTGCGGTTAGCAATGTGGGCTGTGGTAGTTTTGGTATAGAAGGCATTGGTGGCAATGTTGGTTTAGGCAAATTGGGTACCGCAGGTAAAGGGGGCAATTGCAGAAGCTGACGAGCTGCCTCGCCGCCTGAAATTGATTGAGCAATGAAGAGAGCTAAGATAAAATAGCTGAAACTTGCCATCTCGATGCTAAATCTCATGGCCTGGAAGAGACTATATGAACTAGCTAGCTAGGATTGAAAGAAGAAAGAACTGTGTGATATTGTTTGTGACAAACCAGGGATGATAATGGGTTGATATACATAGATCGATGTACGTAGGAGAGATCTATTTGTGATCTGTTGTTCCATATGGTTGGTTTAGTTTAGAAAATAGGAGAGTCATTTTGAATGTTGTTTTTGTTAGCTCACCTTCTTATCCATCTTCCATTGAAAACAATGCCATGTCTTCCTTTTCTTATTGTGACACGTTATGTTTTCTTCTTTCCATTTTTCCCTTGAACTGGGTTGTTCACGACTGAAACTTATATTTGTTGTGACACGTTATGTTTTCTTCTGTAATATTTAAATTAAAAATTTAATTTTAAAATTTTTCAGAAAATCACCAAAACATCGATGACTTTTTATTTCGTCAGTGATTTTATCTGTAAAGAACAATAATTAACTGTACAATTGGGAAGCCAATAGTTCTAGGGCTCTCTGGAAAATACTGACGGAATTTTCCGTTGGTGATTCCCTTTGTAATTGACATGATGAACCATGTTCATAGTTTACCAACAATTTTACTAGCAGAATTTATTCTGTTAGTAATTCCGTTGGTATAAATGACACATCAATGTTTTGTTTTTTGCTTTATTTTAATTTTTTTCCACTGTAATTCCCTCGGTATATACCAAGGGAATATTTCTGTCGGTAAAATCCATTAGAAATTTACCGATGAAAATATTTTCTCCATATTTCTGTTTATATTTATCGATTTCTTGTAGTTTCACTAATATACGTTAACATCAACCTTACTCCCTTTTATGTTGCATAATGTCATGGACAGCTGTTCACTTGTGTATGCAAGTGTTGTTAGTCCATCATCTTCATGTCACAATTTGACATGAAAAGGACTTGCCCACGTGATTACAGGAAAGTGCCTAAAAAATTTCAACATTTTTTCTGCATTTGGAAACATGATAGATTCCTTGGCTAAGTTTTTATTCCTTAAAGTGATAATTTGCCGAGTTTGCTGAAGGTTAAACATGATAGCTTTAGGCCTTAAAGGGATATTAATTTTGCCATGTGACTAGGTGTATTTATACATCTAGGTTTACATAACTAAGGAGTTTTGGTTGATTTATTATATTAGAGTTTACATAACTAATGTACTACATATGAGCTAAGATTTTTATATACATCAAGGTTTACACAAAAAGCATACTGCACAATCATGCTATTTGCATTATGCTTAAGTTAAATATTTACATAAGTTTAACAAAATGGAGTCCTAAAAACTAACGATCTCCCTAGGCATTTGACGGACCATTTCCACAAACAACATAGTAAGCATACTATTATGTTTACAAAAGAAATATAGATGATCATGTAATGTATACGAATGAAGTATAAATTTTCTATTGAATCCATAGGAATTCTAACAATCAACTTATAGTTTGCTTGTAAATCATTTAAAACCCAATTAGAACTCATTTGCATATCCTTAATTTGAATACTCTTATTCTTCACTTGCATGAATCGGCTAACTTTACATAGTCCAACCTGGATATTTTTAGACAATTATAATTATCAATTTCCCTAGGTCATTCAAACATGAATACCCTTTACAAATTGAGTCTTATCGACCGTTCCTGAGCGTCCCAACGTGGACGTCATTAGCCGAAGCTAATCTTGTAATTCATCTCCTAACAATCCTATCACGGATGCCATTAGCTGAAGCTAATCTTATGATTCATCTCCCGGCAATCCTATCACAGATACCATTAGCCGAAGCTAATATTGTAAATACGCTAGACTTTATTTACATTGAACTTGACATTATTGTAATTGCATTCACCAGAAAGACTTTAAATTGCATAAGTGCAAAGAGGAGGGAAAAATCACGCACCTGCTCCGCCTGTCTCGTGACTTCCTCCAACAGAAGATCCAATCTTGGTCGCTCCTCCTCAATCACAAAGAAGTCTTTTATCATGATCTCTTTAAGCCAAATATTATAGAAAATCCATATTCATTCATTACGCATATGTTACTTTCTATGCATGTTCATTTCCTCACCATAACATACATACACATATCATGTATATTTTCAGAGTTAGTATATCAACGTGCAAGTGTCTGCACGATTAGTATATCAACGTGCAAGTGTCTGCACGACTCAGTTTATATATATAGTATTCATATGAAAGTCTAACAATTATTATTTAAGTCTTGAACCGTTACTGTCTGAACTGTTACTGTCTAAGGCCTGAACCGTTATTGTCTGAACTATTACTATCCAAGTCTTGAACTGTTATTGTCTAAACGGTTACTGTCTAAGTCCTAAACCATTACTGTTTGAACTGTTATTGTCTAAGTCCTGAACCGTTACTGTTTGAGCAGTTATAGTCTAAATCCTTAACCGTTACTGTCATTGTCTAAGTCCTGAACAGTTACTGTCTGAGCAGTTATTGTCTAAATCCTTAACTGTTACTGTTTGAGCTATTACTGTCTTACATATCTCACCTTTTGTAACGGTCCCGTTGAATTCATGGATTTTAGCCACCAATTTAACATGTTTCAAGAATTTTTAACGTCTAATGACTGCATTACATACAAAATCTAATAGGGACCAACAATTCAATAATATTCCTCATCAGACATCCATTATTTCTTTGATTTTCATGGTAGTAATAATTCACACAATCTCAAGAATAAACACAAGTGCTCCATGAAATTTAAGAAGTTGTAAAGAGATATTAAAAAAAAAAAAAGTTCTACTTACTACCTTATTCATTAATTAAATCTCTTAAAATCTCCCATCATTGGTTGGCCACTAGCTCTATTTAATTGTAAAAAAGTTTACTTTAATTACAATAATTTAATCACTTTACTCTAATTTTCACATTATTTCCCATGACAAATTAAAATAAATTTTTATTTTGCCCCAAATTTATTGAAGAACCCTAACTTTTCAAATTTCAAAAATTCAATCAATTAAGACCTTTAAGCCATTAAGATCATATCAAAAGTCTTTAGAAAGCCTTACTAAACAAGTAATTAAACTCTAAACACTACCCAAATCAAGCTTCCAACTCCACCTCTTCTTCAATCTTGCCCAAACTTCCCCTCTCCTTTTCTATTCACCTTCACTTCATTTTTCTTCATTCCAATTAATGCTCACTAAGCTTGGTTAATGTTCCCTCAAGATTTTCTCTTAAGATTTTATGTTTCCTTTACAATTCTATCTCTCTCAGATCTAAATGGTAGTTTCCCCTCTTTCTTTTTCTCTCTTTTTTCTTCTTGCCCAAGCACACACATGCACACTTATATATATATACACACTAACTTTTTACCAAATTCCCTTTATATTCTAAATAGTAAATTTCATGTTCCTGGGATAAAATTCCTGGATCCTGGCATTTGTCTTTATAAAATTTTTACCCATGTGAATTCGAATTTCATTTAGTTACATATTGATAATTTTATTTCCAGGTAACTCACTCTTAGTAATATTTTATTCACATTTCTGTATTTTTTTTTTCTTTTGTATTTGGTTCATTCTAATGCTTATTTGGTGTTCTGTTAAATCTATTCTACAAATACTTAGATTGCTTTTCTATCTAATTTTCAACCGGGGTTTACAATGATTATGCTATACATATCCAACTTGTGTCCGTCCATCAAAAGATTAGTGAGGTACTTCGATGGCAAGACAAAATAAGAAGGAAAAAATGCCATATTTGTTCTCGGTTGCTAGTGTACTAAGGCCTAATCTTCAAGATTTTATCCGAGGCAAGATCATTGAGGAATGCCAAGCTTTAAAGAATTTTTTTCAAGTGTTAATGGTGCTATTACTTGTGATAATCCAAATAATGTGATGAGATTGTTTCAAAATTCAGTCTATTGCTTATAGCCCACGGGGGATTCATACACCAGGCGATTGATATTTGATTCCATTTTGGTAGGGTGCATTCTAGTTTTTTTCCCCAACCAGGCATAACTTATGAACAATATAAATGGCATTTTCCGTAGAATTATAGCAAATGTTCCATGTATATGTCAGTGAAAGTTGTTAAAGATTGGAAAGCTTGCTCTGAATTCTGGAGGAAAGAGTAATATCCAGGAGGGAGGAGGTCATAAGTCTCATTCCAAGGGTAATATGTGTAGATCCAAGATTCAAATTAAAGACCTTTGAAGATGCATTTTGATGAAGTCGTGAGTATGTCCTCGACTAATAATTGACCTGTAAAATAAATCCCTTGTTGGTGTAGTGGGGGCTCTCTAATGCTTTTATAAATTGGAGTTAAGTGTGCATAGTCCAACTCTCCAACCTAGAAGTACTTAGCTGGTGACTGGGTGTATAAAGACACCCACTCCTTGAATTTACCTCATGGAAAATAAAAATATTTTCCTAGAAAGTTAATACTATCCTGACAATCAATCATTGCAGGAAGATTGATAAATGATCAATAAGACGCTGCGAACAACTGCTATACATATGGTTGATTAGCCATATAGAAACCAAAAAACCAATATTTAACAATTTCTAATGGTTTAGTAAAAAAACATTGGAAATAGTTAAAGAGGAAGAGTGAAATGATCTGAGTGAAGAAAAGTGGAAGACAAAACTCTAAAGAATTCCGCAAGGAGAAGTTAAATGGAAAGCCCCATGGATGAGAGCAACAAATTATCTGATGGGTTGTGGGCAAAGACAATGGGTGCCTTTGATTATGATAACTAGATATATTAGTTAGGTGCCCGTCTTGGTTGCTAGACAGCTCGGGGGCATACAACATGTGTCGAGGACAGCCAAACTATCATGATTCTCTAGGTTATTTAAAGACCAGTCCGTTTTAAAAGTAATCAAGGAAAACATCAAACAAGATTGGAAGCTGTTAATATTGATAAAAAAAAAAAACAAAAGGAATCAAATGGTTTAAGGGATCCAATCACTATTGAAAACTACCTGAAGTGAAGAAATCTATCATTGATAAGTATTGTCCCCATGAATCTCGAATTTGAATCTCGAACTTCGCAAGCCACTGAACTAAATAAGAGAACAAAGATTAACAATGAGAAAGAACTAAGAGAACAATTGGAAAAGCTCCAGGTAGACTCGGGCACTAGTAAAACTTTCAAGATCTCCCTTGAGGAACAACTCCTCACTAAAGAGAAATTAAGGAAGTTTGTGGAGCAACAATTAATGGAAAAAGACAAGAAAGGACCGATATGTCTTCAAGAGTCGAAGCGGAGTTAGAAAGCCAGATCGAGCAATATGAGTAGTTATACAAGGAACATGTAATACTTGAGAGTGAGCGGGCTGAAGCAAAAGTCTAAGGAAAAGCTGTCACGAATTCCCAAACTGATAAGATCAACATGTTGAAGAGAGAGCTCGACACAGAAAAAATCAAGGTAGAACATTTGAAAGAATCAATGCTTTCATAAATTGTTAGTTTGTAATGAAATTTACATGTTTTGTAAAATTGTTATCACAAGAAATTGTGTTGATTAGGCAAGATATATAATCATGAACAACCACAACAGGCGTAGCCCGTAGAAAATTGTGACTGTGGTTTGGGCTATAGAGTTTGTTGTGTTTGACTGCTTTAAGTTTAATCCTTGTCGATGCATAAGTCTAATTGCTGCTACTTTGATTTTTAGAACTTTATGTATCTTGGGTTCGTTTCAGTAGATTTTAGAAGTTGATCTTTTGTGTCATTTATTCTACCGACTGTGAGAGCTGGGTTATGAACCTAGTGCGGTTCTAGGGTTCATTTTGTTTTATATATGTGAAATATAATGCTAGAAGTGAGTGGTGAATTTCACTACGCATAATTTAGCCTTAAACTGAAGGTTTTGTCTATAAGCTGGTAATTCTAAGGGAATTCGTTGTGATCCTTGTTATTGTTTAGCTAAGAATATTATGGAAAAAACAACTTTTTTGTCATCATGAACGAAGACTGTGAAATGTTATGAGACACATTTCTTTTATTGCATCAACTCTCTTTAGTTGTTTTTGTTTCTGAGTTTGTGCACTCTTTTTTTCTGCTTGGGTGTCTGTCATGGACATCCTGGGATCCTTGCATTAATTAAGTTAAATTTTTGCATCTTTGACTTCACTTTTTCATATGAAGTTCCTGTATTGGAAAATCTACATCTTTTTTGAGCTTCTTGTTTTGCTGCATCAGGGTGCAAGTGTTGTACATTTCCATGATTTCAATGCTGAAGTCCTTCGATGCCTCACCATTCCCAATGTAAATGCCAATCTTTCAGTAAGATCTCACCGTTCTGCAACAAAATAGGGAAGTGCTGGTACTGAAGGAGAACCACGTTTCTTTGCTGGTGACTGGAGCCAAGTCCATCTATGTCTTCCTCACGTGCATGAAAAGTAAATGTACCTAAGTTGCAGCTCAGGGCACGGATCATGCTCTCAGTAGATAGCCTTTCATTCTTAATCAGGAGCTATGACTGTAAGTTTGTTTGCTGAAGTTGCAGACGGCTCATCTAATGTTCTAGAAGAGTGGAAGCTCTCGGTTTAGCATATTAAGGTCTCCAATTAAGTTGAATCAGATCCTCTTAATCTCTAAAGCTAGATGTGGCCATAATATGCTCCTACCTGTGAGATCAAATTCATTAAGCGATGTACAATATGCTAAGAACTTCTCTCATCTCATTTGCTCTCCCCACTATAAACTTTATTTTATTTTACTTTTTTCAGAGTTGCATTAATAATCTAACACTCTTTGCTTATTTCTTAATCCCTGGCCAGGAAATTAATCAGAAGCTTTCACTTCTCTCTGTTGAGGCCATGATGAAGGTCACTCGTTCTAAAACTAGTATTCTTAAGACCAAAAGGTTGGGAGGATTTGAAGGCTTATGGAACGCATCTCATTTTTCTTGACTGCTATAGATAGCAATTTGTCAAAACTCTCTTGGTGCGTAAAAGAGAGGTTAGAAATGCCCTATTTATGAGAGTTACATTGTCAATAATATAATCTTAATATATTTTTCATGCCAAATATAGACCATCCTCACGTGCCCAATATTGTCAAAGCAATTTGTGTGATGGTTAGAGAGATTTTGTTCACATTGTACGATTCTCCTCGACTCTTTTGGATTATGGTTATACAAAATGTTTTTTTTTACCATGATTCTCCATAATATCAGGTTTAAAATTATGCGGTAGAAAGGAAATAGCTAAAAAAGTGCATATAATCTGGGAAGCAAAGAGACAACCACACATTAATTTGAATTGCCGCAAAAAACAATTCTGCTATAAATGGCAAACACTACATGCATGCTACATATTTATAAAAGCCAGACCTTTCGCATTATTGTCACCAAATCCATATTCAGAAAGGAGCAACACTTATATTAATTGTTGGTGTTTAATGGCATCGTCTAAAGCATTGCTGGTTTTGGGGGTTTTCATGCTCTTGATGACCACATTTGTAGCAGGAGATGTGGCCGATACCATTAGAGACAAACCACCATACATAAGTTATGGAGGTCTTGGATGTGACCCAAAGAAGAATCCCCGATGCCGCCTCAACCCAGACCCAGCCCCTTTAGGAAGGGGTTGCAAAGCCGAACATCGATGTAGGGAAGGCTAGCGAGGGGAGCTAGTGAATATTCTACACCTTTGGAAGTAGGCCAACATCGTTGAATAAGTTTATTCTTATGGTAGCAATACGATCATCAATGAATGATTTCTTTTGCTCAAGATGATTATTTCTTCTCCTTTCAATTTCATTTCATGAATTTTTTGACATTATATATTATGTTGTAATAAATATTACATTAACAAATAATCTAAAATACGTGGGAAAAACATTGTGCATGTCTAATGTGAAAAGACAGTTTCACCCATCTCTACACAAACCAAATAACTTGCAATTGAGTTCATACGATCCTTTTCACATGGACACATTTATCTTTTTCAAATTCATTAATTATTTTAACAGTTAAGTTATGCATTTTAAGGGAAAAACAAACTTGCATCCAAGGGCTTTATGTATATTTTTTTTAATGAACAATGATATTAATTAATTGTCCTCATAATAAAAAAAAATTAAAACTTTCTTGTAGGAGCTTTTTTGTCTTTGATTGTTGGTTTTTTTGTTATACTCAGGTGGACTAAGAGGCATTTTGGTCTTTTAGTAACACACACACACACAAACACACACACATGTATATTAAGTAATTGGTGCGAACCTTACACGCCCTAGCTAGTGGACACCTCACATGCTCTTCACTTGCGGTGGCAAAACACGCATTTTGTGACTGCTTTGGAAGCACATTGATGTCCTCTTTCTAGTGGTGCAACCTATGTGTGGGGCAGAGCAGTGGTTGGTCTCTGGTGGGTTTTCTTTTTCTATTCCTCCATCTTTTCTCTCTTCTCCTTGCCAAGGTATGGTGGTGTCCTATCATTTATTTTTTGTATCCAATTTGGTTCTCATTCTTTTAATTGCTATTTATTTTGTTTTTCAAGGTATAGTGGTGTCCTATCATTTATTTTTTGTATCCAATTTGGTTCTTATTTTTTTGATTGCTATTTGTTTTGTTTTTTTATCTTCTTTTAATTCAATTTTCTCCCTAATCATTTGGTTTAATTTGAATTTTATATCAAATTTGGTCATTCTTTTGATTTTTTCCCTTTTACTAATTGAATTTTATTTTCAATTTCATCCCTACCATTTCATTTCAATTGATTTTTATTTTGAATTTGGTCCCCATTTTTTATTGTTTTTTTATTTCCTTTTCAATTTCATGTCTCAACATTTTTTTAATCAAGTATTTTGCTTTGTTTTTCTTTTTAGTTTTTCCTTTAATAGGATTAGTCCCGACCTCATGATAAGGTCACGGTTTTCAAAGGTTGACACGAGTTGGATTTGGTTTTTTTTATGTCCTATACAATTGATTTAATTTCAATTTTATCTTTCAATATTTGATTTTTTTAGAATTGGTCTTTATGTTTTTTATCTCTAACTTTTATTTCCTTGGAGTTATCTATGCTCATGGTAGTGGGGGTTAGCAGGTTTATCGGGTTGACTTCAATATTTTTTTTCTTTTAATTTTTTTATTATTATTTTCACCACTCTATATTTTTTATTGAGAATGTTGCTTCATTTTGTTTTTTAAAATTTGCTTTCTATGCAGTCAATCCAAGCCTTATCACCACGGTTACGGGTTTTGAAGGTGCAAACATGTTAATTTTGATCTTTTTTTAGGTCTTTTTTGCAAATTGATTTTTTTATATATTTCATCCTTCAACATTTAAATTTTTGTGAATTGATGCTTTTTTTTTCTCTTTTCTTTATATGGGGTTATTCCAATCATGTGCCAACAGTCGCGGGGTTAGCGGGTTAACCTAGGTTTACCCAAATCTTTTTTTTTTCATTTTTTTTAATCTTTTTTTAGTTTTGATATTCAACATTGAGTTGTTTAATAGTTGGACTTCATAGTTCTATTCAACTCACCTTCATTAACAACTTTTTTTTCCCTTTTATTGACAAATAATCGTTTGATTAAATAAAACATTTATTTAAGAAACAAAGTTATTAAACACAAGCGTATGACCTGTTTTGTGAGATCAAATATCTTAATATAAGTTATTTGTTGATCAAATATCAATTTATTAATTAGATGTATGTATAAGCATTTCAATTTATAACGTATAATTTTTTATATCTAAAAATGTGTTGAAGAAGCCTGTATATTCATTTATTTACTAAAAAGAAAATATATTCAACTCACGATGAAGTGAGAGTCACATAGCTAATATGGTCTAGATTATGTTCCATGTATCGAAATAATTTTTCTAATGACAAATCTAGAAATTTTGGTGGTAAAGAGGAGGTCACCACCGAGGTGGAAGGACAAGCCTTTGGGTGAAGGCTTTATTGTTTGAAACTGAACAAAAAGATTAAGAGAAGAGATCCTCTTTCTAAAGAATATAAAGAACTAGATTATTGACCCATGCTAAGCGGATCATATCACTTTTTAAGGTAAAAAAAAATATTTGGTGTTGCTAACGTGTTTTCTAGTAAAAAATAATAATTATAAATTTAAAATCCGATGCATATTAGATAATATATGTAACAACCTGAAATTTCATATTAATTTAAATACTTCAAACCATCATATTTATGTAAATCAGACCATTTTGTTTTACTGTAATCTTCCCTTACCTTAGCTCATACATTATGGTATAACATGTTACATTTGGAGAAAAAGTGTAAACAAAAATGCATTAAATGAAAGTGGCCAATGACTAAATGACCAAAAGTCTCCAATGGTTAACTTAGACAATCCATTTTGGAGAAACGATCTAACTATATCTAAGAACATGTCTGACCGTTTTAACAAACGGTTAGTCCATTTTCTAGAAATTCCAGAAAATTTCCAGCAAAGTCAAACATTAACATACCAATAAAAACACTACTATTATTGCCAACAGACAAAATATACATTATACATGCACATTAACAATGCAAGTGGTCTTCCATTTAAAATAAAGGATTTATCCAAGTTAACAATACATGATGCATGCACATTAACAATCCAAGGGGTTTTTCATGTAAAATAAGGGATTTAACAAAATTTCCAGCAAAGTCAAAACATTAACATATCACTAAAAACACTACTATCATTGCCAACACACAAAATATACATTATGCATGCACATTAACAATGCAAGGGGTTTTCCAATAAAAATATGAGATTTATCCAATTTAACAAAATTTCAACAAAGTCTTCCCTTCACAGGAGCCCTAACAGAAATTTTATTCATATAAGTACATGTAGAACACAACAACAACAACATAAATCACATTCGACTCACATTATCAATAGTCAGGTAGCCTTAGGCATACCACCCAATCAATTTCATCAATTATAATCGTCCATGACATTTATACACATGTAGAGTTTATAATATTTATGTCTCACACACACACACGCACCACTCTTTTAATTTCTAACAACTTCATAATATCAAAACGTAACATAAACATTAAGCTAATTACATGCCATAAAACGGTATTATATACATTAGACTATCATTGTCATGAATACTTCAAGATATCATCATCTATATGTTCCTTACTCCATTTTAATTAGTCAAAGTTCATACTTTAACTAGACTGTTTTCGTCAAATTGCATCCATAACCCTAACTCATGGTTTACATCAATTATGCCTTTATTTATTTATTCTGGTAATTATAGCTCATGTTTTACATCAACAACATTTGTTGAATCATTTCATTACCTTCAATATATGTTTTATATTAACCCTATAAAATACTTATAGTTCATGCTTTGACTCGATTATGGATTTATTAATCTTATTCAATACATTTAACTCTTAAGTTTTGTTAAGGGTTCGTTAACCCTTTTCAATACACGTAACTTATATTTAACTTTGGTTATCAATTTATCAACCTTGTTCACCACACTTGAATCATATTTAACTTAAGTTGTGGGTTTATTATTCTCATTTAATACATTTAACTCGTATCTTATTTTGATTATGGTTTCATTACATCTTTTAATTTTCATGGCTTATATTTAAGGGTGACTTTATTCATTTAATCAATTTAATAATCTTAATTTTGGCCTTAATTTAATTATGAAGTTAATTGACCCATCTCTTAATCATGACCCATGCTTTAAGAATTTCTGAATTCATGACAACAATCATTGGGGCCCATGTTTCCTCTTAATCATATTTATTGTTGCTTTTCGGTACTCGTAATCGTACTTTATGTCAACTATGTATTTTTGTGTGCTGGTATTTTTTTTTTTATCTCTGTACTTTCTAGCTTTAAAGAATAAGACAAAGAAAGATGGAATGATGGTCATATACCTGACATCAGAACAACGTCGCTTGACACTGTTGAATTTCAAAATGGTCCATAAAAATTAGTTCCTTTTCAATGTTAATACCCCTTTAGTTTTTAATTTTTTGAATGAGCCCTTAATTGAGACCAAACAATTAAAACATTCCAATTGAGTCATTAGCCAGACATAAGACAAGCCTTCAATATCTCAGCTTTTCTTAAAACGATCCTTGAATTTCAAAATCCTTTTAATTGAAGTCAAAATCATCTATAAGAACAAAAACTTATTCAATTAAGCCATTGATTGAACTAATAAAACCCCTATAATTATGCCAAATTGACAATTTTGGTCCTTAGTTTTTTTAATTCCTTCAATTACAACAGATTTTAATTCAATGAAACCCTTGAAAAATTCATTTTGTCCAATTAAAACCTAAAAATGTTTCATCCAATCAACTTTTAAAATATATTTTTGGATTTTCTTGTTTTATGATGTTTTTTGGAAGAATTTTGATGTTTTTTAAAAACAAATTAGGGGTAACAATTGAGTTATAACCAGAATGATTTCATAGGATTTTAGGAGACAAACTAGTAATGAATCTAACTAGGGCAGCAAGCTTAGGTTTTTGTCAGAACCTAACAACATGTCAACGTTGTCAATTGAGTCTAGTTCCTAGAACAATGATTGTACCCACGCCCTAGCCATAAGCAACTGTCAACATTGCAAATTAAGATTGAGAAAAAATATTCAAGGCCATCCCATCTATGATAAGAATTGCAGCTAAATTGTCATGCAAAGGCTAGGGGAACAACAAAATTATTCCATCCCACCAAGCAAAAACAAAAAGTTTTCGTTTTAAAAAATGAACCAATCATACCTCAAAAGATGGCAAACCCAGAAGAATTTAAAAATCCAAAGATAGTAAGCCAAAAAGAATCCAAAAGAGAAATCATGCTGCATAAAAACAAAGGAAACCCATCCAAACCAACCCCAAGAGAAAGAGAAGAAATGATTAAGCAGAACTGAAACAAAAAAAACCCTGCACACAAAATATTTTGAAGCTATTTAGCAAAATAAACTTATCACATGAAACTAAACATGCACTAAACAATGAAAGAACAGAAAACACAGTGAAATATGGAAGCTGTTGGATTTAATTGTTTTTGGGATAGACTCCAACAACAATGAAATAAAACAATAATGAAATCACTAGGAACAAACAACTTTAGCAAGCAAACAACTTTAGCAAGCAAACAACTTACATATCAAAATCATTCTCATAAAATATTATCAATTGTCCTTAACACAACAGTTAAGCCAGAAATGAACAAATATGTCAAGAATCCAACACTGGTAGCTAACTAATACTTCAACAACAATCTGAAGCCCAATTAAACATGCAGTAAAGATTGATGGCCAAGCAAGGGAAAAGAAAGGAATTGAAGAACCCATTGATGCTCGGACACTTAGGCATGCAAGGCAAAACAAGAAATTGATCTATGATAATAATGGTTTTGCATGGTTTGCATGTTATTAATTCATCAATGATAATGTTTATGTTTCTTAAAATGTGAATAAAATGAGTTAGGCTTTCAATTCTACTTATTCCTATTCTTTTAAGTAAGCTTACATGACATATTTTTTAAGAGAAATATAGCAAGAGATGAGACTGTTGGTGTGCAAACAATCTACACGCAACCTAAAATTGCCCATAGCAAAGCTCGAGCAATCAATCTAGTACAGTCGGTGAAGTTTAGCTAATTTTCTCAAGTTTATCCAATGTGGTCATTAGTATGGAAAGTAATTTGTTTTGAGTATAAATAATATAAAATACATTTTAGGATGCAAGTGATTATCCATATTCCATATCACTATAATTTTCAATCTTTTTGTCCACGCAAAATTTCTAGCGGTTAAAACATACGTTGCCTTTCTTGATTTTTTAAGTTCAAACTTCGAGGTAAAAATATGAAGAACTTAGGTTGA
>Ga0307518_10001582_pt1 | contig 16835 bp, 8 predicted proteins | sample 25_EM_MG_FD_203889 | JGI IMG/M metagenome (GOLD analysis project Ga0307518, IMG submission 203889) | Populus trichocarpa ectomycorrhiza microbial communities from riparian zone in the Pacific Northwest, United States - 25_EM | ecosystem: Host-associated > Plants > Roots > Unclassified | place...
TATGTAATTCCATGTTATGTGAAGTTATTTTTCTCAGAATAAAACAAGAAGGAAAATCCACCCAAGCTTTTGGAATCATATTTGGACATTGGTATATTCGTCTTAAGGATATGAAAATCTTCAACCAGACAATATTGCGTCCACACTTTGGAAATTCTTGAATTTTGTATGAATAATCACCGGGTCTCTTAAGATAGACCAGGCAGGGACTTGTTCCCTTCTTTAGCACCCATGTTCGGCTCTTTCTGTGTACGTCTGTTACTCCTGTGGTGCCTTACCTATCTACTGGATTTGCAGGGTGTTCAGTGGGTCCGGGAATTAGATGTGGTGCGCTAAATTAACCCAAACACCCCTGGTTATAAAAAAAAAAAAAGGGCATGTGGACTATTGCTTCAAAGTAGTAAGCTCAAAAGACCCACGATTTCTTCTCACAAAATGAGCACGAAGGAAGCAGCAACAGCCCAGAAGCAAGGGTCCTTTTGGAGTTATATATATAAACCTTCCAATATGGACAAAAGGGCAGCTCAATAATGATATATAAACAATTGCCATTACTAATTGCAAGCTCACATAGGCACATACATATATAATATACCGAGCATGTGATGCTCCATTGATAATGATGCTACATGCTACAACTGTTGTTTTTTTTGTCTGCTGGGGAATGTTGAGGATTTTTTTAAAAGCATTTTAGTAGATAAAGTGACATTTTAATTCAGTTTGGAAAGCTTTGGTGTGAAACGAGTAGGATTATTGGTGCTATTTCAACTTTTTAGCCTTGCAATCCACGCTTAGAATTTTGGCAAGTTCCACTTTTGAGTAGGGTGACGCGAGCATAGCTGTTGCCGCACTCTATCTATCTATCTTATTGCGGGTTTTCTTTAAAAGAAACATTAGCACAATTATCTCAAAATAACACTATCCGAAAATTTTTAATTTCTATTTTATCATACTTTTGAAATGAAATATATTAAATATTATTATTTTTAAATATGATAAGATAATTATCGTGCTTTAAAAATACGATAACTTAACATGTCTTCATGAAATTTAAATTCCTTTTCAAATTAAAAAACACAAATAAATGCAAATCCTTTTTCTTGAAAAATCAACTTTCATAACCTTCACCTCTTTTTTTAAAAAAAAACTCACTAATCACTTGTTTGTTTTTTTTTTAAACACAAAAATAAAATAAAATAAAATTTATCTTAGTCTTTAAGCATCCTATGATGTTTTTCTCTTCATAATCCACTACTATTATTGCCACCTTTGCCCTCGCCGCCCCAGTCTTTTTTCTAGTCTTACAAGTAAGGTAAACATACTATATTGCTTTGAATTTGTGTTTGGTTTAGTTGAAATGAAATCATTGTTTAGGGTTTTTTGAATTAGTGATAAATTAGTAATTAATACCATCAATTATGTTGATTTGATATAGTTGAAGATGAAAATAAGTAAAATTAATTATGAAATAATTATTTCAATAAATTATGTGTTGCATTGAATTATAGATAAGTTGCTAAATTTGGTATTTTCTTTAAACCCTTTTGATTTTTTATGAATTTGAATTTGATTTAATGCAATTAAGCACGAAAATATTAATTAGATTTGATATCATAGTTATGTTTAATTTTGATCAATTATGCACTACATTAAATTTTAGGAATTTGTTTTGAATTTGCTATGAATTTTGGCAATTAGAGTTGGAGTAATGCAATTTAGTTAAAATTACATCCAATTGATCGGAATCCGATTTGTTTCTTTTTTTTTATATAGAATGTCTTATTACATATTTATGTTATATCATTACAGTGGTACTATTGATTCAAATGTGAGCAGTAGTATCACATACAATAACAAGAGCAGTTTTTGTTAAATGGTAATTTAAGTATGTCATATGCGGAAATGAAAGAAATTATTTCTCATGGACTTGAGTGGAATTATAATGATGTTGATGTTAAAATAACTTGGAGGTGTCAAATTGGTGAACATTAGTATTACCCTGTATCGATTATATGTGATGGCAGTTTCATTGATTCATTCATCTAAAGTGGATTGAATATGATGATATTGTATGTGAGCAGTCAACCAAAATCTTTGTGTGTCCCAACTTCTGGTCAAATATGTATAAGTGTCTCACAATCTACTGGTTCTTCAAAGTCGGTTAATAAAAGAAAAAATAGTTTATTGTCTGATGATTTGCTGCAAGGGATTAATGATATTATGTTTGACAATCCATTCACTAATCAGCAAAGATTGACTATTATTAGCCTTGTGACAATGAAAATGATAAGACATTAGACCCGAATGTGATAGTAAATGTTGATAATGATGTTGATGATGGTGTTGATGATGAGGTAATACCTTCTATTCCTGAATTTGGAGATTCTTCTGGGTCTGCTTTTATTATTTCTCATAATTAGGCACTTAGTCATATAAGTTTGCAATGAGGCTCTAATTTAGAGGTTAGACAAACATTTAGCGGTAAAAATAAATTTGTTAATTCAGTTAAATATTGACACATTGCACATTCGGTTGAATATCAAGTCCAACGGTCAAACTTGACATTTGTTCAATTACAATGTGTGTAAGAGTATTTACATGGAGGATATCACAAAAGGTTGGATTCACTTGAGATAGGAAAATTTAAAGGGCCATGCATATATACCTTGACCTTTATCCAAGAAAATCATCATCTACTCAATGCAAATTTTGTTGCTAATGTTATATCAACCGTTATGATGGATAGTCTTTCAATAACGGTTGCAAACATACAAAATGAGATAAAACTGCATTACAAGTATAAAATATCATATGATAAGTATGAGTTGCAAAACAAAAGGTGTTTGAGCATTTATTTGGTTCATATGAGGAGTCTTTTAAAAAATTATCAAGGTTGTTATTGGCAATAAAAAAATCAAATCCTAGAATAGTTGTGGACTAGATACATAAAGAAAATCTTGATGATAGTACAATGGTTTTTTAGAGAGTATTTTTGGTCATTTGGAGCTTATATGGATCGCTTGTCAATATTGATGGCACACATTTATATGGGCAATATAATGAGAAGTTATTGATTGCAATTTTTTTTAGGCAAATAATAGGATATTCTCGTTGGCTTTTGTAATTGTTAATGAAAAAAATAATTCAAATTGGAGATGACTTTTGCTTTGCTTACAGAGATATGTTATCAATTATAGAACATGTATATGGATAATATCAAATAGACATGCTGGTATAAAGAATGAACTAGTGGAAATTTGGCATGCACCTATAGGATACCATCAATATTGTACCCGATAATTTATTAGAAACTTCAATCATAAATTCAAAAACTCATCTACAAAAAAAGATTTGATGAGGATGTGTTATGAATCATCAAGGCACAAATTTGATTTATAGTATGAAAGAATGTGTAAGTTGGACCTAACATATCAATAATGGCTTAAAAAGAAACCAAAAGAAAAATGGGCACTATGTTACCATGGTGGTCACCGTTATGGTAATATGACAACTAATCTTTTAGAAGCTTTTAATCATATTTTTTTTTTCTAAAAGGTGCCTATGCAATGCCTATTTTAGCTCTAGTGCAATTGACATTTTGCAGATGTAATAGTTATCGGATCAAACAGAGACGTGAAATAAATGATTTTATTTAATGTGGAATAATCCGCCCCAATCAATTTAGGTTAAATTGATAAAAGTAGGGATAGATCAAGAGATCATACTGTAATGTTTTTTTTACTCCGAATAACAGGTTTTTCAAGTCAACATCCCTATTAAATCGGGTGTTGTAAAAGAAGTCAAATAGGCAATCACTTTGAATGATAGAACATGCACATGTGGTTAATGACAGACATTTCAACGTCCATGTTCACGTGTTTTGCATGTTGTGCTGAGAATCACTTAGACTTTACATAATTTGTTGATGGTCATTATATGGTTTAGATTTATAAATTAGTAGATGGCATGACATTCCATCCATTACCAAAGGAGTTAAAATTAAGTGATTAGACATGACCTCAAGTTGACATAGACTCATCTAGATGGAAACTCGAGCATGGTCAACGAATATCTACTCGTTTGCACAATACGATAGATGCAATAGAGGGTCATACATATTATAGATGATACATATGCAATAAAACATGTCATGATATGAAAACATATCCTCTTCAACAATGTATGTATGACAAAAACAAATATAAGTTAAAATATATTATGATATGTTTTGTAAGAATATTAAATTTATCTGATCTCACATTAAACACAGGTACTCTTACATAGAATGTCGCACACACGAGATAGAGGATCTTCTTCTCATTTTAGGTAACCATATTATGACATTGATATTCCCAAATATCATGACTATTTTCATGGAGAGCTTGGGTCACAGTACATGTCTGTAGGGTCCACTGACACTTTCGTCATGTGGTTGCAGGATAGACATTAATTGGATGATGTTTTCATCGAGTTTGTAAGTATATTTAATTTTAATAAATATTTTCATTACTTAACATTAAAGGTATTACATATTTATGTAATTATATTTTAGATTTCTATACAAGATGAGGTTATCATTTATTGTTGAGCATATAAGCAGATGAAACTATATGAGAAGGTTCGGTTGTATAGAGCACATCAAGCTTAACCACGACTTAATCCATACACTAATTGAGCGATGAAGATGTGAGAGACATATATTCCATCTTAGGTATGAGGAGATGACACTAACGCTATTGTTATAACTCATTTTTTGGTTATTCCCTAAAATTTTACCCTTTTCCTTTTAAAATAAAAAAATAAATAATAAATAACAATAGCAGGAAGACTTACATTTAGAAAAAGCAAGTTAGGAGGATTTCAAATATAGAGAAAGATCAATCTACAATTTTAAATGAATTTGGAGCTTAATTGTACCCCGTTGTGCTCAAAACTAAAGAGACAATATAGATTCAAGATCAAATTAAATAATTATTGGACAAATCTGCATAAAAATTAAGTCTAAAGACATAATTAAATTTTTAATAGGCCAATTTGATTTAATCATGGGTCAAATTAAAAGTTTAATTATATTCAAGAATTAATTTGGGTCCAATTAAATGATTTATTTAGGTGTAAGGACTTAATTATACTTTAATTAAGGGTTAAAATTAAGAAAATTAAAAGTTTGGGGTCAATTAAGGGCTAAATTGAAGAAATTCATAACCAAAGATCATTTTGCAAAAGTTTGGTTGTCATCATAGATCGACGTCCTTTGCATAAATTGAAAAGGTGGCTTTAGCAATCTATTTTGACAGACTATGATGACACATTTGAACCAACGATTGGGATCATTCTAGTTCGAATCAAGGGTCAAGATTTGACACTAGTAAAGACAACATGTACGGTGTATGGCTGGTGGTGATAATGACTGCGGAGGCATGGCGGTGGAAGAGGAGAAAGAGGTGGCTGAGAGGGGAGAAAAAAAACTAGGAAAATAGCTGATTTTTTCCCAACTTTGACCTTCAATTTCTTTATGCTCAATGCTTGGAATGGACAAATAACTCACATCGTTGCTAGACCGGGCTAGCAACCATATGAGTTGTGGGCTGGACCCGTTCTAGCCTAGTCCATAAGGATGGGTCGGTCCAGCTTAAAAAAAGGGTTGTGAGGCCATCAGTCGACCTAACCTAGCCGGGTTAGACCCGTTTCAGCCCAGCCTAGATAGATGGGCCGGGTCCAGCCCATATAATAATAATAATACAATAATACATAATAATATTAAAATATTTTAAAAAAATAAAGAAATTTGTTTTCAAATTTTCCAAAGGTTAAATATTTGTGGGCTCTTCGCATGTTTTTCCAACTATTTTGAATAATATCGAGCTATATATTTACACTGTAAGATACAAATCCGGTATTAAAATACCCAATTTTCTTTGAAACTTTTCTTATTTTTTTTAAATTCAAAAAAATTCAAAATTTTTTAAATTAATTCCCTCTTGATAAAAAAACAGAAAATTATTTTGTTTTCGTGCATACGATCAAATCCTAAAAGTTTTCCAAGCATATTTTTTTTTATAAAAAACAAAAATACATCTTTCTCATGTTTTCAAATGCTAAAATGGATATCGTGACTAGTTTATATTTATCCGTTAGGGTTTAATCAAAATTTCAAAAACCCTTCACCAATCATTTTGTTCACTTTATATTTAAAATATTAGGGTTTAGTTATAGAATTTAATATTTGAGGGTGTAAAACTAGATAATAGAGTATACCCTCATATATATATAACAAATACAATGCTAAAATTTAGACCTTATAATGGTTAGGATTTAACAGGATAAGGTAGAGACTTCCTCACGAATAGAGATCTACCTTGAACCTTATACGAGACCAACAAATAAAAACTTAACCTAGAAAAACAATCAAACAACAATGCAGCTTACCTCAGGTAGGGTGCACTAGGGGTGATGCATTTTCTTCTTGCACAACCAGTCCCTTACCCAGACTTTTTCAGACCATAGGTGATGTGGATCAGCCTACAAAAACCAGCAATGACCTACTACATGTTCCAAATGGATCAATGACTCAGTTCAAGAAAAAGGCATTGAATGCATTGGTTTTGAAGGTTTTGATCAAGTCAGATTTGAAGGGGCCATTGGAGTATCAAGAGGATGATGTAGATCAGTTGAAAAACACCAATAAGGACCCATTACATGTTCCAAATGGGCCAATGACATGGTCCAATACAAAGGCATTGAAAGAGACATTGAATATATTAGTTTTGAAGGTTTTGACCAAGTCAGATTTGAAGGGTCCATTGGAGTATCAGAAGGCGGTCTTAATACATCTTATCAATGTGCAAAAGGAGCCCAATCCAACATTATTTGGGTCATGAGGTTTTGATAACAAAGCTGTCAATTTTCCAAACTTTTGGCCAACCTTGTGTTTACGATGTTTTTATATGTTTTGTGGATTCCTAATTAGTTTTGGACTTCCTATTATGAATGAGAAAATTAATTATTTCCTTTAAGTATTAGGATTTATTATTTTATTTATTTCCTTGTTAGGTGAGGAGAAAACATAGCAAAGAAAACAAAAGAATCTAAGCAAACTTAGAAAACAAAGTGGCAACAAAGCTTCCTAATTATGCAAGGAGATTATTCTTTCTAGTATTAGAAGGATCCTAAGAGGTAGCAAAAGAAGGGAATTAATACCAACAATTACTTTCCTTTCAAAAGAAGGAAAAAAGAACATAAGTCTGAGATCAAAATCCTACTACAACTTCAAAACAACATGGGCGGCTACCTTTTTTTTAGTTTCTAGGATTAATGGGTTGCATAGAATGTTATATATAAGCCTTAAATCAGTTCTATAATATATTTTTTCCTTCTCTTCTTCCCATAGCAAAACAAGGATTTAATATTATAAACTTTATTTTAATTTGTTAGCTACATCTTAAAGCTTGTTTGAGTTTAATTAATACTTCTTCTTTTTTTCCAGCTAGGATCCAAGACTTGTTTGGATCAGGTTATGAACTTTTTAGTTTAAGGTTTTTGGGTTAATTTTGTAAGTGAGCCTAATCAGTTTGCTAGAGTAGATCCATAAAGGTTAATTTCTTCAAGAACTATTTAAATACATGTAACCTAAATTTCAGCAGTCATTGATGAATAACACTTCTAAATTTTTTAGTTTTAATGTGTGAGAGTGATTCTTGCATTCTTCAATTCTTAAAACGAATTGAATCTGCTTATAAATACTAACTGGTTTTATAGTGTCATTCGACTTCATTCTAATAATGTTAGTGCCTTGGAGCAGGTTTTCATTGTGTCACACTCCTGTCAAACCTACTTTGGTTTTCCAGGATCATATCACAATTTTGATTATGAGTTGCATAACCATGTGATCATGAGGTTCACATCAATAGATTTTCTAGTAACCATAATACTAGGTGGCGACTCATTAACCTTATAATAATAACTTTATGATTATACCTAAAACCATTTCCTTTCAACCATCTCAGGAGACAAACCTGCCATTTTTTATGCTGCATGGGGCACGATAACTACAATACGTTACAATTTTACTTGGACTTTTCATTGATGGACAAACGGTCACATCTACTAGTATGCATAATTGGATTGTGTTATACGATGGTGCATTTGGATTGTTACCCTCTTTTTTAAAATTGAAAATGGGTAGCATATGTCTTAAATATATTGATGAGATATTTACCACACCATTAAATGATGTTAACAATGAGGTGTTGTTGAAGTATCCATTAAATTATGATTTAAATGTATTGATTATTTGTTAAGTATATATGAATTGACATGATAATTTTAATGTGTTATATAGATATATCAGAATATATATATTGCATTTGTTTGGTAGTGTATTATTCAGAGACCTCACGGGAAGATATGTGCCTTTAATTGATCTAACGTTGCTAGATGATTTTGACATTAGTCCCACATATACCTGAGGATTTGTTGTATTGGCACATCTATACAGACATCTATGTCTTGCATTTGGGGGATGCTTGCTACTTTTACAAGTATGAATCGAAGAATCCAAAATAACTATTAACATTTTAAATATTTATTGTTAACACGAAATAAATAACTCATTTGTTTATTAATAACATAATGGTCTTAAAAGCATATTTATGTGGGCCCACCCTAAATGCTTAGATTGCCACTTATAACTATCCAAATTATGAGAATTACACTTCAGCTCCCACTAGGATGGTATTACAATTTTTTTTTTGCAATTATATGCGTAAATATTGTCTAATTGTAAATTTAAAAATGCAATTAAATTAACATATTTGTAATGTTAGGTGGTGTACTAGTAGAGTATTCGATAATAATCCAACACATGTGTTGTTATTTTATCGGAGCGAGCTAGATAGGCAACAACTTATCCAAGTATTTTTTTTGAACCTTTTATTTTAAAAAACTTAACTTCACTGAATTATTGTTTTTTAATATTTTAGAAACTTATCTTCAACATATCATGTCAACACCTTATAAGGATAAAATATTGACAGTTGATCCGACTATTTGCACTAGCGGATGGATATATGGACATCAGTTGTACTGTTTATATTTTTAAAGATGGTTAAGCTATATTGCCAGATTGAGTAATGTGACAATTCAACTACAGACAATACATTTTAGTTGACATTGATATGAGTGATGCGTTGTATGTCATAAAACATTAGGGTAAAAATGATAATTATGACTAATTAAGCTGCTATAAAGCTTATGTATCATAGAGGAATGCACGAAGGAATAAGATATTTACAGAGATGCATGTTGTGATTACAGAGAAATAGTATGTAATTTGGTACATGAGTATCACATGTCAGGTCATTACACTGAATCTCAAACAAGTTCCTCCACCTACATATATAAAATATGAGCAACATGCTTAGTGGATTCAAGATACCATAAGTAATCAAATCTTTTTAGAATTAATATATGTTAATGAATGTGTTTTATTTTTTGATATTTTAATTTAACATTACTATTTTATTAATATTAGGCTGACTTGTTGTTATAAGAGGGTCGAGAGGTCGTATTTGTGCTTCATAATATTGATGAAAAACATAAAGAATACACCTATGCGTCTTAGCGGTTCAATATTTTCCGCAACGGACTTGATAACTTTGGAGATAGGTTAACTATTGAGGATGCAGTGGCAGATGACGAGACCACTCAGGTAGGAGCATAATGTAATCGGGCTATTGATAAACCTAGATCATCCAGTAAAAGACATAGACATAGCTAGATAGATGGGTTATATTGATAGTTTTTGGATTTAAATTATTAGAATTTTATATTATTTAAATATTTCATATTCCTTTTACATGCGTGTGTGTGCTTATTTATTTGCATTCCTGAGACTACCTAATTACAAAATATGAGAATTTGTTATGTTTGGTTATTATGGTTATTTACAGGTATTTTTAAACTGGATACAATTTTGGATATAATTCCTAAATAGAGAAAACTCGGCCCAAATTTTATTAAAATCAAAAATTTTCTTACTATATGAAACCATTAACTAAATTAAATGTAAGATTAATAAACTAAATAATAAATATCATAAGAACCATTTTTTGTAAGATTTAGATGTAAGGGAATTTTGTTGTTGGATTTTTATGGAATGATTGGGAGGCTACTGGAATTTAATTGATGTCGTCATTCAGAACTACAATATTTAACTCACATCATAGTTATGAAACTTGATATCAAATAATAGTCACGTTTTATAAACGTGACATAAATTATATGTCGCGTTTCTAAATTGTGACATAAATTAAATGCCATAGTTATGAACCACAATATTCAAAAGTGTGCTGTTTCACCAAATTTTTTTGCTATTGTGTTAATTCGCCTATTCTTTTTTACTTTATATGCTAATTGACCTATATACCCCTAATTGTGTGAAAGGAAAGGGTAATTTGATTTCACGGAGAACTGTTTTACACTAGCATTGGAGGTTTGAAACATGACATTTATAAAACTTTAACCTCAATTGTTTTTATAAAAAATCTCTCTTTCCTGTCACCTAAACCGGTTTAGTTGACAAAACTAGAGGAGTAGATAAGGTGTTGATGCTATTACTTCTTTTATGTTGGATAAACATGATGTTTCAGTTAACTTGACGAAGATGGGTACACGACCCAATTTGTTGTTTAGGTTTTGCAAATTCTACCATACAGCAGTCGTCACGCCTTAGCCCAACATTAATTTCTTTTCTTTTCCTGTTAAAAAAAGATCATCATTCCTTCGATTATTGTTTTGTATTCAACAACCGACTAGATAGGAGTAAATAAATGTACATAGAAAAATCCAAAAATAAATAAATTAATAGGAAATAATTTTAATTGTGATTTGTGAATGATATTTAGTGCCTATATTTTATAAAACATTCAAATTGAGTTCCTCTACTTTATTTCTTTATTTGATTTTTTTCTTATTTCTTAAAAATAATTGATCAAATACCTCTATTTTGAGATTATATTTCTTAAGAGCATTGTGATTTCACATTGTTACTGAAATAGATATACTTGATTGATATTTTTCTAAAGTAGAAGAACTCGAATTCAAATATAGGAACTCAAATAAAGTTTTATAATACGTTATGGTTTTCTTTTTGTTTTATATCAACGATGTGCAACGTGAACAAGTCTTGTTGACATTAAGAATAAACAAAAATTATGTAAGACAATGGATTACACATGTTATACAATCCAATATCTAATGATTGAGCCAGCTCCAGTGAACAAGAAAAAAAAAATCTTGTTATAAGCTATAATTGAATATTAAATAAATGGGTTATGAAGAGAATCGTTTGCCTAAGTAGGCAAACTGCAATGTACTTCAATTTCTCTTAGCTTTTGCCTGCTTGTTTTCTTTGATCCTCATATCTGATATCTCTTATTAGTATCACTGTTACCTTCCTATTTGTTTGCTCGGATGCTACTTGGGCCCATATGGCCTCCTTCTTCATTGGTGTTTAGATGACAAAATAGGTAAAGTTCTGTAGCCCATCATTTTGTTTTCCTAGTTTGTCCTTGTTTCTCAGTTGGTTAGTAAAGTTAGATGAGACAGTGGTAATTAATGATCACCTCAAGGTGCATGCCAATTTTTATTTTTATTTTGGAAACTAACACAATTTCAAAAAAGTTAAGAAGAAAAATGATATATTTTTTTAAAAGTTTTGGGAAAATGGCATAGATTCTACATAATCGCAATTCTGAATCGTGGTTTTTAAAGAACTACTATTCAGAATACCATTTTATATAAAAATCGCTATTTTGAATCACAATTGTTAAAGAACCATTATTCACAATAGCAGTTCTTTAATAACCATGATTTAGAATAGCAGTTTCATAAGAAAACTGTAATTCTGAATCGCGAGTACGATGTATATATAAGCACAACTCTTTTTCTCCATCATTACCGCTCCTAAAAGAAAAAAACCCTAGAACCTGAAAAAACCCCAATAGAAAAGAACATTCAAATCGCCTAAAACACTGTCCAATCCTCCATCCAAATACCAAAATCATCTTCTCCTTGTCTCCATGAGTATTTCTATCATTTTTTGTTGTGAACCGCCGACCAAGCTTATGTGTCCATCCAAACCGTTGTCACCACCACTACTAGCCACCTACACATCATAAAAGCAAGGTAAAACATTTGCATTGTCTATTTGTTTGATGAGTTTAATTATTGAGTTAATAAATTTTATGTTTTGATTTAATTTGGTATTTGTGTTGTGTTTGATAATTAGGAATTTGTATTATGTTTGATAATTAGATTATTTTAGGTTTTGAATGTTGCAATTATCTGTTGTTAATACAATTAATGTTATTTATGGAATTAATTAGACTTGAAACAGAGAAATTAGGGTTTAAATTGATTATTGGGTTAGTTGTCATATTTAGTTATATTGTTTGAATTGATATAAATTTTATTTTGATTGATGTAATTTGATAGGCTTTTAATCAATTGATTTTATTAATAAAATTATGGTCGAAATTGTAGCAACTTCAGTTTGCGTTGAATGTTTGTATAAATTATTGTAATTGTAGATTCTATTGAATTGAGATCATTTCCTTTTTAATTGATATTCAATTGTTGTAATTTAATTTTTAATTGTAAAAATTATTCAATTGATAAGTTGTAATGATTATTTTTATTTTATAGAATATGTCTTCAAACTTCTTTATGTTGTGTCATTATAATGATACTGTTGTTCCTGATACGAATAATAATATCACTTATATTGGTAGACGTACTGTGTTTTTGAATGGTACTTGAAGCATGTCATTTAAAGATACGAAAAACGTTATATGTGGAATACTTGAGTTGAATTATAATGATGTTGGAATAGATATCACTTAGAGGTTGGATAGTTGCTACATGATGGTCGACGTGCTGCGACTGATCTTCATGATCTTGATGATGATGATGATCTTGCTCGTTATTATACATCTTCTTGGCTCGATACATGTCGTACTACACTTAACCTGCTAGAAGAGACATTAAACCTAAATGATGTCGTCTCGAAGGATGAGACCACATAGATAGATGGAAGTCGTATTATTGATGAATCTAGTCCATCCACTTGTCATCACAGAAGACATAGATAGGCTCGGTTGTATTATTATGTTGTTTATAACTATGTTGTGTTATTTTTCTTATTAAGAGTTATTTTTATTATTACTAGTTTTGTTATATTATTTTTGTTAATTGTTATGTTGATTTTAAAATTGTCTTACATATCATGCGTATTCATACTTGATTTATGTAAGCATGATTTAATACAGCCAAAAAATAGATAAACATGTGAACAAATTGTTTAAAATTTCAAATCATCCGTTAACAACTTAAAAAAATATAAAAACAAAAACAATGTTTAAAAGAAAACACACATTAATTTGGGATTATAATTGACAAATAAAAATAATGTTAAAATATCACACTTTTAATTATGAATTGAAGATTTGACAATTTATTGACTTGTTTGACTTTAGTTGCGGTGGTTTAAACTTAATTTTTTTATGAAAATTAAGTGTGAGACATAATTATTATTTTTATTAGCGATTATTTAGTATTTGTAAACAACTGCTAATAGTAATAAAAGTTGTTTAATAAAACATTAATAAAAATAGCAGTTATTTACAAAAGCTATCACTGTTAACATTTATTAATAAAACCATGTTCAGTCGTTCCCATCTGTCAAGGCTCGAACCACGAGCATCATTAGCAACAATACTTGCCATGAATGCTTGGCTTCTAGTGAGGTGATGTACTGCATCCACCTGTATATTCATGAGACACTGGTCCTAAAGTAGAGGACCCTTAGGCACTCGCTTCTGCCTTTGTTGCTTAAAGCAGCTTTTGAAGGCCCACCTACAATTTTCAAATTTCTTCCAACTCATCTAACGGACTGTTTTTTTTTTTTTTTAATACTTTTAAAAATTTTATTTTTTATTTTAAATTAATATTTTATTATTATTTTCAGATACTTTAACGTCTTAATATTAAAAATATTTTTTAAAAAATAAAAAATTATTTTATTATATTTTAAAACAAAAATTACTTTAAAACACAATCATCCTAAACGATACCCATTGCAAAATTAAAAAAAAAAACAGAAAGCTTATTAAAGTGACCAAAAGCTGCATCCGTAAGATGACTAAGACTATAAGCCTGTTTCGCAGTGTGGTAGCGGTTGCTTTTTAAATAGTTTTTCGTGCCGAAATACATGCTAATGATGTTTTTTTTATTTTTTAAAAATCATTTTTAACATCAGCACATCAAAACGATCCAAAAGTACAAACCGCACTCAATTTTAGCAAAAAAAAAAATTTTAAATTTAGCGAAACGCAGGTTGAAACGCACAGCCAAACAGGCTCTAGATTTATTTATTATTTATTTATATTTTTATATTTTAAAAAAATTATTTTTTTATTTAAAATTATTATTTAAAAAAAAATATTTTAATGTGTTAATATTAAAAATAATTTTTAAAAATTAAAAAATATTATTTTAATATATTTACAATTTTTTTTTTAAAAAAAAAACAACAATTAAAATTATCTCAAACACGTTAAGAATGGGAAAGCTTTCTTGGGTGGTATAAATAGCTACATTTTTAATATTCAATATTTAATTTTTCTTCACATTTTTATTTAAAAACTAGAAAGAATTCATAAAAAAAATCTACAGGCATTTATTAGTCCTTAATGCTTTTCCAGCCCCCACAACTCCCATCTTCTTCATGCCTCCCTCCTCAAACATCATAATTGCTCACCATACGCTTCTTTCCAACTTCCATTGTTTTATTAATGTTTTGTCTTCAAGCCAGCATTAGACAAAACACACCCAAACCACCAATAATGCAATTGCAGGCAAGCAGCTAGCAGCCCTATTGTTCTGCTCTCTTTTCCTTCTCATATTCTTCTGCTTTCATTGAAACTAACTCTCTACTTTCAATCACAGAGATCCATCCTCATTGCCTCTCTTTTCACCTCAGCTTTTCTCCTCCGTTTCTCCACTGCTCTCAAGGTGGGCTTTCATCGAAACTCTTTTCTCGATCTTCTTCGTTAATCTTTTATTCTCCCAGTCATGTTTTCTCTCCTCTAATTATGACCAGGAGGGGCAAACGTGTGTGGTAGACAGCAACTGCAACTCAGGTCTCCACTGTGAGACTTGTGTAGCAAATGGAAATGTAAGACCACGTTGCACCAGAATCCAACCCTTAATTCCTACTTCAAAGGTCAGTACAAATTCATTGATTCCCATATCAATTCTGAACTTACGTGTGTGCGTCATAAACATGGGCAGTTAAACGCGTGTGTGCATTGGCTTATGTTCTTGTGTTTGATTCCATTAGGAGAAGGGATTGCCGTTTAATCAGTATACGTGGCTAACAACTCACAACTCGTTTGCCAAGCTGGGAGATAGGTCTGCAACAGGGTCCATTATTCTAGCTCCCACGAATCAGCAAGACACGGTTACAAGTCAGCTTAATGTATGTTGTTTTCTTTCCCTGATATCTGTTTGGTTACTGAGAAAATCTTGAAAGAAAAAAACCAAGTCTTCACATGAAACACGGATCCTGGGTGATATTGTTGCTTGCCGTACGAATGTTGGGTCCAGTTGCTTTAAAGTAAAGCTTTGATGTAAAAGAAAGAAAACGGCAACACTTTGGATTGCTTTTTTACTAAAAGCTGTGAAGCTTTGATATATTGGTCGAAAGTCCAAAATGTCCTTGGAGCATCAAAGCATAAAGCGTGAAGCGCGAGTAGTCTTGATTAGGCGTCGCCGTTTTATCTCTATGGTTTACCATCTATTACTATTTATATATTTAATTACTTATTCCGCTGCAAGTCAGAGGCTCTGAGGAGGGGCCATATTGACCCCATTTGAGCTACATGCCCATTGCCCTATCTATTTATTTATTTATTTATGGTTTAAACATTGGAGTTAGCTTAACTAAAACCAAGGAGCAAAAGACACAGTATCAAGCATCATGTGTATTTTATAATGTGCGAATCCTCACTGAAAAACTGATTTTACTTTTTGGTGGGCAAAATAGTATGGATGTAGGGGTATGATGACATTAGTCATTACTTGAAAAGAAGGGGCTAGACAGTAATTCTGTGTTTTTTTCTTGACAATGTGATTACTTAATTGCTCGTGGAAGATTAAAAAAAATCACTTAGGTCAAGAGATTTTTAAGTCTTTGATTTTATTTTTAAACAAGTAAATTACTTTATTATCCTTGAAAATTAAAAACAAATGACTTTGATTTAAGGGCTTCTTTGTCATTTACATGTGGTCATTTGATAGTTATTGTGTGTCCTTGAGGGTAGTAGTGTGATTTGGTAAATAAGGAAATTAAAAAAAAATACACAAAATAGTGTCAGCCGCCTTCAGATGACACGTGCGGCGCTGTCCGGTGGCCAAACCCGTGATTCTAGGGCGGCTTTCGAAGCGTCTTGGCGTCCCCTCATGAATCAGCAACACGTGTAGCACTATGGCGGCCGATGTGGTGTGTATGACCTTTTGTTTTCTTTTTTCTTTTTCCCTCTCTCCTACTTGATTTTCGTGCTTGAATTAAAAAATCAAATTAGCCCCTAAAGTTTGTTGTTCTTAAAATTTCATCCCTATTCTCTTTATTACAATTTTTAAAATTTAGAATACTTTATGAAATTAAGGGGTTTTTTCAATTTCATCCTTGTTCTCTTTGTTGCAATTTTTTTTTAATTTAGAATAGTTTATTAAATTAAGAATTGTTTTCAATTTCATCCACAATTGATTCATCT
>Ga0307518_10001583_pt1 | contig 16825 bp, 19 predicted proteins | sample 25_EM_MG_FD_203889 | JGI IMG/M metagenome (GOLD analysis project Ga0307518, IMG submission 203889) | Populus trichocarpa ectomycorrhiza microbial communities from riparian zone in the Pacific Northwest, United States - 25_EM | ecosystem: Host-associated > Plants > Roots > Unclassified | place...
GCAGCTAGGACTTTGCTCTCAGTGTATTAACTGCACAAATCATATTTACACAGTTGTACATGCCAAGGACATGATGTATATGGCCTTATTTGTTGGGTACATGTACACCGCGGCTGTGCTAGGCCGCGGTAATTTTCCCGCGGCTTTATTTGTCCATAGAATCCTTCCTGTGGGTAGGACTGTGATCTCAGTGCATTAACTGCACAAATCATATTTACACAGTTGTACATGCCCAGGACATGGTGTGTATGGCCTAAGTCATTAGGGGCATGTGTATTGCGGCTGTGCTATGCCGCGGTAATTTTCCCACAGCTTTATTTGTCCATACAATCCTTCCTGCAGGTAGGACTGTGATCTCAGTGCATTAACTGCACAAATCATACTTACACAGTTGTACATGCCCAGGACATGGTGTGTATGGCCTTATTTGTTAGGTACATGTACACCACAGCTGTGCTACACCGCGGTAATTTTCCCACGGCTTTATTTGTCCATGCAATCCTTCCTGTGGGTAGGACTGTGAGTTCAGTGCATTAACTGTGCAAATCATATTTACACAGTTGTACATGCCCAGGACATTGTGTGTATAGGCTAAGTCATTAGGGGCATGTGTATTGCCGCTGTGCTACACCGCAGTAATTTTCCCGCAGCTTTATTTGTCCATACAATCCTTCCTGTGGGTAGGACTGTGATCTCAGTGCATTAACTGCACAAATCATACTTACACAGTTGTACATGCCCAGGACATGGTGTGTATGGCCTTATTTGTTAGGTACATGTACAGCGCAGCTGTGCTAGGCCGCGGTAATTTTCCCGCAGCTTTATCTGTCCATACAATCCTTCCTGCAGGTAGGACTGTGAGTTCAGTGCATTAACTGTGCAAATCATATTTACACAGTTGTACATGTCCAGGACATGGTGTGTATGGCCTTATTTGTTAGGTACATGTACACTGCAGCTGTGCTAGGCCACAGTACTCTTTCCGCAGCCTTATTACCCACAGCAGTCAACCTGCAGTAGTCAACCTGAGTTAGTCAACCTGTGGTAGTCAACCCGAGTTAGTTAACCCGCGGTAGTAAACCCAAGTTAGTTAACCCGCGGTAGTCAAACCCTGGCAGTGAACCCGCAGTTCTATTTGTAGTTCCACCTTATTGCCAAGTGGCTCAGCCCTACTATATTCATTGGTACTAATGTTTCCTAGCCCACCCATTACCTTCCATTCCAGCAAATCTCGGCCCACACATATGACATGGTGATTACACCCTTATCCACTCCCTAAAACAGCACCATAGCCCACCCATATCACAAGGTGATAATATCCAACTTGAGCCCAACCCATGTTACATGGTGACAGTCCGTCCTTGGGCTACCGTCTGCTGGCCCATGACACTCGGCCGATTTTCACCTTCAGGTGGCCGTGTAAGACGGCCTAAGTAGGTGCATGGGGTCGGTCATTTACTGCACCTGCTTCTTCAGCAAGTGCGGCAGCAGTACGAGCGCGAGAGCACGTAGTCATGGTCATGATGAAATGAAAACTAGTTTGTGTACAAAGTTTTGTATAGTGAACCCACACAAGTGTGAGTCTGAAATACTGTCAAGTCTGGGTCTACTCCGGTAGGGGGTCTGGTCAAGTCTGGACGAAGACGGACGAAGGAAGAGAGCAGAGGGCTGGACAAGAGGTTAGTCCGGCCGGAGTTGGTGACTGCTTGGATTCAATGACTAAGGACAACGAGTGTTGATCCCTTGCATAGATTCCGGTTGAGAGGGGAAGACAGAGACAGAGACAGAGACGGACAAGAACAGGAGTAGATGACTATGGTTGATTTCAGACTGTGGTATACAGAATAACTACAGAGTACTTATACTAAGTAAGAACTAGGGACGAGTATTTATGGTGACAAGTAAACAGCCTTAAAGGTGGACAAGGAATGACTGGAGTAAAGACTAGGTCAGGTCCAGTGAAAATGCTACAAGGTATAGGATATATCGAGTTCACGGAGAACTCATGTCAAGGCAGGGCAGATGGCAAGCTGTGGTAACGAGTGAATGGAGTATAGACCAAGGGTTGTACTTAATGGAAGATTATCTGCGCGACTGTGACCGGAGTAAGTGATGAGCGACCGGAGTTGAGCTACAGAGCTGCAATGCGACCGGAGTGACCAGTGTAGAGACGCACGTGTCTCTAGGTGCGCATATACTGATCAGTGTTCACCCGAACTCGTTCGCACTACTCAGCACAGCCACCCGCACCCAACCTGCACGAGAGCTCTCCGATGCACAGCTTGGTACACCCGGTAGGGTCCTGTGAAGGTCCCGCATGAGTAGCTGTTCCCTATCTCTTCCTGCGAGCATTGTGATCACTCGGAATAGCTTCGGGTCTGTTCGGACTAGCTTGCACTACTCAGCACAGCCACCCACACTCAACCTGCATGAGAGCTCTCCAATGCGCAGCTTGGTACACCTGATAGGGTCCTGAAAAGGTCCCGCATGAGTAGCTATTCCCTATCTCTTCCTGCGAGCATCGCGATCACTCGGAATAGCTTTGGGTCTGTTTGGACTAGCTCGCACTACTCAGCACAGCCACCGCACCCAACCTGCATGAGAGCTCTCCAATGCACAGCTTGGTACACCTGATAGGGTCCTGCGAAGGTCCTGCATGAGTAGCTCATCCCTATCCCTTCCTGAGTGTCTCAGTCACTCGGAGTAGCATTGAGTCGCACTACTACATCACATCGGGTCGCGCTGCATCAGGTCGGGACACTCTCCTGTGTAGGGTCTCACTGCATAGGGTCACATTGCATCGGGTCCCGTCACATCGGGTCGTGTCGCATTGGGTCGTGTCGCATTGGGTCATGTCACATTGGGTCCCGTCGCGTTGGGTCGTGTCACTCTCCCTGCTAGGGTCTCGCTCCATAGGGTCGCATCACATCAGGTCACATCACATCGGGTCACGCTGCACCGGGTCAGGACACTCTCCTGTGTAGGGTCTCACTCCATAGGGTCACTTTGCATCAGGTCATGCTGCATAGGGTCGCACTACATAGGGTTTGCTCTCTGCTTCTCTCCCTGTCACTTTAGCTTCTGCCTTTGTGTCCCTGAGCCCTTCCCCTTGCTTTAGCATCCCTGACAGCTGTCATTATGTTAGTATTACATTCCCTCTTAGCGCTGTCATCCTCTCTCCTTCTCTTCGGGTCGCTTGCACCCTTCCCCCTGGATTAGGCTTCAGTATATAGCCCTAGTCCTCACAAAAATAAGAAGTTTCTTTTCCGCCCCCATCTGAGTGTCTAAGTGCGAGTCCTGTCATTTCTGCTGTTCCCTGTCGTTTCTCTTGTGTCCTGCTTCTCTCTCTTTTTTCTGATGACCCTAGATGACCCTATTCAGTTCTCCAATGATTTCTGGTGGTTCCCGCTACCCCCAGTTCTCCCTAGCGCATGTCTACACGCTCCAGGCAACCTCCCTGCTCCCTAGTCGTGCACTCCCTGCACATTTTTGCTGCACTCCTCACCCCTACTCTGCTCTCGACTCCCAGAACCTCCGAGCGCGCTCCTGTGCTCTATTCTCCTTAGCCCTCCTAGTCAAGCCAGACCAGGTCTCCTTGGGCAGACACCCATTTTCGCACCTTCAAGGGACTCACCCCCTACACCGGATAGGACCTGGAGTTGGACATGGTCGTAACACATGCACAAGTAAGTATACATACCTGTACATCAGCTTGCCATGTTTTCTCCTTGGCCAAGCTATCAAAAAGGCACAGTTCATGATGGGAAATAAGGGCAACACACAGGACCCAATGTCAAACTGGGGACGGTCTATGGATAGGGATGATCCATATGTCTTTAGTCCAGAACATGGTGTGTCGTGTCCCTTTCCATAGGGATTCATCAGATGCATTGTAATGAATGTGGAGAAGGTCGTACATTGAGAATACTGCAAAGCGCCAGGAATCAGGTGGCTTGATTGAAGAAAATAGAAGCGCAATGCATCCATTTATGCACATGTCATTGAGACAACTGGTAGGATTTGCTAATATGCCGACATCTTCTCATTGGAATAAAAGACGACGGAACCCATCGACCTCACATCATCATCTCGAGGCCTCCTTGCTGGGCATGACCAGATGCTGGCTTGGCAGCAGTGGACGAATCGTGTCCAGTGACACATTCTGGATTTGATTAGTTTGGGAAATAGGGCAAGATAACACACACCTCTGGAGGTTCCCAAATGACGATGGCAGTTACTGTCGGCTGGTCCTCGATGGCATCCTTGTGGCATCCATGATCATCAGTGAGGAAATCAGCAAGGACTGCATGCTCCAGTTCACACGGTGCTTCCTGCAAGCTGATGATAGAGTTTAGATTCACATTTTCTTCTTCGGGAGATTCTTCGGGAGCTTCGACAGCTGTAGGATTAAGCCAGAAAAGTGAGATACAAGGGTGACCTCCTGATAAACTTTCAGCCAGCGCAGAAGCCTCCCTGATTTGGCTGTCAAATCAAGAAATTGAGGCAAGTGGATTTGACCAATGCGAGCACAAGGACAGCATATCATGATGACGCTCACAGAGGGCAAAATAGAAGATTTCATCTGGCAAGGTATCAATTGAATATGAGACACAGGAATGAGAGGCACTCACTTTCAGGAGTACGGAGCGTGAGTTCTATTGCTGCAAGTTCATTACCATACCACCGGCAAAGGTTGTCTGCTTCAATGCCTAATCGCCGTTGTTCTTCTAAGCACCGATCTTGTTTGAGCATGGCATGGATCCCATCTCAAACATCTTGATCTTCTACCCAATGTGGTATTTTTCTGATTGCTGGCAAGATCCAAATGTCTTCCATCAGCAATTGATGATTTCGGAGGTCGTTGAGCTTGGTAGGCAGAGGCATAGGGAGAGGTATTGACCACGCTGGATCATGCAAAGCTTCCAGTTGTTCACAGTAAGCATTGAACTTGCAGATGGCACTCATGAGGGCAGGTTGCCATTTTTCAATGGCCTTTCGTGTTTGTTGATGGAGTTTCATTCCTGTCTTAAATCAGAATACATCTTTTGAAGAAAGTTGAAGGATTACCTAGCACCTTCTGGGCTCCACTGATGGCTTGGTCCAACTTGTCCCACTCAAAGAAACTACCAATTGCTCGCTTGCATATGTTGATCTTCAGATCACGCGCCAAAAGGAGGGTTTGAATGAAGTCAAGACTGATACCATCAAGCTCAGGAAATTTGGCTTGAACATTGAGGGATCCATATAGCACATCGACCTTGGTGATCAAACGGTTATGAGTATGCTCTAAGCTGCCCAAAGCAGCCAAAGTATTATCAGAAAGACTCTCCTTCTTCATGGTGCTTTTCACAGTTTGGATGGTCTTTTCAATCATGTCTACGTTGGCCTGAAGTGCCAGCACGGTATCAAGCTCTTTTTTCAGTCATGCTGGGGCATCTATTACATTGGAGCATGAGCTATGTTGGAGCAATACCTATCTATGTAGTGGAACTGCTACTCCTGCTCACCTGTTGTGTGGAGGGGACAAGCTGAGATGATAGCGGTAGCTGGTCAAGAGCTGTTTTTTATTACAAAGTCTACACTAATATGGGTTGCAGTCTTGTGCGCACTTCATTGACAGTTTATGCTGGGTGCACGTGCGACTTCAACACTCCCCCTTGCTGTGCTGCACATAGAGCACTTCAGTGAATAAGGTGCTAGATGCTGCCAGAGGGAAACTGTAAGCCTAGTTGAGCTCTGAACTTCACGAATTTCTCGTGGGGTAAGTTCTTGGTGAGCAGATCGGTGGGATTCTCAGCACCATCAATGAAGAATAATTCCACATTACCTTTTGCAACTGACTTGCGGATTCCGTGGTAGCAGATGTTGATGTGCTTGGAGCGAGGCTCTGTGACAGGGTTGGATGCCATGAATATGGACCCCTGATTATCACCACAAATCGGGATAGCCTTCAGCTTATAGCCGAGCTCACCAAGCAAGCTTCAAATCCAGGTGACTTGGTGAGTGCAATCACTCAAAGCCATGTACTCTGCTTCAGTGGACAAGTATGCAATAGTCTTCTGTGCACGAGAAGTCCAACTGATCAAGCCATCTGCAAGCTTCAGGTAGAAACCTGTCTGCAAGAGGTGAGAGGTAGGGTCTGATCCCCAATCTGAGTCCGTGCATGCAATCAGGCCAGCACCGGATCCACCATTATATACTAGGGAGTATGTAGACATCCCAATTAAGTAGTGACAAATATATAGTGCTTTGTTCAGGTGGTCCTGAGATGGGTTCGTGGCATGGCGTGAGAGATGGGTGACTGCAAAGGCAATGTTGGGCCTAGTGCCTAACATGAGATACAGAAGGGACCCTATTACTGTCTGGAAACGGGAGCGGAGTTCCACATCAACAGGCTCTGTGTTCTTGGTGGCATAGTAGCCAGCCGGCAGTGGGGTGCTTGCAGACTTTGCATTGAGCATGCTGCAGCATTCAATGACCTTTTGAAGGTATGCGCATTGGTCCAAGTGGATAGCGCGACCTTTGTGAGTGATTCACATATGGAGGAACTCATTAGGTTCTCCAAGGTCTCTGCATTCCCATTTACGCATGAACTGCACTTTGATGGCATCAACAACAGCCTTGTTGGGGCTGCAGAATAGTGCATCGTCAACATAGATAATTCCAATGACAATGTTGGTGCCTTTCTTCTTGTAGAACAAGATGCCTGCTTCAGACTTAAGGTGCTCAAACCTGAGCTCTTTGAGGGACTCATCGAGTGTGTGCCACCAAGCTAGGCTGGCCTGTTTGAGGCCATAGATGGCACGCCAAAGGCGGAGCACTTTGTGCTCTTGCCCAGGAACAGCAAACCCTTTGGGTTGTTCCATGCAGATCTCTTCGTCGAGCTTGCCATACAAGTAGGCGCTCCGAACATCGAGTCCAGTAATATACCAGTTTTCTAGTGCAGCAAGTGCAAGCATAAGGTGCACTGTTTCAAAGCGCACAACTGGTGAGAAGACCTGGTTGAAATCTAATCCCTCGACCTGGGAGAAGCCTTTTGCAACTAAGCAGGCTTTCTTGCAGCCATCTGACTTTACGTCAAAGACCCATCGATTCTTAATGACCTTCCGGTCTCGGGGACGGTCAACTAGCTCAAAGACTTTGCGCTTTCGCAGCACATCGAGCTCTTCTTGGCAAGCAAGTCGCCAGAGTTTCTGCTCAGCTTGGGGTAAGCGAGCAATGTCCTTGTAGGACCAATTGTGGACGTTCTTATATTGAGGGTCGTGAGTTGTGAGGGCCTTGCCCATAAAGGAATTGGACTAGGTTTGATCCCCCTTCCTCACACATCTTTTGCACATCTTCCTCACTGGGTGTTGTAGAGACAGTCCTGTCTCTAGGTGTGTAGAATTGGTAGTATTGATACTGGACTCTACCTTAGCTATGTAGGCTTGTACTTAGCTTACTAAGCAATATCCTTCTCTTCAGTGTACATTCTTGAGCTCAGTCATGGAGTGACTGAACCACCTGTCCTCTCCTTAGTTCTTCTAGTCTCCCCAGTCCCTGGGAGCTCTGCCAGACCTCCAGAAGCCCCTGGGTTGAGTGTGCCTCACCTGAGGCAGCAGCAACACCCAACCCCCCCCCTACAGTGTTGCAGAGGTGTCGGGGAAACCACCAGGTATATGGTCTGGTGTGTCCAGTTGTGGGGGCCTAGAGGCCTAACCCACTGTTTCTTGCCATTGAGAGGCACTTTCGATATCCCAGAGTTGCTTGACGGGATGTTGCCACTCACCATACATGTTACCGGGGCACAATGGTGCTCTACATTTGCATTGGGGGTGGGCAGGGATATTCACTGCAGGTGGTCACAGCGCATTCTGGTGGCGTTCAGCTCAGCCAGGGCACTGTGGTGCCAGAGGTGGCAGGTTTCTCGCTGGTGAAGGTGTTCTTGGTGCCGGTGGAGGCACTGGGGATGGTGTACAGGGAGGATTTGGTTGATTAGGCTCTTCCTCAGGAGCCTTGGGTTCCTCGCACTTTGGATCGTCATCCTGCACATTGTAGGGGGTAAGTCCCTTGAAGGCGTGGAATATGGTGTTCGCCCGAGGAGACTTGGTCTGGCTGGACTAGGGGAGCTAAGAGGTCTGGGGTGCAGGAGCACGCTCAAGGGGTCTAGGAGTTGAGAGAGCAGAGAGGGGGTGAGAAGCACAGCCAAATGCGCAGGGAATGTGCAACTAGAGGGCCTGGGGGTTGCCTAGAACATGTAAACATGCGCAAGGAAAAGCGGAAGTAGCGGGAACCATGGGATATCACCGGAGTGCAAGGGAAGAGGTCGTCAGAAGTCGTCAGAACACAAGAAAAGAGCGGCAAGACACAGGAGAAAAACTCAGGACACAGGAAACGCGGCAGGACACACACTAAGACTCAGATGGGGCAGAAAAAGCTTGTTATTTTTGTGTGGACAAGGCCTATATAGTGAATCGAGTGTAGGTACATGATGGGAAGGCTAAATAAGGGAAAGCGCGCAAGAAGCGCACAGAAGCAATGATCCTAGCTAAATGGGGAGCGGTAGTGTGGACCCTGGCACTTCTAGAATGTAAAGCAAGAGAGAGAGATGCAGAAACGAATAGGGAGCGAACAACGGACCAATAGTGATGGCATCCTTCCAAATAAGGAAAAGCACGCATGCCCTGAGGCACAAGGAACAGGAGCAAGCCCAGGAAAGGTGACACACAGGAGAGGGAAGGAGCAGGGCAGAGACACAGAGCGGAACACACCAAATACTGTCCCTGATGACGTCGGATGAGTCTGGGGAACCCCTGGGGAGAGCAGGACCCTGATGCGCAGCACTGTGGGTTGAAGAGCATGCTAACAGATGCGGGAGTGCACATGGAGTGCGCACATGGCTGTGCTGAGAAGCGCGAGCAAGCAGAGACAACCTGATGTTGTTCCGAGTGACTGAAGCGCACACAGGGAGAGATACAGAGAGTGCACTGATGCAGGACCTTCACAGGGTGCTACAGAGCGCATATGGCTGCGTGTTGGAGAGCTAGTGTGCGCGAGAAGTGTGGGTGGCTGTGCTGAGTAGTGCGGATGAAGGCTAGGTGAATACTGAGCGCGCCGACACTGCTGCGGGTGACTGAAGGAGCTCGAGACATGGATGGAAGGCTGCAGCTCTGTGGGACTGATGCATGCGCACCCAATAGGGAGTCCTGCATGTGCTAGAGCGCCTCCAGTGTGCATGGGTACCTGTGCTCCATAGCTCCTGGCCAAACAAGCTCTAATGTACAGATACGCACCTAGAGATGCACACGTCTCTACAGCATGGGGATGTGGGTAGCCATGGTCGTGTTCCACATCGTCATCACTGTCAATATCATCAGGGGTAGTACCTGGTCGATCAGTGGCTGGTTTCGGATTTGCCCTTCCAAAAGGGTTCTCAAGAGGTTCGCACCTGTTTTTGGGGCAGCGAGGGAAGTGATGCTTGTCAAAGATGGCGTGAGCAGCGGTAAACACTGCATTGGTGGAGCACATGAACAAGAAGTTGCACTCATTGCCAGGGGCAACACCGACATAGGTCATTAGCTCCAACTTGGGAGCCATCTTATTTGCTCTAGCCGTGGCTGGGAGGTACACAAAGGCTCCACAGCCAAATACACGTAGGTGGTCAATGTTAGGCATTTCCCCCTTAAGCATTTCATGGGGGGTGCGCCATTGCAGGCGAGCTACTGGAGTATGGTTGTAAATGTGGGTTGCATGAGTGAACACAAATTCCCACCAGGAGTCAGGGATGCAGGCTTGATGCCGCATAGACTCTGCTTTATCCATGAGAGTGCGCTTTAAACGCTTGGCGCAGCCATTCTGCATGGGGGTTCTTGGAGCACTTTGATATATTTTAATTCCTTTTTCAAGGAGTGCTCGATCAAACAGGTCAGATTTATACTCTCCGCTGGCATCGGACATCCACCCAATGACGTGCACATCATGTTGCATGCGCACCATTTTGAGGAAATCTTTGGCAGCTGTAATCGCTGCAGCTTTGGAGTGAAGAGGCATAGTCCAGGCATGAGAAGTATAATCATCGTAGAAGGTGATAATGTATTTGAACTTCCGGTACGACGTAACCAGGAAAGATTTGAGATCAGAGTGCACCTGCTCAAAGGGCTTGGAGGCACGTCTTTCATTCTCTGGGAAAGCTCAATTGGGCATTTTGCCAAGAGCACATCCAGGGCAAACACAGTCCTCAGTAGGAAAGTGGATCTCCGGGAAGCGCTGTGTATGCTTTTGCACATGTCGGAGGACTTCCTTCGAGGGGTGCCTGAATCTCTGGTGCATAATGTTGTAATCGACTTTGCTCACGGAGGCGATGTAGTTAGATCTAATTATTGGGATAGATCTAATCCCAAAAATGATGTTGTGATCGTCTTCTGGGTCTGGCCCAAACCACAGGCGCTCTGCTTTGTTGGTGAGGTTAATACGTCTCTTATCGCCAGTGACTTTGTAGTTACGCTGGAGCATTTCGCCCATAGAAATAAGGCGTGCAGTAGTAGCGCCTGGCATATGGAGCACTTGGGTGAGTGTGATAACTTTCTCATCCCCTGAGTTGTGGTCTAGGCACCAGAGTAATACCGTGCCAATGCCAGCAATCAGTGCTACACCATTAGCCATTTTGGCATAGTGTGCTCTTTTTAGCACGTTGTAGGAGGCAAAATTGCCTATATCACTGGTGAAATGGCAGGATGCACCTGAGTCTAGTAGCCAGAAGGTACCAGAAAGTTCACTTCCGTCAGCCATTTTTCCTTACAGCCAGCACAGCGTGCATCATTGATTTCATGCAAACACAAAAAACTATATGCATTGCTTGAGGGGACATGACATGACAAATTGTAGTTACTACTCGCTATATACAGTGACGGCATATAGCGCACATGTAAAGGGAGCATGTCAGTGTTGGTCAGCATGCATGCAGAAGGTACTTGCCTGAAAAGGCTGGCCTCTGCGCCCATCGCCATGGACATCGCGTTGTAGTGGTCCAGGACCATCACACCGATTTCGTCGAACTTGTCATCGGCAAAGGGCTTGTGGGCAAAGGGTTCATCATCCCCCAAGGAGATGGCATCCTCTTCATACTCTGTGATGCACTCCTCAAGACGAGGGCACTTCAGTGAGGAGGGACTGGCCTCGGGCTGGTCCAGGTTTGCACTAGCCGTTGACACAATGTGGTCGAGGGTGCGGATGGTTTGGCAGGAGGGTTCCACCCCCAGATGGTGTGCCAGATCGAAGGCCCTAATAGTATTGTTGAATGCAGGGGGGCTGTAGTTGGTTGCACCAGGGGTGTGAGCCAGGGTGTGAGGGTCAACAGTGGGCTCTGGTCCATTGTAGTGGACATAAGTGGCAAAGGCAGCTTGTTGGGCATTTTCGTGGCGAGCGCAAACCTTCTTGCTGCCACAGTGTGTGCGGCCTCCCTGTCCTTGGGCAGGAGCGTTTCTGCTTGCACCGCCGTTGGACCTGCCTTGCTGCTGCTGCTGGGCAAATTTGGGGTCAGCTGGCTTGTGCTTTACAGCACTAAGCTTATTGGCCTGGGGGCCCTTACCACTGCCACGGGAGGATGTGCCTTTCTGCTCAAAAGAGAGAGTGGCAGCCTTGACTATCCCATTGGGCTTTAAGTTCTTAATCTTGTCCAGCAACATCTGGCTGAGTATCTGAGCTACAACCTCCATAGTAGGAGGGAGCTTGCATAGAATAATCATAGCCTGCACAGGGGCAGGAAACTCAAAGCCAGCATCCTTGAGGTAAGCAAAGTGGCTAAGCACTTTGGTGATAGCCAGAGCGGGATGGGAGCCAGTGGGGATGGTAGTTGCCAGGAGCTTGCTAAGCTCAGCATAGGCAGAGCCGATACTGGGGGTGCTGAAGTTCTTCTTTAGGTGGTCCCAGACCTCCTTGACTGTAGTGAGGTCAGAGACAGCGACCTGAATCGAGGGGGCGAGGCACAGGGTGATGTTGCCGAGTGCTCTCTCGGTGCAGTTGTCCCAGTCCTTTCAGTCATCGTGACCGTCAATGGGCTGTGTAGTGGAATAAACATACCACTGGCCCTGGGCATGAAGATAGGCCTGCATGGCAGTGTGCCACTGCTGCCAGTTGGAGCCAGTGAACATGGAGACCATTTTGTCAAGAGCGCTGGACATGGTGAATTCTGTTGGGTCAATGGAGTCAGCAAGTGAATGCGACAATGGACAGACAAGAAAAGAAAAAACACCTGAGTGCTAGTGAAAGCACTTCTGTCAACAGCTAACTCATGACTGTAATTCTTGTTTCAATTGATGGCTTACGGTGGGACGCGTGTTGTTGTTGGTTTACAGCTCATGACCTATTGCACCACACAGAGCGGACTACCTCGATAGAGGCCTGACACCTCATCTACTTGACATTAGCAAGCAGGGTATTGGTGCAACGTACATGAAGCCAATCTTTCCAGTGCGTCCTTCATCCCAATTTCTTTTCAGGGCAGCTCTGACAAGGAAAAACTACCCAGTCACTAACTTTCCCGTAAGTCGTTCAACACAACTGCTGGACGAGGCACTGATTCGATATGACAACTTTCCAGTAATCATTGGGCGCTCATGTAAGGACTCTTGCTGTCGGCTTCGTCACCCTCAAACATCTGGTTATTCAGGACAGGACTCTATGCCGAGTCGCATGGGATAATCGCAAACGTATGTTATGCACTCTATTTAGTTGCTTTCCTTCCAGCTGATGCCGTCTGCAAGACGTTCTGGGATCCCGCATCTGAGACAACGTTCCTGTACACTCACCCAGAATCGTCCTGGAACTCATCCTGGTGGCTTGGCGAGCCGGTACGTTTATGCCCAACATACTCATCAGTACCAAAAAGGACATAGGTAACGAGCGTACATATGCTAGATGTGGGAAACCGTGGAATGAGCAGGTATCAAAACTGCTAACCTCATGTGGGCTGGGCCACCGATCACTTCGTCATGTATAATTGTACGTATTTGAGGATTTTACTTATTCATAATTTGGTGGCCCTGGCAGTCAAATTCTACTATTTACCACGTGAGCCGCAGGCATTACCTGTGCAGTGGACTCAGGTTGGACATGTTTAACTTCACATTGTTGATGGGATTTGGGCATTCACTCTTGGTGAATTCCACAATTTGTCATTGTAATTTCAATAGTCTTAAGTATGTGTCATTTACCCGTGGTAAATGGAAGCACAAGTGTTTTAATCAAATGTATATATTCATGAGCCTCACTCTTTTCTATCAGGTTTATTAGTACAATACTGCGGAGGAATAATGTACAATCATTGGACATATTGATTTCCAGACATGTGACAGGCTTCTGGTACATTCTAGGCTAACAATGCTGACATGGCCATCATTACCACGCAGTGTGACGTACCGCTGTCCTGTTTGACACCACGGCCATACTAGTCCCTTGATGACATAACCATAATAAATATTCTCCATCACCGGGAGGATTCCACACCGTGTCAAGTCCGGACAAAGGCAGACAAAGGAAGAGAGCAGAGGGCTGGACAAGAGGTTAGTCCAGCCGGAGTTGGTGACCGCTTGGATTCAACGACTAAGGATAATGAGCATTGATCCCTTGCATAGGTTCTGGTCAAGGGGAGATGGAGACGGAGATGGACAGGAACTGGAGTAGATGACTATGGTTGATTTCAGACTGAAGAATACAGGATAATCTACAGAGTACTTATACTAAGTAAGAACTAGGGACAAGTACTTACGGTGACAAGTAAACAGCCTAAAAAGCAGACAAGGGATGACTGGAGAAAGTACTAGGTCAGGTCCGGGTAAAATCAAGTCAGGTCCAGTGAAAATGCTACAAGGTATAGGATATATCAAGTTCATGGAGAACTCATGAACGGGCAGGGTAGACAGCGAGGTGTGGTAACGAATGAACAGAGGATAGTCCAAGGGTCGTACTTAACGGAGGCATATCTGCGCAACTGTGACCGGAGTAACTGTGAGCGACTGGAGTTGGGCTGGAGTACTGCAATGCGACCAGAGTGACCGGATAAGACCCAGAGCTGGACATGGTCGTAACACACCACGTCCTTGCTTGCCACCTCCAATCACCCTCTGTTTCACTCTGCCATGTCTCCTCAGACTTTAACTACCCAAGTAGCCTCCACATCTGACCTTTCTGGTCTATTTGATACTCCTATGATGCCAGCTGAAATCATCGCGGATGCCACATCCATGATTATCACCATGGTCGCAACAATTAAGAAAACAAAAGATATGGCCTTGTGGATGCAGGTGCAGCGGGATGTATGGAATCAGTTGGTAAGTTGTCATTTTATACCGGTTGACCTTAGCTGATGCCTGCCAGAACTGTGTTAGAGCAGTAGTGGGAGACGTACCCCGCAGTTTGAGCATTCCAACTGTGCTCATGGCCCTCGACCGGTACCTGGAGGATCCAAATGAGGGAATTACTGAGTGGCCAAAGTGGCCTGAACTTTTACAGTGCCCTCTGGAGAAGGTCGCTGACCATCCATGGTCCCACCGCGGTCAACCTTCTCAGGACAGTGGAGCGGTTCCAGCAGCAACGGAAGACACCCAGATGGACGGAGAGGAGGAAGTGACAGAGCCGGTGGATAAGGGGAAGGGAAGGGATGATGAGGTGAGTAATGATGAGGTTAGCTCGTCGCACGCAGCAGGGGGTGAGGAAGTCAGAGCAAGTCACTGCGGTCGTGGGCATGGGCAGACCCGGGGACATAGCCAGTCCCGTCGCCCTCGCAAACATGTCAAGTCTGCTCCAATTGTTGACAGCAAGGAGGAACAGAACCCCACTGGTCGTGGTTCCAACAAGACATTCGACCTTCAACACCCCCCACCCAACTTTCTGATCCTTCCAGCTGTCAACCGGTGCGACTACTGTGCCCATCGCCAGCTTCCCTGTGCGAGGAAAGAAGATCATGCCTGCTTCCAATGCAACAAATCGAAGCATGGGTGCAGCCTGGCATCAAAACGGGGGAGGTCTTGGTCATGGTCCCGTGCACCAACCAGGCAAGCCAATCGCAGGGCGTCTCCTCCATCAAAGGCAGCACCACTGGCCCCTACACGCATCAATCCTCCCCGTTCGACTCACAAGCGGAAAGCCCAGAGTCCTATTCCCGCGGATGACGCCCCAAACCCGTGGTCTGCACCTCGTCCTCCTACACCTGGGCCATCAAGGGGCAGACATGAAAGTGAGTCATAACATTTTGTTGTTGCATTCTTCTGAAAGTCTAAACAGAGTTTGATGGAGTGGTTATAGTCCGACCAAAATGGCTATCGAAATCACGCGACCACAGTACAAGTGCCAAATGGAGTGAGCATGCCATGACCGCGACAACCAGTGCATGTAGCGAATGTTCACAGTTGAAAGAGGACTTGGGTGATGTCAATCGCCGACTCAATGCACAGGAGCTGGAAATGGATACCCTCTGCCAGCTTGTTGAAGGTTTGCAATCAAGTACACTCACTGCCCCTCCAGTGCCATTGCCCACCACTGCCGTCCAAACGTCCACACCTGTGGACAGTCTTGTATTGGTTCCATGTGCGCCTTCACCTTCCCCTGTCCCTGCATCCGCTGGTATCACCTCCAGGACCGATGCCCATATTCCCGACCAACAGGTTCCAGGTCATTCTCCATCTCATGTACCTGCATTGTTGGAGGGTGAGGGTTCCTCAGTGGTGGATCCATGTCCTGTTGATGTGCCAACAGATCTTCTCATCACCCTCTGGTGTCCAACCAGGGATGATCCACACTCCCCGCGGTTGGCCAATTCCAGTGCTGATGAAGATTATGTGCCACCCCCTCGCCCCCTCCAGACCGATACCTTCTCAGACACTACAATGGTCGTGGACACTCCTACACTCCCCCCTCCCACCATTGTGGTAACATCATCTGATGGGTCCTCGGCCCCAGGACCCCCTGGTGTGCTTGATGCATCAGTAGGTGATGGGGTGGATACCCAAATGGACACAGCTGCATAATTTTTTGTTTACATCTTTTTTGTACCTTTTCTTTTTGGACCTTTGCTTTGCATGACCAAACAATTTCTTTTCCCCTTTTATGCATGTCTTATATCTACTTGTGTCCCTGTAGTACAGGAATGTCATGTAGGGTGATTGGCATATATAATTTGTGTGTTTCACTCCTAATGCAATGTACCCGGTGTGACTAATTTAACCACTTCTGTGACATATGAATCCATGGAATAACCGTGGCTTTTGCATGTTCAGCACCCCGGGAATTTGAAAATGAACCCTTTGTGGACCCCTGTTCTTCTCAATATAATTTATATATGTTTTAGACAATGTCTTCATGTTTCTGCTATATTAATTAGACCAATGTACAACCCATTTGCTGTAGGTACTACGATCATCTGAATGAATGCTTATCTGGTCATCTGATAAGGTTGTATCTACCCAATGTCACCATGGTCAAATTTACGTAGTGCCTGAACTAGTATTCTACCAGAACAACCACAGTAGTCATATTTAATGGAACTGACTGCAGCACTTGCAATGCCCAACCGAATCTGACCAATCCATGATTAGTTCCCACCCAATGTTAAGTTGGCGTATATATTTCTGTTGTGTTCATCTAGCATAGGTTTCTATCCCATCATTTTGAAGCATAGCAATTTGTTTGCTGTATCCCTTTTTCTGTTGGTTGGTACTGTTCTCCTACACTTCAGTCAACCCCCATTTAGGACCTATTAGGTTTGTATATTTCTACAGATGTATCTACCTATGAGGTCCTGACAGGTTGGAAATTCCCAGCTGCCCATGGAGATTCTCCATTCTCCAGCACC
>Ga0307518_10001584_pt1 | contig 16817 bp, 13 predicted proteins | sample 25_EM_MG_FD_203889 | JGI IMG/M metagenome (GOLD analysis project Ga0307518, IMG submission 203889) | Populus trichocarpa ectomycorrhiza microbial communities from riparian zone in the Pacific Northwest, United States - 25_EM | ecosystem: Host-associated > Plants > Roots > Unclassified | place...
AAAATAAGATAAATATAATAGAGGATAAATTAATTAATTAATTAAAAAAGATAAAACATAATTAAAACTCATGAGTGAAGACTAGAGATAAGAAACTCACAAGTTGACAAACCTGAGAGAGAGATCCCTAATACGAGGAAGCGACTGGAAGGGAAGCAGATGGGCTGATAATCTGTTGGAGTAGTTTTAATCTCATCTGTTAATCGAACACTGTGTATAGTGACAGATTAAAATTAAAACAGGGATGAATTATTATAAGAGTAATTATCAAGAATTATTATAAAACAGAGATGAACATAAGGTCTTTGGAGACTGACCTTGTCAGGAGAGGGGCGAAGCAGCTCGACCATAGGGGGAGGGGTCACTCGTACAAGTCATAGCCCTCCCTTGGGTCGCCTTCTAAGATCAAAAGCTGGAGAATCCTATGTAGTTCGTTCCCTTATGGCTTCCCTGCCATAAATAGTTGCCCAAGCCCTCCTTTTGCTATGAAAAAAAGGCATTTTTTTCTCGAATCACCAACACGATTAGTCGTTGATCTATTGTTGAGACTTGAGAGGCTTGATTGGTTTCAAATTTTAGCTGATGCTTAGAGTTAGCGTGTCTCTGGTTGTCTCGTGTTTGTGTTTGAGAGAAGGAGAGGGGGCGGCTGCGGGTGCTAGGGTTAGGTTACTACTGGCGCAAAGATTTGTTTCTATTTATACTATGTTTTTTAGAACCGGTTCGGTTCGATCCGGTTTAACCTGTTTGTGCATTACAAAACCGAAAACCAAACCGAACCGAGATTTTTTCTAAATATTCTAATTGGTTTAATCGGTTTTTTTGGTTATTTTTTTCTCGGTTTTCTCGGTTTTTCGGTTTTTTTGCTCACCCCTAGGTATGATGGAGCAAATATTTCATGACGAAAAAAAAAGTTATATTGGTGATCAAAAACTTAGATACTGAACAAAATGATTTATAGCAATCTACAGTGTTTTGTGAGGAAAGATACAGTGCTTTCGTCACATGATTTAGCTTTTCAGTTAATAAAAAAAAAAATTACAAAGCTAAATTCTCTACCAACTTAATATTAAAAAACAAAAACCAACAAAGATAGTTTTGGAAGGAAAAAAACCCATGAGAAAAAACGTTATAGCAATTGACAATGTTTTGTGAGGAAAACTATAGCGCTTTTCCCTGTAAAATAAAATAAAAAACCATTTAGAGAAATATTGTAGCAATCCACAGTGTTTTGTGAGAAAAACTACAACGCTTTTCTCATATGATTTAGCTTTATTATAATTATAATTCTTAACCAACTTAATATTAAAAACAAATCGACAAAGATAATTTTGGAAAAAATCATAAAAAATCACATGGGAAAACATTGCAACAATTCACAGTGTTTTAAAGAAAAAAAATTACAAAGCTAAATTCTTAATCAGCTCAATATTAAAAAAAAATCGACAAAGATAATTTTTTTAAAAAATAACAAAACAAACACCAAAAAAAGGAAAAAAAACCATGTTGGAAACACTGTAGCAATTCACGGTGTTTTGTGATGAAAGCTATAGTGCTTTCCCGCATGATTTAGTCTTATTTGTAATGACTTGTAATTGTAATTCACAAACAACTCAATATTAAAAAAATAAAATTGAAAAAGATAATTTGAAAAAAAATTATAACAAAAAAAAACCATGCGGAGAGACACTGTAACAATCCACAATGTTTTATGAGCAAAACTACAATGCTTTCCCCACATGATTAAGTTTTATTACAAAGTTAAATTCTAACCAACTCAATATTAAAAAAAAAAAAATCGACGAAGATAATTTTGAAAAAAAATATCACAAAAAAAGAAAATACAAAAGAAACTAGAAAAAAACCATGTGAGGAAAAACTGTATCAATTCATAGTGTTTTGTGAGGAAAAACTTGTATTTACTTGTAATTGCAATTCTTAACCAGCTTAATATTTAAAAAATAAAATTGACAAAGATAATTTTAGGGAAAAACATAACAAAAACATAAAAAAAACCATGTGGGAAAAAACATTGTAGCAATCAACATTAATTTTCGAAAAAAGTTACAGTGTTTTCCTCACATATTGTAACTGTAATTTTTAATCTGCTAAAAAATAAAATAAAAAAGATAATTTCGGAGAAAATAATTAAAAAAAACCATGCGGAGAAACACTGTAGTAATCAACAATGTTTTAAAGAAAAAAATTACAAAACTAAATTCTCAATCAGCTCAATATTAAAAAAAAATCGACAAATATAATTTTGAAAAATAAAATAATAAAATAGAAAAACTATGTGGAAAAACATCGCAGCAATCCACAGTATTTTAAAGAAAAAAATTACAAAGCAAAAATTTTAACCAGGTCAATATTTAAAAAGTAAAATCAACAAAAATAATTTTGAAAAAAAAAATAAGAAAGTTAAAAAAAAGGGAAAAGTTAAAAAAAAAGGGAGGAAAAATCACTGTGGATTACTGTTGTAATCCACAGTGATTTAGGTGTGGGTGAACAGTAATTCCCCCACACCATTTAGATTATTGTATAATAAAAAAAAACCTTAAAATGGCATCATTTTTTTAAGAAAGAATTGGGTTATTTAGCTGATGTAGCTTGAGTTATGTCCCAAATTATTAAATATGTTTGGGAACCCTATTCAAATCATATTTTTTTAAAATTTAAATTTTTTTTATTTAAAATTAAATTTTTTTATGTTTTTGCATCGTTTTGATGTGATGATGTTAAAAATAATTTTTTAAAAAATATATTATTTTAATATATTTTTAAGTAAAAAATACTTTAAATTGCAATCGTTATAATATTTTTAAATATAATTTAAATCAATTGATAAAAAAAATTATAGAAGTATTAAAAAAACTCTTCAAATTTAAATATATAACTAAAAACATATTTATCATTTAAAAGAGATTCTCCAAATAAAATGAAAGAGAGAAGGGGTATTAATATAAGTATAAATTAAAAAAATTAGAGAAAAATCATAAAAAAATCATGAATTAAAAAAAAAGAAAAAAAAAAGTAAAACATCTTTGAAAAAGTCATGGCTTGGCCCATTTTGTGCCGTGCAATTGGGCCCTTAATTGCTTTTTTAAAAAAACAGACGATCTATCGTTTGATTGTCTAGATTATTGTAGTGGTTGGAAAATCAAGACTTAAGTTTTTTTACCCAAAAACCTAATTTTTTAACTCATTTTGACCTAAAACATCATAGAAACCATGATAAATCTATATATGATCTAAGAAAATCTAAAAAACCACCCCAAAAATTAAAATCAACCCAAATTTAAAATCCAACTCGAGCTCAAATCTATTTTTTTTAACGACCTTTAAAGGTAAAAAAAAACACCTAATATAAACTCTTCTTATCAAATAGAACCATTTGATACAATTATCATTCGTTAGACCAATATGTCTGTAGAGTTTTAAAGGTAACTCTTTATTCAGATTATTTGAATAACTTGGCAGGAGATGTTATGCATAATTATTAGATTAATTAATTCTAAAAATTTAATTAATTATCTCAAATTAATGAATTTAAAAAATAATAATAAAATGCATTTATGTTACACAATGTCAAATGCCATCATAGCCATCTATTTTTTAATAAAACCAAACGGCAGTTACATGACTGCCATTTTGAAGCAGTTATTTTTTTTAAAAAAATGAGAACAAAAAATTTATGATACAATCAATATAGTCAAAAGTCAATGTTTTTGTCTTTAGAAATGCAAATCTGACAAACGTTTTTAGAATCCCTCTTGTAAATAATACATGGTGCAGTCATTGATATAAACAAAGAACTAACACGTATTTATATGTATCAGGAAAACAAATGTTTGTACAGTAATAGATATATTGTATAAAATATTACAAAAAACACATCTTAAAACCGTGCTCTAATACCATTGTAGATTTAAGAAAACTTATTGGTGATTTGAGAATTTGTTTTCTTATCCCTTGATCAATTGCTTCATTACCACTTCGATTACTAGAACCAAAGAGATATTTCATAGTACGAACGTCATTGTAAATCTTATCAAGTTAATTTAGGGAGTTAAAGTTGGAAGAAGAGAAAGAAAGAACTATTGTATTTTAAAGTAAAAACTTACTTCACAATGTAGGTTATGTTCATATATATATTGGTTGAGGAAACAATTATTTCTTTTAATAACTCATCTAAATATTTGAACCAGATTCATTCCTTATGAATGGATGGATCAGACTTAACTTAACAACCAACATATCTTATAACTCAAACATTTTTTCATATCAATTCTTAAATCGAGTGTAACAACTATGCATATGCTTATAATAAAACATCTCATTTTGGAATTTATCTAGAAATAACAGTGTTCGGAAGCACAATATGCATTTGTCAAAAAACTCAAGGGAAAAAAAGTAACAATTTTTTTAAAGGATTCCACTAATTGTTTACTAGGCATGTTTAAAGAAAAAACATCAAATAATATTAAAAAAGAAATATACAATATTCACTCTAGGCAACCCAAAAGACCTATAATCTAAACTATGAATTCTATTGAATTGAATTATTATTTTATTTTATAATATAATAAAAAAATATAAAAATAAATTCATAATCAATCCAATATCAAATAAAAAAAATAACTAAAAACTCAATATTAAAAAATAATACTGAAAAAAAAATCAAAAGGCCAAATAGAAAAATATTTTTAAAAAAGAGAGCTCATTCTTCATGGTACGCTGCCCTGTTAAAAAAGCTGCGCATATTAAAGATAGACCCGTGCGTTTGAGCTTGTATTTTTTTCAGGTCATTCACCCCCTTTATTTTTTTATTTTTAAAATAAATTGATAAACAACATGTCATATATTAGTTAGAAGAAACCTATATCTGTAATTCATTTTACATTGCAATTTAAAAATAAAATACCCATTTTACCGTCCTGTGTATTTGAAAATCCCAAAAAAAATTATTGCAAAGACAATTTTACCCTTACCTGTCATCCTATTATTTGTTTTTCATGGTAAAAACATTTTTCCCGTTCCCAGGCCTATTCACAGCAGCAGAAATCACACTCAACTCAACATTGGATTTTCGCCGATAAACTGCCCACCGAGGCGGTCAGCCCAGTCCTTGTCCCCTCCACCACAACTCTCAAGGCACCTGAATGACAGCGGGACCATCTCCGGGCACTGGCTCACAATAACCCAGATCATCTTCCTCCGCCCAACACGGGGAAAATAATTACATCCAGCAGTCTTCTCCATTATTGGACTGTTGTAAACCACTCATTTAAAAGAGGTGAGCTCTTTTATTGTAGAGGTATTACATAACGTGCATACCGGGAACTCAGCTGGATTCTTCTTGATATTTAGGAGTGATGAAGATTGTTTTTTTAAATATTTTTTTATTTAAAAATATATTAAAATAATAATTTTTTATTTTTAAAAATTATTTTTTACATCATAATATTAAAGATTTAAAAACATAAAAAAATTAATTTGAAGTAAAGATAAAAATAAAAAATTTTAATTTTTTTTAAAATACAAAAATAAACTGTCATACTGACATGATGTAGGTTATTTTTTAAAATAGTTTTTGTTTAAAAAATGTATTAAAATAATATATATTTTTTATTTTTTAAAAATTATTTTTGATATCAGCATATTAAAATGCCATAAAAACACAAAAAAACTAATTTGAAAAAAAAATTAATTTTTTTAAAAACATATTTAAAATGAAAAAACGAACAAAAAATGCATAAAGCAAGAATTCATGGAGGATCTGGATGGGTACCTGTAAAAAATATTTGTAGAAGCATCATTATTTTCTTTTCCCTTTGCGTTTGTGAATAGTTCCATGAAGCATGACATTATAAACGGCCCTAGCCAATAAAAATATTTTTTAAAATACGAGTGAGTTTGATATTGTGGTAGTTTTTATGGTTGTGGTTTGAAAAAAATTGTTTTATAAAAAATATTTTTAGTTGAGGTTGGTTTGGTATTTATATATGTTTGGTTAAAATTGTGGTTGAACAAAAAATAGTTTAATGTGTTTGGTTAAGAATACTTTTCAAATTGAGGTTATAAAATAATTTTAAAAAATATATATTAATATTGATGGTTTTTAATTTAAATATTGTAGATTTAACTATTGTTATTACATTATAAAATAAATAATACTTTATATAAAATATTTTTTTATTGTTCCATTAAACTATCTGCAATTCCATCACGTAAAATATTATCAGGAACAAAATTGAGATTGCGATCAAATTCTGCAAATGCTACGTCATCAAGCGATCTCCGTCTAATTTATGTAGTGATACTTTATAATGTTAAACACTAGTTTTTCGAATAAAACACAATTAAAAATAAAAAAAATAAAATATTTATTTTACTGGGTCGGATCTGGTTCAATATATTTAGCTCTGGACCGGACCTGGTCCGGCTGAAACAGTAAAGAATGACTCCACTGATCACTTAAATAAACAGTGAAGAGTGATTCACTCTCTACAAGGAAAAAAAAGGAAAGCAACATTTCACTCTCCACTAATCACTTAAATGAAGTCTCCATTAAATGAATAATGAAGAGTGATTCACTCTTCACGAAAAGAAAAGAAAAGCAGCATTGAGCTGCTTTCAATGACCCTGCATTTTAAACACAATTAATGATGGGGTTCATGAATAGTTAATAAAGTTTTACTCGTTACCAATTTTCCGTGGTCTGCTTCAAAAGCATAAGAAACTAGGGAAACAAACAGGCTCAACTCTCTGGGGCCCACTGACCCCACATCATATGGTCAAATCCTGCTAACTTGCTGATTGATTTTGATCTGGCTCGGTAGTGATTATTTCAGTATTCCCAACAAAGGACAAATTTACGGGGTGGCTAGTACCAAAGTTATAGTTTTTAGACTCCCTCAGAAAATTAATTTAGAAAAACACATAGTTATTTCGGATTAAATTGCGAGTCAACAAGTTAATTTTAAAAAAAAAACAACAATTCTTTTAGTGTTGATTATTAAGAGTATATTTAATATTATGATAATAGTTATTTTTTAAAGTATTTTTTATTTAAAAATATATAAAAATAATATTTTTAAATTTATTTTTAATATCAACATATCTAAATAATTTAAAAATACAAAAGAAAATTAAAACAAAAAAATAATTTTTTTAATTTCCTCAGTGCTTTAAAATATAAAAACAAACAAACTCAAAAAAATCCAATTAAATCAACCAAGTTTTGTTTAATCAATATCTTATCTGATTGAATAGAAACTAATCTGGATTAGACGCTTAATCTCTAATAAAATGGCCTCTCTGAAATTAACTAAGAAGCATAGTTCTTTGATCCGCTCTTGATGAATGAACCAACCTTGGTTAGCTCACCGAGCGGCTTGTCTGTCCATCTTATCAGGTTATAGGCGAAGGCTCCTGCTATGGCTCCGATTATCGGTCCTACGATGTAGACCCATAATCCTTTGAATTGATGCTTAACAACGGCAGGGCCTATGCTCCTCGCAGGGTTCATCGAAGCTCCTGAAACCGGCCTGCAAGAAAATAACACGTTACGTGTATTTTGCTTTCTGTAGATTGTTTTGTGAAACCAATCTCTCTCATTATACCCAAATTCATGAGCTTAAATTGAATAGTATATGGTAAAAAAATCACCCAGCAACGAAGACATTCAAGAGTATAGTCATTCCAACAGCAATCCCAGCAAGATCTCCCACCTGCTAAGACAGAAACTTCAACAATAAGAGAAAAAACAATGCTTAGAATTAAGTAAGTTGTGCTAGAATCAGAACAGACCGCCCTATCATCTGTGGATACGCCGGAGATGACAAACATCAAGAGGAAGGAGATGATGATCTCAAGAACCAATGACTGCCCATCTGAACCGACCGGTACAGTTCCGAAAAATGCTTCTGGGGTTACATCAAGCGCTAGGGCTAGTGTGCCACTAGCAAGAATCGATCCCATTAGCTGAGCTATGATGTACAATGGAACCTTCAAAGAACAACCATGAAATATATCAAGCAGTGAGATCTCTTTGTTCGTTCCTATATATGTAATATACACATCCAAGAAAAGTACAAGCATGCTCTCAGAAACTTGCCTAACAATGTCCACAGACCACAGGTTACTTGCATACATGTATATATTGTAAGAAGGAGAGAGGATAATTTGTATTGTTTAGTCCATATGCACAAATAGCGGGATTTATCGTATATTAATTTCAAGTTCATTAAAAAAATTATAAAAACTAATAAAAAAAACAATATTTGCTGATCCAGACTTGATGGATCGATTCAAAATCTAACTCAAGTTAAGTTTTAAAATAAATAAAAAAAGTTAATCTAACATAACTTAGTTAAAAAAAACTTTATAATAGAAAATTCTGTCTATTATGTCAAAAACCCTTAAATTAAGTGTGCTATTTTCACCTTTACAAAAAATAAAATAAAATTGATTAACTTATTCAATCCTATAATTTAAGTCTCTAACCTGATTTGCTGGTTAGTTTAGCTAAATTTGATGGGTTAACTCAGAACCTAACTCGAGGTAAGTTTTAAAATAAATAAAGAAAATTAACTATAAGCATGTAAAGTCAATGATAATTCTTTTTATTCAGTCAAAAACCATCAACTTAAGACTGTCATTTTCATCTTCAAAAAAAAAAAAAGTTAATTTACTCAATCCCGCCTCACCCTGGCCATGTTTGATAACTATGGAGAAGGCCATGTTTGATATCTATGGAGAATAGTACTCTAATTTCCTAAAAAACTTGAAGAGCTAGAAAAAAAAAACCCTAAACCCAAATATAATTAATTTCGTTCCCGTATAAAAGTAGGTCAAAACCATTATAATCCCAGAAGAAGAACACTAACCTGCCATGAAGGAAACCGGCGAAAAATGGCGAAAGCGATGGTGACAGCGGGGTTGAAATGTGCTCCAGAAATGTGACCAAGTGAATATATCATAACCATTACAATTAAACCCCATGTCACACATACGCCTGGAAAGGTCACTGACCCATAGATATTGTTCACAGCAACGGATCCACATCCCGCAAATATCACAAAGTACGTTCCAATAACCTCAGCAATCAACTGGAAAACAATCCACAAAACGCAATAAATAAACCGTACATGGAAACCAGCTTGGTCATCAAACAAGAAAACAGACAGTTCCAAGCATAACTATGGGCTAGCAAACCTTTTGTGTGATGGTCACGGCTGCAGGTGATGTACAGCAATCAAATTTTCCATTTTCTTTGGGGTCAGTGGGTGTGGCAAGACCTTCTTCCATGCTCGTAATCTCTTGGCTTTCAATTCCATCGGACTTTCTAGCCATTATCACGAGAGAAGTAAGAAAAAAAATGATGTAAAAAGCGATAAGAAGGGGCTATGAAGGAAAAGTTTGTTGACTACTGGGCATGAGTAATCAAGTAGAGTAGTTTTTGGAGATAAACATCAAGCAGATTTAGTTTAGGATAGGTTAGAGATAATTAAGGAGATCTTGTACACTTGGGATGCGATCAGCTACTCTTGATTTAGATCTTCAGAAGGTGGAGAACTTTTTCAATTTGTGCATGGATAAAATCTTAATATTATCTGCATAATTATTTTCATTGTAGCAGAAGAATATAGTTGTAAATTTCAAATTTGAGGGAACTAGGTTCCTTGAAAGAGCTATTGCATCTGGGAAGCAGTAAATTGTTCAATTAATCTTAATATGAATCTTGATGAAGACCATGCCATTTCCAGTTCCATGTGTTAGGGTTAAAAATATTTTATATAGCTGTGGACTAGGCTTAGTCCGTGCCACAACTCTTTCCCTGAAAATACGACTAACCAGTTTTTCAGTAATCACACATGGAATGGCAACAATGTTTCGAAGGTTTTTGGTTTTCATTTCCTGTAGTGATAAAACTTGAGCAGGGTTTGGTAACAAAAGGAGTTCTATTAATTATCCAGAAAAGGGATTACTATCAAGAAAGGATGAATACAAGGCAGAAAAGGTCATCCTGTAGCCGAAAAAAAACAAAAAAATCACGAGAAGATCGACCTCAAAAAGACTAATCAACCCTTTAAGCCAAAGAAAAATTAATGTTAAAATTAGTTTTTTCAAAATAATTATTGTTTTTTTAAAAGATGTTTGAATGAATAAGATGAAATGAATACTGTATATTTTGAAATGTGCTGATTTTGAAAGAAATATATCTTCTCCTACTTCTCTTATTAAAAAAGAAAAAAGATAAAAAAAAAGAGAGTGCTTTACTTATAAATACTGTAAATAAAGGCTTTTTAGTTGGGCAATTTTGATTTAATGAAATTATAGTTTATAATGAGTTTTTTCAACTTGGTTCAACTTTATTTTGTTTATATGGTTTTGGTTTTTGAATCGGAAATTAAAACAAAACCTATTTTTTTTTAAAAAAAATTCCAAAATAAAGTTATCTAAAAAAATTCTTTAAATTCCGTTTTATTATAGATATCCCGAATAACTTAGTTAATTTACTCACTCCTGTCTGTATGGCCAAACAGGTCAAATAACCCCAATTAATGTTCACTCAGTCTATTCATTTTTTTTTTTTAGATTAATGTGAATATCCAAGCCAGCTTATACATGTCTATCTTTATTTTATATTCTTATTAGTATTTGCTCTCAACTCTCAAGGGTGATTTTGCAGCATCTAATCTGCTGTATCTCAATGAAATCAATATAAAAGAAAATTCTTTATAGACACGCAGCAGGTTGATGTTGCATGCTGACTCAAATAACAGAGGCGAATATATGGATTCCGAGACAGATTCAAAGAAAAGGAGAGAGACGAAGAGAGGAAAAAAGAAAATGTGCATGCTTCAATAGTATATTGATTCTGGAATTTACAATGGTATATGTACAGAGAGTCGGACGTAACAGAACAGGAAAACAAATCAATGAAATTCTTTGGCAATTCCTTGAGCATCCTCCAGCAAGAACTTGTGCTTGCTTGAAAATGACCTATTGTTGTGGCTTTGGTGATAACTATAAGCCTGGTTTAGATTTGAATAAATTTGAGCTAGCTCTTGGAGACTTGGATGTCTTGATCCTCTTTGTTTTCTTTCCAGTAATATCATTTTCCCATACATATATATGGGAAAATAAAGAGAGGTCTTTCTGTCGACTCAAGCACAAATATAGTTTCCTAGGACACAAGGTGGCAAGGCATTTTGTAGTGAACTTGAAGATTAAGTAGCTTGAAGAGAGCAGAAAGCCCAAGGTAAGACCGCAAAAGCATAGCTGCCCTCGGAGGAAGCAAGCCGCTATCAGCATAATTACAACTGGTCAATTTGCGAACAACAAAATGAACGGCAGATTCTGATTAAAACTTATAATAAAGAACCCAAAATAGAAGAAGACAAAAAAAAGAATTGTTAAAAGGAATAAACGGCTTTGGTTGGTTTAGACAGTCAACTATTCAACGCTTTCAGCAGGATTTCTCCCCCCTCCATGATTCATAGCAGGTTTCTTTCCCTATCTTACCTATCTTGTCAGGATATCATGTTGACAAGGTTCCAAATATTCTTGAAAAAATCAAGCAGCCAAAGGAGACGTGCCAAGAAATCTATGGAGCAAACACAGGCAAAGATTAATTTAACAAACACTAGGTTGATGCTGACTTCATATCCATCAATCTTGAATAACGAGTCACCCTAGACCACTACCAATATCAACGTCAGAATCAAGAAACAGAAAAGAATGGACTTAAAAGGAATTCAATTCCCGGTCAGATACATGGTCTGATTTCAGGGGTATCCAATCAATTCTACGAAGGAGAAGATTAGAAGATCTGGACAAAGCTCAATTATGAAAGCGAGGAAAATTTACTAATTGTATAAAATTTGGTACACCAGTTACTATACAAGCCCCGTTTTGTATTCTTTTGTAATTTGTAACGACAAAACTACATTTTTCAACCACATACAACTTCTAGATTATCGACACTCACCAGTCACCTGGTACCTAGACAACGGCCTGGACTGGCATTCTTCACTATACTTTTTTTTCCACTCTTTTCTACAAAGAAAACATCATCTCACAAACGCCACAAGGAAAGAAGTCACAAACTGATAGCCAAAAACAGTCATTTTGAAGATACTTCAGAAGTGCAACCACTGATAGGGAGGTCATTTTGGTGTAGGTGTACATACCAAAGCCCTTTGTTGTAGCTGTTTCAAGCTCTGTTCCATGCTAACCTGCACCATCTCAGCCAGCATCTTCTTTGCTTTACCAGATTGTTCATCTCCATCTATCTGGGAGATGATGTTACACACAATGTTCTCTAGTGTGTCTGGTTGAAGCTCGGATCTTGGGTACGGAGCATCCCTCAGCAAGCATAACAATGTGTGCGCTTTTGACTGAGACTTGGGTGTTCCTTGAACAGTAAGCTCAAGAAGTCCAGGGATCACACCTTCTCTGAGAATTGGTTCTCGATATTTAAAACGATCACTCTGACACAAGGTTAGCAATGCCCCAACTGCATGCTCTCGACTTTGGAGAGACCCATTTTCAAGCACTTCAACAACAGCTAGGATTCCACCTTCTTCTGATGTCAACGCAGTTCGACCTTCGTGAAAACCAACTAAAGATTCTATGAGAGCACAGCATTTTTCAGCTGTTTTTGAAGATTTTTTACAGGTTTTAAGTAAACTAACTATGGAAGGGATTGGATTTGTCTTGAGAATTATGTCGAGATTATTTGAGTGTGTTGAAAGATTAGAAAGAGCCATTACAGCATCGACTTTGGCTTGTGTGTTACCATTTCTAAGGATGTCAACAAGGAGAGGAATGGCACCGGTAGCACTTATAACTTGCTTGTTAATGGAAGAGGCAGATAGAGTAAGCAAAGATGCAGTTGCACACTCCCTTAAGATTGAATTTTGTGACTTAAGGAAGCTAATTATGGGTTCTAAAGCTCCAGCTTCCACAATGCTGATTTTGTTCCTGCAAGTAAAGCAGAAATGAGAAATTAGCAGAGAGCAAACAATTAACCACCGAATTGATAATGTCTACAAAATAAGTTACCAAAAAATAAGCTGTTTATAGCAAATATCATCAACCTTGAAGCCATTGTTACAAAGTAAGTCATACAAACAACAAAACCATGAAAACATTCATATGGAGAGAAGCATGAAACAGACAAAGGTAAAATTGTAATTGTAACCTAAACTTAACTAAAGCATGCCTCAATTTTCTAAATAGTATATGAGTCAACAACCTTACTCCTACAGCATTACTTGCATCTATATCATAGATCGAATGTCACATTCTGTAAAAATCTATGGTACATGTATAGGGTTATTCATGAGGCCTTTTCCCAAATGATTTCAGTTTTTTTCCAGCATAATCAAGGTGTGACAGAATGGGAGCCCTATAAACACAAAATCAACTATTATAGACCTTCTCAATCACAAGACAAGGTGGGAAGCATGTTAAATGGAAGCAACAAAGTAACAGTTTCCTTGTTCAAGACTCGAATGGCAGCAGCATAATTGAATTTGACCATTGAATCCTGACAAACGAGTTTTACAACAAAATAATCTGAAGTTCAATTGCCAATCATATCTACAAATCCAAGTGCAAAGCAACCAATTAACAGACTAATTCAAATGATGTCAATAGACCAGAAAAAGCACTAAGACATAGGATGCCCAAGGAAAACCTAGCAGAATCCAGACTCATCAAGTAAGCTGATTACACCAGAAGAGTATTAGGACATAGCATGCCCAATGACCAAGCTCTCTCTCCTGGAGAAATTAATCCTCCACTTCTCTCCTTTTCTCATATCAACTCCCAAGAGGAAATTAAGTACATAATTAAATTCATTCAGCTAGTTTATTCTACTCTCCACATATTACACCAAAACCAATATATTCACCATACCCTCAAAGGAAGATAGATCACAATTAAGGATTAAGAAAGGGTAACATTAGTAGTAAAAAGTTTTTACTAATAAAGAGTAGCCCGTGTAGAAAGGAAACACATTTCTTTAAAAAAAGAAAAAGAAAAAGAAAATAACTTTCTTTCCCTCTCCAAGGAGTTATGGAACACCAAGAAGCCCATAATTATCATATGGTAAAGAAAAAGTGAGAAGACCAAAGAGGGAAAGAGTAACCTGTGAATCAAAGAACCACCATCTTCTCCAATCAAAACCTTCTATTTTCCAACCATAAAAGCATCCAATTCTTTCTAAATCCTCAATTCATTTAAAAATTCTGCCGACAAATTCCAAACCCAAACCACCAAATAAATATCTAAGCACTTAGCACACATATTATACCGTTCAACAGTCAACAAAATCCAAAATTTACCAATGTTTAATGGCCTTCTTCCATGTACGAATATTAAATAATCAAATTTTCCCATAAAGCAAACAAAACTTACTTCCACAAATTGGATAAACTATGATCCCAGGTGTCAAAGTAGTCAAACTAATCCAAACCAACCAATGAACTTCAAAAGAGAAGAAAGACAAGCATAGAAGAAGAATAGATTCTCATTTCTGACAACATAGATTTTTAACATAGAAAACTATAGGAATCCAAGAAAATCTTATCTTAAAAGTTAAAGAAAGTGAATCAGAGTCAATCAAGTAAAGAACCAATCTCCATCCAAAATCCCCACAAACACCCATCAATTCTTTTTGATAATTCAACAAAAATACCCTAAATAAAATACAACTTCACCTACGCCCTCACAAACTACAAATTTCACAAAAAATCCCTCATACTTCCAAACTCTGAAACAGAGCCTAAATTCTATGCTCTCATAAAAATCTTTAGAATCAATTAATTCTAAGATTTCACATTAGCCCTTTGTAAAATGTAAATTTAACTACCACAAACTCAATCAAAAATAAAAAAAAATCTCCATAATTCACCAGATTTCAACATAACCCCCTAATTCCAATTAATAACAAAACAGACCCAAGAAAAGAGCAAAACAAGCACAGTTCAATCTCACACAAGTCACAACAAGAAACTTCTTTTGATAAGGGAAAAAAAATGAAAAAATCTCAAATTTTAAAAGAACCCCTGAAACTCCAAGTAATTGCAGAACACAAGCAGTTCAAATAAAAAGAAGCTAAAAAATTGCTTCTTTGAAAATTTTGAGAAAACCCGCCACAATTCACCTTAATTACAAAACTACCTAAAAAACCACAGAGATAGAAAAATGTAACGATGACATACTTCTCATCTTTAACAGCAAGATTAAGCAAAGCCAAGAGAGCCGACTCGCTCAATTCAACTGAGTCATCATCACCAACTCGTAACATACAAACCAGCGGCTTAACCGCATCAGCTAACTGTCTCCTACACCTCTGAGAAGTCTTGGTTAACCTCCTTATATCCTTCGCCGCCTCTATTTTCAAACTCAAATCCTCGGATTGGATTAACCGTAGCGCACGGCGGACTGCGGCAGAGGAGGACGGTGGCGTGTCGGTGTCGGAAGAAGAGGTGGAGTAGTGGGTGTGCGAGGAGGAGGAAGAGGAGGAGGAGGAGGAGGAGTTCATTGTGAGAAAAGGGAGGAGCGTGTTGGTTAGATTTTGTTTGCTGGTAGTTTACGTTGCGTGAGAGCTCGTGTAAGAGAGAGAGAAAATCGGAGAGTGGGATTTTAGAGAGAGAGGTGGTGGTAGGTTTGTCTGTTATTGGTTGTGTGGAAGAGTGTGTGGGGGTCAGGGGTTGGAGTTAAGCAACATTTATTAATGTATTTATTTTTTAAAAAGAGTTTATTCGTGATTGCCATAATAATTGACGAGAAAAATAAATATTTGGAGAGAAAATATGGAATTTATTTATTTTTTATAAAAAATATCTTTTTCCTTAATTCTTGAGTTTTAAATTTACAAGAGTTGCCCGTTGACGGAGAGATGGGATAAAAAACTCTTCATTTCAAGTAGTAATTATAAATGAAATTATATAAATAGTTATACATGGAATTTATATGATTTTGTATTTAAAATTTTAAATGGTGTGAATCTAAATTCCATGTCTTGAAAGAAACTTTGAGTTTTTTTTTTTTAATATTTAGAGAGTTATTTATAATAGTTATGAAAAACAAATATATCATGAAAATATAAAAATTGAGAGAAAGAAGAATATTTGTTACATAATAAAATGATAATGAGGGTGGATAAGATATTACGAGCGTATTTGAGAGTGTGATTGCGGTTTATTTTTAAAATATTTTTCATTCAGAAATATATCAAAATAATATATTTTTTTATTTTTAAAAATTAATTTTGACATCGGCGCATTAAAATGATCTAAAAATACCAAAAAATATTAATTTAAAACAAATAAAAAAATAAAAAAATTTAAATTTGTTTAAAAACATTATTTTTAAAACGTAAAAACAAACAAAGTTTATACAATCAATTGGAACATAACTGATAATTATAAGCTACAAAGAAGTTATAGTATTAAGATCCATATATTAGCTAGCATTAAAAATAAAATAAAGAAATCCCTCATATTTCTTTTCGAATTACAACGTTATAAATAGTAAAATAAAGTTGAAAATAAATGCATTTACCACCTACGTGAAGCCATCAAGACATTATGAACATCTGTGAACTTCGAAAACCTATGAAAAAGTATAATTTTAGGATATGATCGTGGCACTAAAATTCTCATGAGATTTTGAGTGGTAATTATGTTGTAATTAGTTATAATAATGCTATCTTTTTGCCTGAATAATTGTGTTGATCATTGTCTACTGTCGGGGATAGGTTATCGTTATCATTATACCAAATTAAACAAAAACGTGCC
>Ga0307518_10001585_pt1 | contig 16814 bp, 10 predicted proteins | sample 25_EM_MG_FD_203889 | JGI IMG/M metagenome (GOLD analysis project Ga0307518, IMG submission 203889) | Populus trichocarpa ectomycorrhiza microbial communities from riparian zone in the Pacific Northwest, United States - 25_EM | ecosystem: Host-associated > Plants > Roots > Unclassified | place...
GTCTGGTATTGCAGTCAAACCCACTTAAATTTAGGTCATGCAAGTTTAATGTTATTATTAATATTATAAATATTACTCTTGGATTAGGCGTTGCAACTAAACCTAAGACTCTTGGGTATAATTTTGCAAAAAAACCTAATACTTTTAGATCTTAACTTTTTATGAAATGCAAAAAATAATTGACCCGCGGCATCGCGCGGGGCATGTAACTAGTTATAAACTAAAAGAAGTCATTTCATTGCTTCTTTTTTTATTGTTCACTATTGATCACTACAGTGCACTTGGCTTAGCTCTCTCTCTCTCTTTTTCCTTTTTATCCTTTTGCATTTATTGGTTTTAGTCACTTATTTATTTTTTTTTACTTTTATCCCTTCATTTTCATGTTATATTCAACATGATTTAAAGTCTAATAATTCATTTTGGTTTGTGTTATATATTGTATTTGAAGTGTCGATTATGCTTAATTTTACAAAATATAATTTATTTTTATTAGTTAAAAAATATTAAACAGGAAACAATTTAATATAGAAACAAAGAGGCAATCACTTTTTCTTTTTAATGTTCATGAGGTGCAAAAAATTACCTGTGAGTCGTTGCATTTTTAAAATTCTTCATTCTTATTCCCTATGTTTTAATGCTTTCTCGTTTCAGTACTAAACTTCATTTATTTTCTATTTCAGTTCCTAGAATTTGATAAGAGAAAGACAATTATTGAAAAATAAGAGAGGAGAGAATGTGGTTTGTTGGTCACTTTCTAACAATAAAAAAGTTAATTTTAGTATCAACGAGCTCTTCTTAATGAGAGTAATGTCATTGAGGTGGTGTATGTAAGCTTCCATCTTACGAGGTGTTTCTCTAATATTAAATAAACTAGTTTCTTTTAAAAAAAACAAACAAATAATAAAATCTTTCTTTCAAAAAATACATTAAATATTTTAATTTTCATACAGCCAAATTCTAAAAGTTTTCATGCATATTTTATATAAAAAAATAAATTGTGTTTTTATCATAGTTTGAAAAACATAAAAACTAATTAATGGATATCATAACAAGTATGTGATTATTCATTAAGATTTGACTAAAATCTCAAAAACATCACAAAAATCAATTTGTTTAATTAATATTTGGGGTATGAATTTTACAATATAATACATGTTCCCGGTATTAAATTAAATGAATTGACAAAAATAAAATGTTAGGAATTAATTATAGACTTCAATATTTAGGGGTATAAAATTACACTGTAAAGTATATCTCCATGTATTAAAGATATAAAATAGAAATAAATATATTATTTAAATTTGAGCCTTAGAATGGTTAAGTTTTAGCCTGATAAAACAGAGATCTCTTTACTGAAGGGGATTTGTCTTAAGCTCCTAAAGATAAAGATCTCTTTACTAAGGAGGATTTACCTTATATCCATAAGATATGAATCTCTTTACCGATGATGACCTTTCTTGAACTTTGGATAAACCAACGAATAGAAACATAACTTGGGAAAAAAAACAATCAATAAATAATGCAACTTATCATAGGTAGGGTGCACTAGGAGTGATGCGTCTTCCTCATGCACAACTAGTCCCCTTACTCATACTCATACAGACTAGTAGATTTTTTTGTGATCATAATATTAGGTGGTGACTTCTCAACCCTTCAAATCATAATTTCATTATTAATCCCAACACATCTAACCCCCCCTCAATTTAGGAGGATGACTTACCATTTGATGTCATGCACGGTACGACAAGACGGTAACTCCATTAGGGAAATCTCTGGTTAAATTAAGCTTTGTTGATTGTTTGTTTGTTATTTATTTTTTGGTATGGGTGATTTAATTTTAACATGTATTTTTTATATATTATCCATGCATAAGAACATTGAATATGAATTTATGCCTTCATGCATTTTAATTATGAGAGTGTAAACTCAATTCTAGGTTAGGTGGGTGATTATAGGTCTGCTTCATGACTTTCAGTCAGGATTCAGATTCGTAAAACACCTAACTATGATATAGGTGTTTACTTGGTAATGACGATCATATTTGCCCCAATTATTCCTTTTAAACCCCTATATTGCCTTCATGGGAGGTAGTCATTGTGTAGATCATAGACCCATTTTAAGACCAGATAGTAAGCCTACCCCTCATGTAATGACTAGAATCTACCCTTAGGATGTTTGATTCCAGGTATAAAATTACGTTGTAAAGTATATTCTCATATATTAAAGATACAAAATAGAAATAAATACACCATTCAAATTTGGACCTTAGAATGGTTAGATTTTAGCATGATAAGACAGAGACCTCCTTACTAAGGGGAATCTATCTTGATCCCCCAAAAGATAGAGACCTCTTTACTGAAATCGACCAACCTCAAATCCATAAGATAGGAACCTCTTTACTAAAAAGGACATTTCTTAAGTTTTGGGCAGACCAATGAATAGAAACATGACTCGGGAAAAAAAATAATTAATAATGCAGCTTATCATATGTAAGGTGCAGTGCACTTGAAGTGATATGTCTTTCTCATGCACAACTAGTCCCCTTACCCAGACTCTTGAAGACTAGTAGGTTTTTTAGTAACTATAATACTGGGTTGTGACTCCTCAACCTTTCAAATCATAATTTCATAATTAATACCAACACATCTAAAACCCTTTTCGATCTAGGAGGATGACCCGTCATTTGACGTCATGCACGCCACGAAAGGATGACGACTCTACACGGGAAAATCTCTAGTTGGACTAAGCTTTGTTGATTGTTTGTTTGTTATTTATTTGTTGGTCTAGGTGATTTAATTTTAGCATGCAATTGTTTTATATACTATTCATGTATAAGTACATTAAATATGAATTTATGCCTTCATACATTTTAATTTTGAGTGTATAAACCAAATACTCTTATTTTAAAGATGTGTATCACTTTTCTTTTTTAACACCAATCCACTTAGGGCTAAAATTTAAGTTCTTGATTCTCTCACTTTTTATAAATCATTTATATACAATTATTAATGAGGAAATTAAAGCTAAATTGAACCACTTAAACTTATGTGTTTGCATTTGTGAATCTATTTTTTGATAGAGTTATTATCTTGTAAATTAAAATGAAAGATATTATTGTGAAAACAAGCACTTGAGATTATGTAAAAAGCTCAGATTAAGCTTGAGAATGGAATCTAAAGGGTTTTAGTCTTGAGTCCAAAAAAAATATCTGAATTATAAGGGTTGTGATTTTGAGTATTTGAAAGGATTGTTATTCTAAAAAGGTGTAGTTTTACTCTTGAAAAAGATGAATAGAAATGCCCGAGCCTATAACATGGGAAATGGAATAAACAATTAAGTTGAACCATTATAAAAATCAAGGTGTTTAATCTCTCTTTCATATCGTCATTCATTCTTAGCTAGAAATTTGATTTGTGATTGAATTGTGTTGTTGGATGTTTGGAGTGTATATTAAAGTTCTAGATCTTTAGGAACAAATCTTTTCTTTTCTATGTTTGATTATTTTAAACTATAATTTGATTGCATTGTATTTTTTTGCAACTTATAATTGAGTGAATTTAGATTTGAAGATTATATTTATTGAAGATTGAAAAAAAAATTAAATTAGTCACCTGATTCATCCCTCTACTTCTAGGTTTTTAGGACTTTATTATTAAGGTAGAAATATGAATGGTAAGATGTTCTTGTTGTGTTAGTGTTTTTGAAAGGCAATGGTATATCTATGTTTTTTAGATATAAATAGACCTGAGAGTAGATTAAATCATGGAGAATGTAATGGTGTAAAACACTCGAGTTTGAGCAAGTTATGGCTAAACATTAGCAAAATATGGATTAGATTCCTTTGAATAATCAATCAATCTTTGTTCCTAATGAGAGAACTAACAAGTAATGATTAAGGTTAATTTTAAATCAATTCTACTAGTTATCTATGTTTTGTTTGAGTTGAAATGTTAGTATTGGAAGTGTTGGAGTCGAGTCCATTATACTGAGATGGTTAAAGTCAATTCCAACTGTCATTTCTGAATCATTTAAGACAAATGAAATATTAACTAATATATATCATTAACATCTCATTTGAAACTAAATCACATGCTGAATTGAATGCAATTCATAAACAATTTATAATTCAATTGATAACTTATTATGATTTTTCTATTTGAAATAAAATACTAAATCACATAATTGAATTCAACTATACTGTTTGAATACACGTGGAAATGAATTGAAATGACAATCTTGACTATTCTGTCATTAATTTATAAATCATTTTTGTTATAGAAATCATTTCTTTTTGTTTCAAGTACCCTTATATTTATTTAAATGACATAAAATATAGGTATTTTAAAGAAGATATAAATAGAACTATCTCATATTAATTATTTATTAAATATTTATTGAAAAGAAATTAAAAAAATATACATGTGTTAAATTTTTTTTTTGATCAAAATCTTTTCTAGACATATTATAAAAAACCTGTCATCCATGTATAATTGGCTGAACAAAGCAAAAAGAAAAAAAGAGAAAAAAAGGAAAGATTCGGGCAAAAACAGAAAAGAAATAAAAAAAAATAAAAGGAAACATTAATAACATACCTTATGAGGAATAAAAATATGTTGATGAGAATTGATGCGAAGTAGAGAAGAAAAAAAGGATATCGTGCTCCTAAAGGTTTTTGAAAGAAAAGAAAGAAGTGTATTAGAGACTAAGCAAAAATAATGTTTGTGTTAACATATAAATATTTTTAGAATATTGTTTTAAAAGTTAATTTCAAGAGAAATTACAATAATATAATAAATGAGAGAGTTTTCCTAATTTATTTTTGTATTTTTTTATAAATTAAATTCCATTTGAAATATTCATTTAAAAGAATTCTCAAACATAAAAAATAATTTAACCCTTTGAATTTACATGGTTCCAACAAGCTGTAAGTATATACAATAATACAAGACAATATTCTAAGTTGAACAACATTGATAAAAAGCCAAAAGATTTGAAACTCAATTGATAATGATGGAATATAATAGGGACTAACTAAATGATTTCTTTGAGGAGATGATATGCAACCTCTAAGAGTAGAGGGGCATAATGTAATTAATATATGCTGCGGGAACAAAGGAAAAGAAAAATGTAGGAAAGAGGAGAAAAAAGAAGAAGAAAAAGAAGAGAAGGTTTGGAAGTGAATGAAAAGGAAGAAGAAAATGTCAGTACTGAACATGGTAATGGATAGGTGGAGGCCTCAATTAGATGCGATCCTCTCCACCTTCGTGTCCATCTACCCTCACGAAACCTCACCTCTCCTTCACTCCTCTTCCTGCTTTTTCTTCGTAATGATAATAATTAAATCTTGTTCTTCTTTTGTTTTGTTCTTTAAATTAATATCAAGAATTCATAAATTAATTTTAGTGTTTCTCGTTGCAGATTTTGAGTGCATATTTTGTAGTGTTACCATTGCGGGATGAAGGTGCAATCTCTCTAGGTTTATCGAAGCTTCCAGCTCTCTTTATCGGATCCTTATTCCTCACCTTGATTGCTGCTCCTTTATCAACTCTCCTTTTCTCTTTCCCTAATTTCTCTAAATCCAAGGTTGGTTACCATTTTCCTTTTTTTTTTTTCATTATTATTGTGATTGTAATAATAAAATCACTGAAATGGGTTTTAATTTTCAATCATTAATTCTTGAGATTTCATGCCCACCACCACCACCAGGCTTTGTTTTTGATACACAGGTTTTTTAGTGTTTCTCTTGTTCTCTTCTTCTTTCTATGGCATTTCTCTTCCTCTGCTTCTGCTGAGTTTTCGCTCTTCAAGTCAAAGGTATTTTTTATTTTTATTTTTAATTACCAACAGTTTTTTTGTCTTAATTTCTGAGTAAATTGTCTCTTTTTTTTAATGATTAGGGTACTGTTGCTATATCAACTGAATTGAAAGAGGGTTTGAAGGTTGATGTTGACAGAACCAGTAGTACATATTCTGGAAGTTGGGATGATCATGGATGGTTTTATATTTCTGTCAGAATTGGATTGTTTCTCTGGGTATGATGAGTTTGAAAGCTTCTATTGGTTTTAGTTATTTCTTAAATTAAATGTTGACTGATTGCCTTGTGATTTGACTTTTTGAGTTTCTTCTATGGTTGGAATTTTTTTTCTTTTTTTTTTTGAAGGTTGCGCTGCTTAATCTTATTACCATATCATCGACTTGGGCTAGGGTTATTGATGTGATGGATAGTGAGGTTAGTATGCTGCAACGTGGAGACCTTAAAATCATCATGGTTTTATATTCTGCATTTGACATTTCGGTTGTATTCAGTCAGGTTCAAGATTGTTTGGGTTCATTGGTGCTGGTGCTACACTTGGTCAGCTATTTGGATCGTTGTTTGCTACATCAATGGCTTGGTTGGGTCCTTGTATGTATGCTTCGGAAAATGAGATTGCTACATCAATGGCTTGGTTAGTTTCTGTTTGTTTGAATTTGGTTTTAAATGATTGGTTGGTTCAATGCAATTGCAGTTTTACTTCTATTTGCTGCTTTGTTGATGGAACTAGCTGCACAGTCATCAAAAGGGATCAACAAGGATGTATCCCATCTTCCTCATGAATTATCTCCCATAAGGTCAGCCATTAGTAGTGATGACTTGTTACTGTCTGTTAGTAGTGATGACGTATTACTGTCTCTTAGTTCATGGATAATCAATGTCCTAGTTTTGTACAAACTGTTCTTTCAGAGTGAATGCAAATTCTTGTTGTTTGTATCTGATACATTTCTTTTACCCTTTTCTTTGCTATCACTTCTAGTCAAAACATTTGAACAGTCTGGATGATCCACTAGTACTTTTTTAGCTTCTTAGACCACATGCTACTCACCTGTCAAGAAAAAAAAATGTATTCATGTTGGTCATATTATTTTGCATCTCTGGAAGAGTGAAAGAGCTTTTCAGGTGCTTTCATGTAGCTTATTGGGATGCTTTTGCTTTTTAGAAAAGTTGATGCTGATCAGCATAGTGAGGCTGATGGACGATCATCACCAGCTTTCAAAGTCTCTTCTCCAAAGTCTCCTTCATCCAGGATGAGGCCTCAGTTTTGGGCCATCTTAGATGGGTTTCGGCTTGTATTATCTTCAACTTATTTGTTGAATGTGTCTCTATTCCTGTGGCTGAGTGCAGTTATTTCGTCATTCTTCTATTTTCAGGTAAAATGGAACTCTGCTCCTGTTCATGTACTCTGAATTTCTAAATCACCCTTTCCAAACCAGATTTTATGATTTGACTGAATAGGAAGTAAACTAATTTAGAGAACTATCTATAGTTTATCTTGCTTTTTGTTGATTTTGTTGTTATTAACCATGAGAAAAGCAAGAGGGAAGAGGAAGAGTGGATTGAAAGTAAAAAAGGGATCGGACCATGTTTTTTATACATGCACTCTGTTTCTCAGTTGGTCAGAGATAGCAAGACGCTTATCCTTATCTTATAACTCAGTGGATCTCACATTATCAATTTTTTTCGGCTTTTTATTTATTTATTTTGTAATCCTTATGGCTTAAAACTTAGCAACATAACTAAGCGTCGCTCTCTTCCACTCTTAACCCTTCCGATCTTGGGTATGACTGGGATTTTAATCTCAGGTTTACTGTATGACGTCATGCCAAGTGACTACCACTATGATAGCCGGAATATCTGCCAATTTTGCTGTCATATGCTGGCTAATTTGATTTTTTGATATCTGAAACTTATTTCTTAAACATTTATATACCCGCAAAGAATATGTACAAGTAACATGAACCAGAATAAGTAATTATTGGAGCTGGGATTCCACTACAAGTAAATTCAAATTTAGGGAGCTTAAACTGTTTAGGCTTGACTATTGATATAAAATGATTTGATTTGTTGCCATTGCTCTAGATATGATTTATCCTCATCTATATATGAATTATGCGTATTTCCTCTCACTAATGAATCCTTGTTTTCTTTTGTAGAAAGTAACAGTAATTGCCATGACTGTTTCAAGCTCTCTTGGAAGAAGAAAATTGTTTGCCCAGATAAATAGCTTCACTGCTGTTTTTATCCTTGCTGGACAACTTACTTTAACAGTAAGCTAATAACCAAATATATTTCTTCAATGTTTTGATGTTCTGACTGGTTGTAAAACCAAGAAAATAGATAATACTTACTGGAGTTTCAGTATTAAGGAAATCAGTTGCAGAATTATGATCAAATTTAACTGGCGTCTTGGTCTGATTAGTTGTTACTGAGTTTCCCCTGAAGCAATTTTAATCTTTGTATTCCCAAGCCTCAGAGAGGGTAATTTCTGAAAATAAAATAAAATAATCTCATGGTTTGTTTGGATGTGGTGGATATAAAGAATATGCATGGTACTTTTATGCAATTGAATCTGAAATTTGTCCACGTAAAAAATGTAAAGAAGGAAGCTTTGTAGAAGAATTCCTGTACCAAAATGTTTTTAGAAATGATATTCCTTTACACTAATTCAATCTTGAATCTGAAATTTGTCCACGTAAAAAATGTAAAGAAGGAAGCTTTGTAGAAGAATTCTGGTACCAAAATGTTTTTAGAAATGATATTCTTTTACACTAATTCAATCTTGAATCTTTAACAAATTGCATGATCTGTAGCAGAGAAATTCATTATGTCAGGTTCTGGTGGTTATTGCTGTCTGTTCATTGGGATCTGCAATTACTTTCCTTAATTCTGCTTGATAAATTTCTTCATGTAATATTTTCTGTGTTTGTGCATCTCTGGGGACAAAACTGCAGTGTTCATTGCATTTCACATTATTAGAGTTCCTGTTTATAATTTGTTGTGCTTTCGCTTATCAAATCAAACACAGGGACGCATCCTTACTTTAGCTGGGGTTACTGCAGCAATATGCTCTGCTCCGGTTGCTGCCTTCTCAAATTTGGTTGCTATTGCTGTTTGGCCAACTTGGGTAGCAGTTGCCATCTGTGAGACTGTACGGAAGGTTTGTCACCATTGGTCCCTTGCCTGCAGTGAAACAGCATTGTGGGTTGTATTTCTTTCTTTCTTCCTTTCCCGGTTATTCTATTTGAATATAATAATGCTTATGTATCCAATTATCTAGAGTATTATTTGGGTGAATGCACTTTCCTCATAAATTGTTGAGAACACTTGATATGGTTGAGGAAGTATGTCCCATTCATTTTGAGGCCTCACGGTTTGGTTTTACTCTTACTTGCAGGTGGTTACTTATGTAGTGACCAGGCCTGGAAGAGAACTTCTGTTTACTGTGGTCACTCAAGAAGAGAAATACAAAGCTAAGGTTAGTAGATGTTTCTGCACTAATAAGTTTTATGTATCCCTGATTGAATTGGGCTATTAATACCAGATTTTGTTAACAAGCAGTAATGTTGTTGCTTACATATTGATCTCCAATCTTTTCTCCCCTTTTGGCAGAAATTTCGTTTCATGTCTGATGTCATTTTTATGAAATCCCTTGAGACTCTTTTAGGCATGCATGAGTAGACTTACCTTTGCAATTGATGCAAATAACATGGATTTCACGCATTTCTTGTTTGATATTACCATTAGATTTTGAAGAATTACTTGCATATCTTCTACTGCATTATGTCAACAAGTGCTATGTCTTACCACAGGTTTGCATAGATGTCATTGTTCAACGGCTCGGAGATGCTACAGCTGCAGGAATGTACAAACTACTATTCAGCACTCTTCATGGGAGGACATCAACTGTGTCTCTTTATGCTCTGCCTGTACGTATATAATCATCAAATTTTATAGATTAATTATTATGGTGGTTATTGATCCAACCTTGTTAATTCCTGAGAACCTCAACGTAGTTCTGCACTACATCAAGTAATGCTCTGAAAATGCCATTTCATTTGTTATGATTATGTTTTTCAACCAAGAATAATGCAAGGTTTTGTTAATCGTCTTTGTGCTGCAGATCTGTTTACTTTGGATTTTTACAGCATTCCATTTAGGACAGCGGCAAGCTCAACTTGCAAAGCTCCAGGCCGTCTAAACTTTTTTTAGGTTTTTGAAGAATGATTTCATGTACAGTTATTGAACAAAGGAAACAAAGATAAATAATTCCTTTGTATCATTTCCTCTTTGGGGTTATAATTTTATAGGCTGATAGTTAATGGCTGGTAGAGCATGTCCCACCATGTCAAATGCATATACGATGATGTTTCTTTGTGCTAATACTGCTCCAACTTTACTAAGGCATGGTAACTCGACTTCTTTAGAACACAATTCACCAGCAAAACATTGCAATTTTACTAAACGCTAAGTTGAGTTGCAGTTGGTTGATCTGTGCAGATCACAGGCAATTGTATCAGTGGAAAAAAAGTACTGCTGTGTGGTGGTTACACAGTCGTGAATAAATTTGATTCTATCAACTTAGCTCAAGACACAAGATCGGACCTCTGAAATAGGATTTCAATCTTTGTAAGAGCTGTTGTGAACTTCACCTCTTATCATTTCCTCCCATCTAGCGCCAATTGGGGTGACCAAGAACCACATTATCTGTCATCATGGCGCAAAAAAATAAAAAAATAAAAAGATTTCTACCTAACACCCCTGAGCCCAGGCCATATACAGAGATAGCCGTAGACATTGTTCAGGGCGGTTTTCTGGTTCGCTAGCTATCCACTGTAAAGCTCGAACATCGATTCTTTTTTATGAACAGTGACCAATACCTAAACAAGAGTGTGTCCCTACTCCCAGTTAACAATGAAGTAACATTGTCGGGGAGGGATACTGAAGATTGATGTTTGATAAATCCTCCAAGATTATTATTACACCTGCACTAATTCACGGAGTTTCCCAATATTAGGTACATAAGTACCATTATTGTACATTTGATACAGGTAAAGCTTCCATTACTGCTATTAAACTGTGCTAATCGGAGTTCCTCTGCCTCACTTTTTTTCATTTATTTTAACAAAGTGCACAGGTTCCAAGGTCATCTCTAGCCATGAGCTACCATTTGCCTGCCCTGCAAGTTCCCTCGTCCCATGAAACCAGCCCTTTGCGGTTGATTGATTTGAGTTTCTCCTCGTAGCTGCTTTATCAAATGAAATTATCCTGGGTTAACATGATTCAACCAGTCAGAATGTACATCAGCAAGGTTCGACTTTCATATGATAAACTAAGGGGGAGTATAATTATATAAATTATGCATGCTTTGTTTTGGCAATGGCTAGAAGGATAACTGAAATTAGTCCTACCATGCATGCAAATAACTGACTTTTGTGCAGGATGATAGTTCGCCCTTCAGACTTCGAGGGCACTAGAGGGTGTCAGGGCTAGATGAATCTGTGTCTCCTATTTATTTCATCAGGTTTGCTTGCGTTTCACACGTGGTCAATGCAGGTATTAGTAATTTCACCAGATTAAAATATAATTATTTTGTTTTCACATTTTTATGGTTATGCTGAATAGCGAGATGCGCTGCTAATCCATCTAGTAATGATCAGACAAAATAACCTCCAGGAGAGATCCCTTACTTTCTCAGATCACAGCCTCAGAATCTTGAACTAGAATGCTTTGCAATACAACAAAATGCTTACCTTAAATGCTTATGTTCCACGGAGGGAACGGACACGATCTTGAATCAAGTGCCTCTCCCAATCTGCTATATCTTCAAAAGCATATTCTGGTAGACTCTCAAAGGGCTCCTTCCATGGATCATTCTTGGCTAGATCATAAGTAGCTGCTTGTATCGATCTCTTACTGGGTCCACAAGGTCTCTTCGAAGTTAGTGTATCATAAGCTGTATTAAGCTGTCCCATACCAGTAGCAAAAATGACAATCAGAAAAGTATGTTCCAGTTTGCGAATCAATCAATCAAGAAATTGTATCAAAACAATCACTTTAGAAGTCCGATAATATCATGATATCCATACTAAATATAGCCCACAGTTTTGTAAGAAATCATATCAATATAAGTCTGAAATTTAAAATAATAATTTTTGACAAAAATAAATAGTAGAAGAGTTGAGAACTAACATTCATGCAACAAAACCAGAACATGTAAGCTATAGCAACAGCAGGGGCTCTTCCCAGTCCAGCTGTGCAATGTAGGTACACTCTGCCTTTTCCCTCAGAAGTAGCCCATTCCAACGATGAAACAGCTTTGGGTAATGCACTTCTCAAGGAATCTGGATCGAAATCTGTAGCCTGAAGAAAGAATTATATTTGCAAATTCATCCAGTTAGCACCAAGAAAACACTGGTAAAAAAATAAAACGCAGGCATGAACACATGAAAAATGGTTGAAACATATAATAACTCATTTTGGAAATTGGAGTCTTCTACATGTTTCAATTTACAATGAGTAGCACTTTCTTACAGGCCTTCTCATATGACGGATTCCAAGTTGTTGACATCTCTGTTTAATAGACTGCAAGTCAATACCCCAATACTCGATGTCCTTGTCCTGCTGCAAGTTTAGAATGTAGGCCACATTCTCCTCATGTCTTAGATGTTCTATATCTTCAGGTTTCTGAGGTTGGGATCCCACAATCACATTATCAGTTATCAATGTGTAGTTCATACCTGAATATAGCATGTCAGTTATCGACTGAATTAAGGAACACAACACACACGGTAAGAAAACTGGAATGCATTTAGCATAAAAAGTTGGGGTGCAGGGGAGCCAAAAGTGGAATGCTAATGGTGGAACCTATACTGCAAGATACATAACTTCTTTGCAATCGTTTAGATTTTAGACTTGTGTTGATGATAGTAGTAGCTCTATCAACAAAACCAAACCTCATTTACAAACTAGTTGATATGGGTGTCTACAGTTCACACTCACACGCATCTTTATCAATGATTTCTGTAGCCATTCAAAAGAATACTTGTACAGTGTGGCTTCAGACTTTTCTATTTCCAAGTTAGTCAAAGGGTTAACGCAATTTCAAAACTTGAACCCTTTTATTTTAATCCTTATACCTTTAGACCCATGCATGTCGGGCTGTAATAAATAAAACTGATACAAATTTTGTATCAAAAGTCTTCTTTTAAACAAATGGCTGGGTCGATCCCAACCCTTTTCCATAAGATCTAGAGATTCTAGACATATATAAAGTGCTTTCATTCAGCTGAAAGGTAATATAATAGCAATGATAAGTCATCTTTCTCAGAAGTGAAACAGATCAGGATTATTTTTTCTATTGGAAATTTGAAAGCTTTTCCCTAAAGTGTGTCTATACAACAATTGATTTGTGATTCTCAATAACTTGTATCCGAAATTAGAGGGTGACAGTGGAAGCATTACCGGGAACATGGTCAACTCCATTAAAAGATAGAGAGTAAAGAATTCATGGAAAAAGTAACAACCTTTTCTGTGTTAAGCTTCATACTTACGTATGAACTGACAACATAGAATTAAATAAATTAAGGATAGAAGGATGCCATCCAGATTCAGATGCTGCCTAAATTATATAGTCATTGACCATTTCAAAAAATTAAAAACCACAGAATGGGTTGTTATTGGATTACTTCAGAATTGAATTCAACAACACAACTTAAAGTATTTAGTATTATGGAAATTTCATTGTATGGCAAAAGCAAGAAGAACCCAGAAAAACATATCCGCCAACCTGCACATTCTCCTTACTTGCAATCCATCAGAGAAAAACAAACTGAAAGTATAAAAGGAACACAAAACACTGACACACAGAAACGGATGAACAAACACAGTACCAAAATCTTAGATGGAAATGAAAGATGAAGATCAAGAGCAAGAAATAATTAGGAAAATGGAGGTAAAAGGGAAACTAACTAACCAAGATCATGATGATACTCGTATGGGTTCCTCATCATCCTTTTCATGGCAATATTATACTCTTCCATCCTGTTTGTTGAGCTCAATGATAAGTTCTTTCCTGTGGGGTTGTCCTCAACTCCACTCAACTTACAATGGATTCCAGTTCTGCCCATTTGAAAGCAACTCTTAAAGACCATAAAATTGCATGTGGGTTTCTTTCTCATCAACAACAAAATTCTATTTTCAAGTGGGTATGTCGAAACTGTAGAGAGGGAAATGTTGCTGCTAATACCAACCATATTTTCTCTCCTGATGTTCTCCGAATAGGAATTCGTGGGCGTTAGATTTGCTACTATCAACTTAAGCCACTCGTGACTTCCTTCTGATGAACCTTTTAGGAGTAAAAAAGAGAGAGTTTTACGTCAATTTGGTACTCAGATTATTGTAAGATGTGCAATTGAATCCTCATGTGTGTGTTTTTCCTTACCTTTTTGCAATCAAGTTCGTGTATTTGTTTGCAATTAATTTTTACCCAGTAACTTATTTCAATTGTTTTATACTTTATCCAGCTAAATTTGCGTTAACTTGTATCTATTGAGTGATTGTTTGAAAGCATGACAATTGTTGTTTTTCTTGTCGGTTACAAATATTACTGTTTGGTTGTTGATGCAGACTCCTTTTAAAATACATTTGTAACTTAAATTGATGCAGACACCTTCTAGAATTTGATTTAAATGGATTGTAACTTGAGAACCTATCTTAAAGAATCAAAATTATACATTTTTGACACCTTCTAGAATTTGACTTAAATGGATACTTAACCCATCAACAATTTCTCTTAAAAAATCAGAGTTATACATAATGATTATCATCACTTTACGTTTATAAGAAATGCAAACAAGTAATATTAAATCACAACGAAGTTGATTAACTATAAAGAATTTGCAAGTTCAATAAAAAATTTAGTATGATAATCACTCAACCATACAAAAGATAACAAGAATGCTGATTTTTTTCTCTTAAAAATAATTTTTTTTTAAAAAACAAATCTCTATACAAAATAGTATTTATACTAAAAAAAACTCTAAGTCTAATAGGATATCTTAAATAAATATGGATAAACCTAATAAATAATAATAACAACTAGAAGATAAATAAAATAATAGCCTAATTAATTTAAATAAGACTAAAATTCTTTTTGTAATCTATTAGAAAAATCAAAGTCTAACTTCAAATACATGGTTTTCTCTCGTATTAATGAATTAAAAGGTTTTTCATACATCAATGGAAATTTATGGATGTTCATTTTCCATTGCAACTGGAATCACAATAAATTTTTTTTTATAGCTCTAGTTATGACCAAAACAATATTGAAAAGTCAAACTGATAGATTTGAATCTTTTTATAATGTCTGAATGATCACTTACAAGCCTTTATTGAACATGAATTAAATTAATCAAGAAGGCACTACATCAACATGAGGCAAGTTACGAGGTACCATGGTACTGGATTTTAATGCTTAAATATCTTCTGTTTTACTTACTGTTTTTAACGTGAGATTATGATTTACTTATTTTTACTTCAACGACAAACATAAGCAATAAAAAAGCAGACTGAGCTTAAGCTTGATGTGAAAGACATGCTAGAGAGAATTTCAGGACATATCCAAGCCAAGGTATCAAACTCTAGCAAAGAGAAAAATGCTAATTATTTTTTGGGGATAAAGAACGTTGAATGCTTTTATTTAACATGTGCTTTGCTTTCAGGATGATGCTATGATTTAACGTGTGCTATGCTAAAATGTAAGGTATCTCCTCAACTAAAATTTTCCACATATTACTATCTAAGCTAAGCTATAATTTCAGCTGAAAGGGCCTCACATAAGGTTTTTGTCCTCTACTGTCAATAAACTAATGCATACAACTAACATGGTCGATAATAATAAAACACAGTCTAGTAGTAGATGGAGAATTTGCAAATAAGTAATTAAAACATTATTATTTAAGAATTATTTGGATATTTTGCTACTTAAATTAATTTGTAAGGGATTTTATACCTGCTTTCATTTGACCTAGTGTAGGATTTGGGGCATATTTTTTAGTCTTAATACTAGATGCTTGTCGAGTGAAATTTGATTTTTTTTGTAATTTTACTTGTTTGCTTACTCTTGTGGATATCAACTCTTCTACTTTCGTTGTAGATTCCTCATGGTATTTTGTTACATCACTTTTTATCACTACTGTAATATCAGATAGCAACCATGATTATCGATCTGAATGTTTTGTGCTCTAGCCTTTTCAATTGTTAAGACAACTTAATAGAAAGCTTCTCCATATGGTTTCACATTTTGACTTGAACACTATTGATTTTTCTTTTCCCATTTTTACTAGGTTCTTTGTCTGCTTGGCTTCTTGGATTAGTTCAGGTATTCCTCACTTGGCTTCTTGCATCATTCTTGTAACACAACTCGTGACATCACGCAGGTAATTTACCTAGTCTATTCTATTATGTTAAATATTTTCTCTCTTAGAGTTGTGTTCCCAATTTGCTAGACGATCTGGCATAATCACTAGCAGTCTCTTGACCTTCTGCCATGGTCACTTTATCGTTTGAATGAAGTACTTCATATCAGTATGTATTTCGAGCAACTTATTTCATGTGGTGGTTGGGTATGATAACATATCAACTTAGATAATTAGGCACCTTAATGCTTTGAAATGAGGACAAGCCACTTTTATCCCACTGAACAGGTAAGGATAAAGTATCCTTGTGTAACTTATCCACATGGTTCTCATGTGGTACCTTTAATAAAGAAGTTGAAGTTTTCTCCTAATTTTCCCCTAGGATTTGCACAGGTTAGTTGTCCATCGAGCTTGTTCTAACTGAAATACTATTGATACAACAAAAACTTTGATTTGAGTTTTGTTGTTAATAATTTATATGTTGGTCTACACACGATTGAAAACTCAGTAATTACTTGTGCTATGTGGTTCTAGAAGGTTATATCTCTACATGTTTTGTTAGTTGATTGCTGATGTTTTCATTA